>OHOP01000609.1_pt1 | contig 14618 bp, 10 predicted proteins | sample 1569821 | NCBI WGS metagenome assembly OHOP01 (sample SAMEA3879527, study PRJEB24766) | human gut metagenome | biome: human-associated habitat; feature: feces | place: USA | collected 1985/1987
TAAAAATATTCAGGATGGAGGAAAAGATCAGCAGCCCCAACGGAATTTTTGATTCACCGATGGAAGTGAACATGGTGGAGAGAATATTGTACATGAACAAAAACGGAAAGCCCACAAAATAGACCCGCAGGTACAGCACTGCTTCCTCCAGAATATCGGCAGGAGTCTGTAATCCGCTCATCATCGCATGGGAAAAGCAAAAGCCAAAGATACCAAGGAGGATGCTCAGAAGCAAAAAGCTGATCAGTGACGTAGACACAATGGTTTTCATTTTGCCATACTCTTTGGCGCCGAAATAGCGACTCACAAGCACACCTGCACCGACACCGGCACCCAGTGCCACACAAATGAAAACATTCGTCAGGGCTGCACAGGCACCAACCGCTGCCAGTGCAGAGGAACCCACAAACTGACCGACGATAATGGAGTCAGCCATATTGTATACCTGCTGAAAAAAACTGCCGAGAATCATCGGCATTGCAAAAACCGTCAACGCTTTCAGCGGCGCATCGGTAATCAAATACTCATCTTTTGACATGATCCTATTCCTCCACAGTTCCTTCAGCATTCTTCCATGGCTTCTTCAACTTGTTCATCTGCATCTTCTGGAAGTTGGATGGCATCCAGCTTTCGCGTGAAAAGTTCAATCATCGCAGGATACTGATTTGTAATTGGGTGACTAAACCGATAAAACTGCGGCACACCTTCTTTCTTTATATGCAGCAATCCCATTTCTTCAAGCTGTTTCGATGCCCTTGATATAGAAGTAGGTGTCAGTTCCAAGTTCTTCGCAGCTTGACTTGTAGATAGTTCCTGTACGCCTCCAATCTTAACTCTTTTTGAGTTAAGATACAATATTTGAGTTAAGAACAGTTGAAAATCAACATTATCAACTGCTCTGTCTATTTTCTTCTTCCTGCCGCACTTCCTGCTCATGCAGCTGCTCTTTCTTCTGCTCGTCCTCTTTCAGGATTTCCTGCACAATCTTCTGTGCCACAAGCCAATCCTGCATTTCCGATTTAACCTTGCGGTACTCTGCATAGGAGCTTTTCTTTCGTTCCAGGAGCATCGCATACTCTGCGTTCAGCTCGCTGATGCGCGGGAGCTTTTTGTCAGAGCCGTTCTCTTTCTTATAATCATCAAACGCCTTTTTCGCCGCGCTGCGCAAGGCCAGCGTATCCCGATGGGCTTCATAGAACTCCCGATTATAGCCGGATGCTTTATACGCAGCAAAAACATCTTTTGTCTTGGCATAATTGATTAGATGCTTCCGCAGCACTGACACTTCCGACATCCGTGCCTCATCTGCTTTTACAGATTCCAGCAGCGCATCGCATTTTTCAGAAATTCCATCTGCCTTTTCTTTCAGCTCTGCATAGCTCTTGATTCCATGCTCTTCCATGAACATCATAGCTTTTGCCATCTGCTTCAGATTAAAGACTTTCGCCCAACGCGCATACCCTGCGCCTTTGCCTGCCTGCATTTTGGCACGGACATCAATAAGGAACGACAGCTCTGCCTTTTGATGCACCTGCGCAGACCGTGCGCTTGTGCGGGTTTTCTCCGCAAATTTACTTTTGTGAATCGCATTTCCAGCAATCACCTCGCAGAGTTCTTCTACCGAATATCCTTTGCCAAGAGAGCGTAAACGAGCAAATCTGGCATGGTCTTTTCCACGCAGGGCAGGCTGTTTTCCATCTTTATACTCGTACCCTGCTTCCTGCAAAATTCCAATCAGTTCCCGGAAGTCTTTTGGTTTTCTTTCCAATGCCGCATCAATGGCCTCGCAGATTTCATCCCGCTGCGATTTTTTCTCCGGGTATTCCGTTCTCTTCTGCCGCTCCCCATAGGGCTTCCGGATAATGACCGACAACCGGTGCTCCAGACAGACGATATCACTGAGCCTCGCCAATGCAAGACCGGATAAGCGAAAATCCCGGAATTTTCTGGTGCAGTCTAATGTAGTCGAATTAAAAATAATATGGTTATGAATGTGCGCTCGATCAACATGGGTAGCCACGATAAATGCGTGTTTTCCCTTGGTAAAGCGCATGACCGTCTCATACCCAACCTTGTTTGCTTCCTCCGGCGTGATCTCTCCGGGCTTAAAGGATTGCCGAATCTGATATGCAATCACATCATGCGCCTGGGTTCTACCGGTGATATGCTCATACTGCCGTTTGGAAAGCAGAAATTCTTCATCACAGGTCTTTGCGTCACAGGCATACGCGCTGATGTATTTTCCATCTTCCGTCTTTGCTGCATTCTCAGAATAATCAGTACGGTCAGCCAGACACTGCGCCACCGTCTTTCCTTTATTGATATGCAGCGCAATTAGTCTTGTAGCCGCCATTTTCATATTCCTCCATCTAAAAAGAGCTACCCGAAGGCAGCTCTTACCAATCTACTATTCTCATTTTAACATCCGTTCCCGATCATAAGCTCCCTGCAAATAAACGGCCTGCTTGATGATTTCTTCCATATCGAAATAGACGCACATGATGCTTTCGTACAGCTTCCACACATTAGATTCGCTGCCTCCCACCATTTCCATCAGCTGATCTTCCATCTTCGATTGCTCAGACTGTTTTTCCTGATAAGCTGTCTCTTCCACAAAATGATTCTCTCCATCTGTTTCCTCGTACCGCAAATCATAATAATCTTTCATAAACTGAATATCCATCGAATCCCTCCTGAACTCAAATTGTCAAAACATCCTCTACACGCTCACACAGCTGTTCCATCAGTTCCATGATGCCGCCCGCACCAACCGCAGCTGCGAACAGCCCCATCTCAATCAGGGTCAGCAGGAACACATCCGTCCAGCTCGCCCGAACCACAGAATAAATGCCGCAGCCAAGAACGAAAAGCATAACCGGCGAAAGTACCCACAGGGATAGCTGCATCAGCAGATTCCAGATAAAGCACAGAAATCGCAGCAGAAACGCAACCGGCAGCAAGAGGATTTTCAGCACCAGCTTCAACAAAAAACATACGATCTTCATGGATTTCACCCCTTCGTTTTTCTTTTCATCTTCATTTTATCGTACCCGCTTGTCAAACACCACGATGTCAACAGGAAGACCTGCAAAAAATATGTAATGACACAGACTGTTTCATCTGTGCCATGTGCAATAGAAATTCCGCACGTTTGCGCCGTCATCGAATACCAGAAAGCCTCTTTAAGATCAGCTTTTGCATCTCCCAGAGTTCATCCAGTCGCTTCTGCAAATCCCGGATATCCTCCGCATAGATGCTTCCAGATTCATTGGCGCGTTTTGCGTACTGGTTCAGGTTGTTGCTGCATCGGCGAAGAAGCGTGGATACCTGCGCCACATCCGACAAATCAAGATTTACGCAGTACCCGTCCATCGCCATTTTTCTCATATAGGCACCGGTATTCCGAATCCCCAATTCTTTCTGCTTTTCACGAATCCTCGCCAGCTCTTCCGGGTTTACCCGGACATTGATCCAGTGTTCCCGAACACTCATAGTGCCACCTCCTCATCATCTCGATGTGTCATCGGCGGAATGCGCCCTGCACGGTCACGCAGCTCTGCCAGGACAGACGGCTTTTCCGTTGTTCTCTCACGGTCTGGATCATCATTTTCACGGTCATCCATATTCAGCAGTGCGTCCAGTTCTGCCAGTCTTGCACTCTTTTCCGCCAGTTCTGCCTCCTGGGGGAACGGCTTTCCAAGCTCGGCCTGCGCAGCTTCCTGCTGGCTCCTAAGATTGTCCAGCTGCTGTTCCGCTTTTTCCAGCCTTGCAGGAATCCCGGCAAGAGCATTGTCCAGACGCTGGATATTGCCCGCAGCACTGGTGCCGATGGGCACTCGGTGGGTCATCTCACCTTTCAACAGTACCTGATACTCTTTCTGGAAGCTGTCAAATGTCAGCTCCATCTTGAAACCACGGTAGCTGCCAAGTGGCACCGGCTCCAGACTCTGATTGGCTTTACAGATTGCGAGGATTGCTTCACCGGCCTCGGCTTTTTCAGTAAATTGTGTGCCATTCACCTCCATACCGCAGAACCCCTCTTCCGGCAGCGGATGTGCCGCCACCGTCCGGATATCCGACTGAAAGCCCTTGATGAAACCCTGCATTTTCTCAATCTCCGCAGGGAAATATTTCATCAGCTTATCCTCCAATCGGTACTGCTGGCTCTGATGATCTGCTTTCAGCACTTTCAGCCTTGCAACATCTACATCCAAGTCCATTTTCTCCTTGATCTGCGGGTCTCCTGCACAAAGTGCCTTGATCTCCGCATAGGAAAGTGCCTGCTCATCCACATCATCACAGGAACGAACTGGAGATTTGCTGGTCATGATCTGGCTGATGAACTTCTGCTTATTCTCCAGTGTCTGATAGAGGTAGGCATCAAAAGTTCCTTCCGTCACATACTGATAAACCTGCACCTCTTTGTTTCGATTTCCCTGACGGATAATACGACCATTTCTCTGGGTCATGTCCGCAGGCCGCCAGCCTACATCCAGATGATGCACGGCCACCAGCTTGTCCTGCACGTTCGTGCCTGCGCCCATCTTCTGTGTCGAACCTAACAACACCCGCACCTGCCCGGTACGGACTTTGGCAAACAAATCTTTCTTCTTTGCCTCAGTATCAGCATCATGGATAAATGCGATTTCTTCCTCCGGTACACCTGACTGGATGAGTTTAGCGCGGATATCCTCATAGACATTGAAGGTCCCATCGTTCTTCGGTGTGCTGAGGTCGCAGAACAGCAGCTGGGTCAGCTTGTCCGACTGTCCTTCTTCATAAATACGAAGCACATTCCGCACACAGGCATTGAGCTTGCTGTTGGGGTCATCCGGCAGGAGAGGATTCATCAGCCGCTGATCCAGCCCCAGCTTTCTGCCATCCGATGTGATTTTCAGCATGTTATCGACCGATGGGTCTACCAAACCGGAATGCACAGCCGCCGCCCGTTCCGAAAGCTCTGCCACCATCGCCTGCTGATACTCCGAAGGCTGCACCACCACGGTTTCAAACTTTGCCTCCGGCACCGGCAGATGCAGCTGATCGGAAGTCTTGATATCCGCCACTTCCTTGAACATGTTCATCAGCTCCGGCAGGTTGAAGAATTTCGCAAATCTTGTTCTTGCCCGGTATCCGGTTCCTTCCGGTGCCAGTTCAATGGCTGTGGTGGTCTCACCAAAGGTTGAAGCCCAGCTGTCGAAATGGGTCAGCCCTTTCTGCTGCAACGTGCCGTACTGGAGATACCGCATCATGGTATAAAGCTCCGTCATGCTGTTGCTGACCGGGGTGCCGGTCGCAAAAATGATGCCGCGCCCGCCTGTCAGCTCGTCCATATACTGGCACTTCATAAACATATCCGAAGATTTCTGCGCTTCCGATGTGGACAAGCCTGCAACATTGCGCATTTTTGTGTAGAGGAACAGGTTTTTAAAGGCATGTGCTTCGTCTACAAACAGTCGGTCTACGCCCAGCTGCTCAAAGGTAATCACATCGTCTTTTCGGTCGGTTGCCCGGAGTTTCTCCAATCTCGCCTCCAATCCTTTCCGGGTCTTTTCCATCTGTTTGATGGAGAAACGTTCGCCATTCTGGGATTTCATCTCAGCAATGGCGTTTTCGATTTCATCAATCTGGGCAGTCAAAATTCGCTCCTGCCGTTCTGCGGACACCGGGATTTTCTCAAACTGGGAATGCCCGATGATAACCGCATCGTAATCGCCAGTGGCAATTCGTGCGCAAAACTTCTTTCTGCGGGCAGTTTCAAAGTCCTTTTTGCTTGCCACCAGCAATTTTGCACTCGGATACAGACGCAAAAACTCGTTTGCCCACTGAAGGGTCAAATGATTCGGAACGACAAACATGGATTTCTGGCACAGTCCCAGCCGTTTTGCCTCCATAGCAGAAGCTGCCATCTCGAAGGTCTTGCCGGCACCCACTTCGTGGGCCAGCAGCGTATTGCCGCCGTACAGCACATGAGCAATGGCATTCTGCTGATGTTCCCGCAGCCGGATTTCCGGATTCATGCCGCCAAAGCGGATATGAGAACCATCGTACTCACGGGGACGAGTGCTGTTGAACAGCTCGTTATACTTTTCCACAAGTTCCGCGCGGCGATAAGGGTTTTTCCACACCCAGTTCTGGAACGCATCCTTAATGGCCTGCTGTTTCTGCTGGGCGAGGGTGGTCTCTTTTTTATTCAGAACCCGCTTCTGCTTGCCGTCTGCATCCTCCACGGTATCGTAAATACGAATATCCCGCAGATTCAGCGTATCCTCCAGAATTCGGTAGGCATTGGCACGGCTGGTGCCGTAGGTCATATAGGCATGAACATCATTCCGACTCGGTGTACTCTTACCGGTGATCTGCCATTCTGCCGTCATGGGGGAGAATTTCACCTCGATGTTCCGGCGCAGATAAAATGGCGGTTCAAAGGTTTCTTCCATGAACTGCTGGATATAATCCCGATTGACCCATGTGGCACCAAGGCGCACATCAATCTCCGAAGCGTCCAGATCTTTCGGCTGTGCCTTTCTCAGATATTCCGTATTTACCGCAAAGGCAGGGTCAGAAGCCGCAGCCAGTTCTGCCACGCGGAGCTTTTCCCGGACATTGCCGGACAGATATTCATCAGCCGTCACCCAGCCTGTTTCTTCACTGCCCTGCGTCATCGGGTCTTTGAAAATGACACCATGCAGTTCCTGCTGGATTTTTTCATATTCCCCCGGTGTACCTAAAAGCTCCGACATATAGGGCAAATCCACTCTGCCGCGCTCTCCGATGGAGATTGCCAGAGCCTCTGCCGGAGTATCTACGCTGGTAACAGCCCGTTCCGGTCGAATCGTCCGTTTGGTGAACATATCCGCCTTGGATTCCAGCCTGCCGTTTTCGTCTACGTTTTCCAGAGAGCAAAGCAGATAATAAGACGAATCTTCCGAAAAAGCCTGTGCATTTGCACGGGAGTTGATAAGCCCGTATTGATCTGCGAATCGGTCATAGGCTACATTCAGTTCCCGCTGTTTCTGGGCAATCGCGTCCTCCGGGTAATCGTTCAGCTGGTAGTCGATCAGTTCCTGCACGATGGTGCGAAGCTCCACCATGCCCTTGATCCTGCCGGTGGCTGTCGCAGAAAGGTCAGCTTTCCGCATGATGCTGTTCTCACGGAAGTAAACATCCCCATCTACCACCGCATAGGAGAAGTTCTTTACATTGGGGTCTGCCGGAATGGTTTCGCCCTGCAAGGACAGCTCTTCCTCCGGTGCCAGCTCCTGCACTTCATAATGACCGCCGATGTGCTGCACCGCCTCATGCAGCTGGTCTCCCAGATCTGCATCCGGAATCGGAATGACCGTACATTCTTCCTTGCCGTACTGGGTACTTTCCGTTGTAATCTCACCCAGCACCATTTCCGGGTGGTCAACAAAGTAGCTGTTGAGGGTAATACTCTCCGATGTCAGCCCAAGATGCACCCAATCCGGTTCGATATCAATGGGATGGTCTCTCTTTTGCAGGAAGATGATATCCGACACTACATCTGTACCGGCATTGGCACGGAATGCGTTGTTGGGAAGTCGAATGGCTCCCAGCAATTCCGCCCTCTGCGCCAGATACTTTCGCGCGTCCGGATTCTTGGAATCCATCGTATAGCGGCTGGTAACAAAGGCCACGATGCCACCGGGACGAACCTGATCCAATGCCTTGGCAAAGAAATAGTTGTGGATAGAAAAGCCGAGTTTGTCATATGGCTTATCGCTGACACGGTAGTTGCCAAAAGGCACATTGCCCACGGCCAGATCATAGAAGTCGCGCCGGTCGGTGGTCTCAAAGCCTGCCACCTTGATTTCTGCCTGCGGATACAGCTTCTGCGCAATGCGCCCGGTGATGGAATCCAGTTCCACACCATACAGTCTGCTTCCCAGCATGGAATCCGGCAGCATACCGAAGAAGTTGCCGACACCCATCGACGGTTCCAGAATATTGCCTTTTTCAAATCCCATACCGTCCAACGCTTCATAGATTGCACGGATCACGGTAGGGCTGGTGTAATGCGCATTCAGAGTCGAAGCCCTGGCTGCGGCATATTCTTCTTCCGTAAGAGCTGCTTTCAGCTCCTTATATTCGCCTGTCCAGGCAGTTTTCTCTGCGTCAAAGGCATCTGCCAGCCCGCCCCAGCCGACATAATTGGCCAGCGTTTCCTGTTCCTCCGGTGTCGCATCCCTGTTCTGATTTTCCAAAGTTTTCAGCGTGTAGATGGCATCCATGTTGGCACGGAATTTCTGTTTAGGACTGCCTTCGCCGAGGTGAAAGCTGTTGATGCGATAGTTTTCTGCATGAGTGCTCTCCGGTTCTGTCTCCGGGATAGCCAAGTGCTGTTCTTCACTTTGCTTTTCTCTGCCAGGATTCAGATCAACCACCAGATTATGCAGGTGAACATTTTCCTCATGCCCCAAAAGTCTTGCCAGATTTTCTTTGCTTTCCGAGCGAAAGATCGGATACACGGAATCCGGGTCCCGAAGCTCCACATCGAAAAGCCCGACTTTTTCAATCGTAAATGCCTTTCCGTCCAGATACAGCGTATCGCCGACACGATAATCCGGCTGCACCGGAGCTGCCGGTTCTGGCTGCACAGTTGCAGACTCTTTTTCAGCCTCCAAGCTTCTGACGCGAATCTCCTGCAATGCTTCTGACGCGCTCACATAATCGGCAAATGTCTGCACTTTTCCGTCTGAGTATCCGTAATACTCTTCTTTGACATAATCCCAGATAGCAAACGCATCTTTTGAATCCGGGAAATTATCGCCGGTCATCGTGACTACAAATCGTTCATCCGGCGCATAGCCTGACTCTCTGGCAAGTTCTCTGGCGTGTTCCTGCATCTCCAGCACCAGAGGATCTTTCTCTGTGTGGTTCGGCTCCTGTACTTCTTCGGATTCCGCATCCGGGAATGGAATGTCCTGCTGCAAATTCTGCTTGCTCTGTTCAACATAGAGCCAGTCTTTTGCTTCCCGTTCCTGGACTTTTTTAATCAGCTGCTGACGGTAAGTCTCTGCCTCCCATTCGCTGGTAAACTCTTCGCTGACACCATCCGGCTCCACATGAATGCCATCCTGAATATCATCCCAAACCGCATAACCATCGTCAGTTTCCATCACGGTAAACCGCTGGGGTGCTGCCAGTTCGCTCCGGGCATAGATATCCGCAGCCGTATTCAGCATATTGTCCACATGCTCATTTCCGGTATCGTAGCGTTCCGGTGGTGTTGGCGGAAATACATGGGCGGCAGTCGGCATAGGAAGCGGCGCACCATATTCCTGCTCCAGCTTCCGATACTCTTCCATTTCCAGCGCAGTCAGGTACTGACCATTTTCCACAAGCCGGTCTAACCGCTTATCCACCGCCGACCATGTGAGGCGCACTTCCCGGTCATGGTCATAATTGCGAAGCAAAATGCCTTTTCCGTCATAATCCGCAAAACCGCGACTGCCATCCATAAAGGTATAGCTGTGACCACCGATACCGTATTCTGCTTTCAGGAATGCAGCTCGTTCTTTCGCTTCCCCTTGCTGCTGATACAGCGCATAAATACGGATTTTACCGCCTTCAAAATTAGAACCTGTCCGCAGCATCCGGTCGATTTCATCCTCAGAAATGACAAAAGCGGAGGGCTTTTCGCTCTCCGCTTCTCTGGCTGCATTCTTTGCCGCCGCATCAATTTTCTGAATCTGCTCTGCTTCGGACTGAAACAGGCTCATAAAGTTTAGCTGTTGATAAGTTCCGTCAGAATGACTTCCTCTGCCTGCGCTTTCAGCATATTCATGTGCTGCACCCATGCCATCTGGTTCGATTTCTTGTCCGGTGCCGGATTCGCTTTCAGAAGCTCCGCCATCATCTGCTCCATCCGTGCGGTCGCGGTCTCCTGAATCTCCCACAGGTGCGGGTACAGCTTCTCGGTCAGGATCAGGTGATTGTACAGCAGCGTGTTGTTCTCCTGCAGGAACGCTCTGCGCATTCTCCCGTACTTGCCCAGCGGCTTCTGTTCCTGCACCGACAACTGGATGTCCGGAATCAGGTACTCGCCGTTCTTCGTGTAATTCAGCTCCATCATAGTTTTGGCTCCTTTCTGCCTGCTTTTCTCTTTCATAGGTTCGGATCGTGCGTTCAATTTCCCGGAAGATCTGGCTGGACATTTCGCTGACCGCAGTTCCCAGCACATTGGCGGCAGCCTGCGTATTAAAATCAAAGATGTCCAGAAAATCCTCGTGTTCAAAATAGTCATCTGCACTGCCTACCGTCCGGGTAAAGACGGAATATGCTATGCTGACAGCGGCAGCTCTCTTAAAGGAAGCTCCGATGTTGAGTTCATCATATCCTTCCAGATAGGAATCTGCAACGATGTCACTGATCTGCCTGCGGTTTTCCTCCCAGTAATCCCTTGCAAGGCGTTCTGCCGCTTCCATGATGTGATTTTCCAGAGACCCGGCACCGGCAGGAACATCAAATGCTGCATCCAGTGCCTGAATAATCGGCTGCTCATGCTCTGCATTCATTTTCCAGAGCTGTACCGGACGGGAATTCTTCCGTTCTCCGGTATCTGCCACATCAAATACATACCGAAGTCTCGGCTGCTCACCGCGCATGTCCAAAAGAGCAATGCCCTTGGAGCCGCGCTTCACATAGCGATTCATCCGGTCATTCCAGAGATCGTACTCTGCACAGGCCGTTGCTTCCGGTCTCTGCTTATAGATCATCAGTTGCTCCGCAAATGGATACTTATAAAGCCGTGCGGATGTGGTCAAAAACGCTGTCCACTGCTCTTTGCTGCCAGTGATCTGCGCCGCTGCTTCCTGCGCCATCTGCATATAATAAGCCGTTTTCGTCATCATCTATTTTTTCCTCCTCTCCTTTATTCGTCCGGATACAAATCCAGTGCCTCATATTCTGCATCTGTCATCTCAGCCAGTTTCGCAAGCAGCGAGGCCGTCCACCTGCGCAGGTTTCTATCTCTGCCCGTCAGACTTTTCTGCATCGTCTGAAGCTCTGCAATCAGCCCTGTCCGTGTGCCAGGGCTGTAAAGCATCATGAGCATCCATTCGTCATCCGTAAAACGCATTTATAACTCCTTTTCTTCGCAGCACCTGCGAGGCGATGCACGCGGCACCGCCTCCTGCTTTTCCTTCAGCTGATCCAGAACCGATGCTTTCTCCGTCGGTTCTTCCTTCTTTCCGTTATTGATTACGCCGTCAATCATACCGTAATCGTCTTCCATTGCCATTTCTGCGGCTTTCAGGTAATTCTCCGGTTTCAAAAAACCGGGCAGTTCCTGGAAGCCGATGGAATCCACATAGTGACAGCTTACAACACCATTCTGCCGTAAAGCCACGATGTCAGACACAGAAAGACTATGCCCAGTAAAATCATCAGGGCGGGAAACATTGAATTTCGCATACAGTTCCTCCAACATCGTATTCTGATCCTTGTAGGGAAGCAGCGGAGCCGTATAAACCACTTCATAATGGTCAATATCCGGTTCCAGCCCCATCCGTTCCAGTTCGCGCATAGACGAAAAGCGTTCATATACCGTATCCTCGATGCGGCGAAGCTGCAAAATCGCATACTGGTCGGTAGCACTGTCGAGAAATGCCATCATTCTTTCGTCCGGTGCCTGCGTTCCATGCACTTCATCCCATTTTTCAATTCTTGCCATCGTTCATTTCTCCCTTCTCCATAAACGGCAGGCCGTTTTCCTTTGCTTCCTGTCGCTGCTGTTCCCGCCGCTTTTCACTATAAGGCGGTCGGATACCGACGCAGCGTTTCGGAATCGTATAAGTGACCGACCCATGCTCCCGGTGCTCCAAAATAAACTGCTCCGGATACTGTTTTCGCAGTTCCCGAAGCTTCTTAATCAGGCGGCTGTCATGGGTATAAATGCTGGCGGTATCCAGTTCATTATCAAAATTGATGACTGTTTCCTGCTCTGCCTTCGTAAGCTTGTATTTCATCGCTCCGCCTCCTTCGTCTTAGCAGCTTTCACCGGCGTATCCGTTCTGGACGATAAATCCGAGAGTTTACCCAGCACAGACTCCCGTCTGCTGATTTCCGCCTCCTCTGCACGATCACAAAGTTCATCATAGTCAATCCGCGTCATGGTACGGCCACCGAACCCATAATCTATGAGAATCTGGTCTCTGGCTGCATTCATGCTGATTTCCGGGTTGTCGATCTGTCCGCCGTCAATTTCCGTGAAGTCCTTATGATATAAGGTATAGTCGTAACCGTCCTCACAGGTCTGAATGGCAAGAAAGCCCTTGCTTCCCAAATCCCATGCGCTGCGTTCTTCCGTAATCAGCGGCTCTGGGCGGCAGGTGCCACCGCCGCGTTCCAGCATTTCTGCCAGCTGACAGATGTGCAGAACATCATACCCCAGGCGCAGATGATATTCGTCCATATATTCGCAGCGAGCTGAGAACTTCCGGTTCGGATACTCGATCTCCACTGCACTGCCATCCGGAATTTTGAACCGATCCTCGTAGTTGCTGGTGATAAACCGGATATTTTTAGCATTCTCCAGCTCAGGATCAGCCTTTTTCATCTGCCAGAGAACCTTTCTGCCGCCTCGCATCTGCTCCAGCATCTCCGGGGCTACCGGCGCAACGGCAAGACCGTCAAGCTGGGGAATCTTCTGGAGTGCCGCCATCCTCGCACTTTCTTCCAGCGTAGAAAACGGCTGTTTATCCAACACATCCCAGCCAATGTGTCCCTCGGCAATCTGCACCTTGCTGTCCATATCAAAGCAATGGAATTCCACGCCGTCCTGCTTTTCCTGCAAGGAAAGCAGAGCGACATTATCCACCAGATAAGCTGCATTCATCATTTTCATGCTCATTTTTTACCTCCAAACTCCAGCTTAAATGCTGCTGCACCGTCCTCGCCGGTCTCTACATAAACGGTTGTGTCATAGTAACGTCCAGATTTCTTGGAATAGCAATGGGTAAGCCGTGCTTTCCCCTGATTTACCAGTTGCTTTGCCAGTTCCTCCGTCATCTGCTTTCCCAGTGTCTGAAAGAACCTGTTTTCCTTCCAGAGCGCAAATCTACAGCCCTTATCCCTGCAAAACCATCCCTTTGCCGTTTCACAGACATCACTGCCGCAGGCGGGGCAGGAGCCAATGACTTTCCGTTCCGGCTGCATCAGCACATCAGCACCTTTTACAGCCTCGTAGGTTTTAACAAGTCCGCTGACCATGCTGCTGATTTCGCCCATAAAGGCATCGCTGTCATACTCGCCGTGTTCTATTTTCAGCAGTTTTTCCTCCCAGTCTGCCGTCATGGATGGAGACTGAATCTGTTCCGGCACCACCGTCACCAGCGCATTTCCCTTGTCCGTAGAGCAAAGGTATTTCGTTTTCTTATCACCCCTACGCTCGATAAAGCCTTTCTGCACCAGTTTTTCGATGATGGCAGCGCGTGTAGCTGGTGTGCCGATGCCTTTTCGCTCTACACCAGCCGGAAATTCATCCGAGCTGGCACTCTCCATCGCTGAAAGCAGAAGATCTTCGGTAAATCTCTTAGGCGGGCTGGTCTTGCCCTCTTTCAGATCGACACCGGCAAGTTCCAATGTCATGCCTTCCGAAAGCTCCGGAAGATCACCTGCCTCCGCATTCTTCTCAGCATCTTCAACCGGCTTTCCTGCATATTGCCTCCAGCCCATATCCGTGACTGTTTTGCCTTTCGTGCGGAACTTCTGACCGGCACACTCCGCTTCTACTATGGTTTCTGCATAGTGGCAGGATGTTCCGACCGCACAAATCAGCCGCACCGCCAGCAGAGTAAGAATCGCTTGTTCTCCACTGGGAAGCGAGGAAATGTCATAACCCGCCGCTGTTTTTGTAGGGATAATGGCATGGTGATCGGTGACTTTCTTAGAATTGATGACCTGCGCTGCATTCACCGGTGCCGGTACATCCGCCTGAATCTGAAAGCTCTGCTGGATCACAGAAACAAGTTCCGGCACCAGCGGTGCCATATCATCCGTCAGATACCGGCTGTCGGTACGGGGATATGTCACGAGTTTCTTCTCGTACAGAGCCTGTGTGTAATCCAGGGTCTGCTGGGCAGTGAATCCCAGCTGCCGATTTGCTTCTCTCTGAAGCGATGTCAGATCAAACAAGGCCGGGGGCTTCTCTGATTTTTCTTTCTGCTCTACCTTGGTAATGATGGCACTTCCTGCCTGGCAACACTCTGCCACCAGTTTTTCTGCTTCTGCTTTTTCTTTCATTCGCTCACCGCCCGCTTGAAAATCCCGAAATTTTAATTCTGCCGAGTAGAACGGCTCCGGCTTGAACGCCCGGATTGCTGCATCTCGCATAACCACCATCGCAAGCGTTGGTGTCATCACGCGCCCCACATTCAGGGTCTGCCCATACAGACATGAAAAAAGCCGGGTGGCGTTGATTCCGACAATCCAGTCGGCTCGCTCCCGGCATAAAGCCGCCTCATATAAGGCATCATATTCTGTTCCCGGTCTGAGCTTCTGAAAGCCTTCCCGGATAGCACTGTCCTCCATTGATGAAATCCAAAGCCGTTCCACCGGCTTTTTGCAGCCGCACTGATGGTAAACCAGTCGGA
>OHOP01000653.1_pt1 | contig 13736 bp, 6 predicted proteins | sample 1569821 | NCBI WGS metagenome assembly OHOP01 (sample SAMEA3879527, study PRJEB24766) | human gut metagenome | biome: human-associated habitat; feature: feces | place: USA | collected 1985/1987
GAGTTTTGCGTGAAGCTGCTGTTTCTCTTGCGGCAGAACCGAAACCGTCTGTCCACCAGTCTGGATATGCGGCTCTGTATGCGGGAATTTTATCCCCGTATCGCTTCGTTACATAATCCAGAAATTCGGATGCAGTGGCACTTCGTAGCTTAGGATATGCGTACTTTTCATTCCACTCTCTGATGAGTTTGCATTCAATGATGGAGGGCGGTGAATTATCCGTGAAATAACCGGAGTATTGTATGCCTACTGCATCAAACGGATAACACTTACGCTCCAGTTCTGATAAATAATGTAGTAACTTCGGTTCTGTCTTTTGAATGTCTCCCTGCTCTATTCCCCAGAAATTGCCGGTATTATAATGGTCGGCACGGTAAGTCAGAATCGGTTTACCTGACGGAGATTCCCATTGGAAGACAGTCGGCATATTAAACGGAACCTGCGATTTGTAATGGTGTTCTCCCATCCACAGGTATTTTATCCCGAGGTCCGGCAGATAATCTGCCAGACACCATGCAATTCCGTTGACGTCATTCTGCATGGCCAGCGCAGAGGGAATTCCATGTTTTCTGAATTCTTTGACAGGCTGAAGGAAAGTCTTGAAAGAGTTTTCGTCTACAATCTCCGACATATTGAAATACATGGATGCAACTTCTATTTGTCCTTTGGCAATGTATTTTTTTAGTTTGTTTACTTGTTCTTCCGGTCTGTTTTTCAAATACTCGTCTACAGCCCATGCCGATTCGCAGGTCCATCTGAACTTCGCATCATTTGTGTAGTCTTTTGTTTGTTCGCAGTATTCAATGGCATAATCTATATACCGGAGATGTTCCGACAAGATTTCGGTTTGAGGTTTGGTGTAGCCTATATCTGTGTGAGTATGCTGAACGAGATATACCGTCCATTTCTTGACAGGAGTTGCCTTTTCATTGATTTTGCTGACGGCTTTTCCTTGTTCTTTCAGTATGATCGGTAACTCACATGGAGCGGTGACTTCCGGAATGGATGTCTCAATGTTATTTATTCCGGGGGACAATACGTATCTTTCCGGTGGGAAATTACCGACTTGCAGTTCCACCGGTCTCTTTTTATGATGCCAGTTGACTGCTTTTATTTTGACCGGCTGTCTCAGTTCTTTTTTCTTTCCGACCACCAATACAGGAGAGAAGGCAGAAGATACGAGACTGGCTTTGGTCGTAAGATTGTTTGTTTGCAGAGGAGAGTCAGATGTCAGCTTTATCTGGTCGAATGCTACCCAACTGCCTGATATGCTTTGGATCGTGAGTGTGTTGTTTCCTGCTCTGAACTCATCAGCCGGAATGTCAAGCGTGACGGATAACTCTTTTGAAACTGTTTCTTTTGTGTTCAGATATTCTGGATTTGTGCCTTCGGGTGTTTGGATGGATTTCTCGAAGCTGTTGAGCCTCACCTCCAGTCGGGGAGGTGAGGAAGGATGAGTTTCTGCAAATAGAAGTCGTAGTTGTATTTGGGTTGTCGGAGAAGGAGCTTCGGCCAATGAAAAGCCAATAACAGCCTGCCCTGATATGCCACCTGCCCAGACATCACTAGGCCCCGGCAGAAAGTAAGGAAAATCAGCAGAATGATTTCTCCCTACTTCGTATAGATAAACATCATTGATGTAGTTCCGATAATCGTTTTTATAGAACTTGAACTCTTTGGCGGATTTATCTTTGTTTCCTATTTGCCAGACTGTATTTTGAGAATGAGCTGTGAGAGTTCCCAACAATCCGATGATACAAACGATTTCTTTAATTTTTATCTTTCTCATGTGAGTTCCTTTTAGAAAATGATATGCTATTGCTATATCTTAATTAAAATTCGTATTTATCAGGTGACCAGCTATCCAGCCATTGAATAGCCATGCTTCCGTCTTCACGGAACTGTATAGGCAACCAGATATAGGTTGAGTGAATTAGGTCTGTTTTATTCCATTTGTCAAACATGGCTATGTATGCGTCTTTCTTTCCTTGAATCGGCAGTACATGGGTACTTTGTCCATAGAAGGTTTTGTCGGCGTCTTTTCCTACACAAGGATTCCCTTTTACGGTCCACGGTCCTAAAATTTGGGTAGCCACTGCATATTCCGCTTCATTGGGACTCCAGCCGGTACATCCCGAACTGATGACGTAGTATAGTCCGTTGTGTTTGAATACAGCAGGGGCTTCCCGGAATTTACCTGCGAAATTGCGTGTGAAAGTACCGGAAGGTTTCAGGTAGTCGTCGGACAGTAAACTGATATATAATGTAGATATGATAGGCTTTGCCGTCGTCATCTTTGAAGAGGGTCATGTCCCGGCTGATTTGCCCGTTCGGGTGCATAGAACCCAGATAGGTGAAAACACTGGTCGGTGAATCGGAAACAGCGACTCCGGCAGCGGCTTTATTGTAGTCGTCACTGTCCACGTGCAGCCACATTACAAATTTCTTGGTTTTATCATTGTATATAACTTTAGGTCTCTCCAGCACTTTGGAAGGATGGAGATCGGATTGTGTATCGGACATCTCCGGTTGGAGAACGAGTCCTTCATATTTCCAGTTAAGAAGGTCCTTGGAAGAGTAACAATTTACTCCACCGGCTTCCGTACGATAACATTCCCAACCAGGAACATTGGGATTCCAGTAAGTGGAATCACTTTTACATTCGCCATACCAGTAGTAGATTCCCTCGTGATATAATATACCGCCTCCGTGAGCATTTATTTTCTCGTTGTTGGTGTCGAGCCATTCTACTCCCGGAGTGATGGCTGTATACTTGTGTGATGTGTCATGTGATGACTGACATGATAATAAAATGGCTGCTGTGATAAGACTGAGTAAGATCTTTTTCATTTGTTACTATTTTTTTTATGATGTTATTTGATTCCCCAATTTTTATTCGGACGATCTCCCATTTCAAGTTCCAATGTGCCGCCTTTGAGCAGTTCTTTTGCCGGAAACTTGAAGGAATTCAGCTTCTTGCCATTTAGTTTAGCGGACTGGATGTACTTATTTTCCCGCGAAGTATTGCTAGCTTTGATGATAAATTGCTTTCCTCTACCGAAATGTTTTCCCAAATCTATTTTTATTTTTTCAAACAGAGGACTCCCCAGTTCATAAACAGGTTCTGCGTTACAACCTCCGTCCGTCTGGAATAATCCCAATGCAGCCATGACGAACCAAGCGCTCATTTGTCCTTGGTCTTCGTCTCCCAAATAGGCATTTGATGTGTCAAAGCCATAATAGCGGTCGATAATGGAACGGCTCCACTGTTGCGTTTGCCACGGTTGGCCTGCCCAGTTGAATAGAAAGGCGAAATGCATGGATTGCTGGTTACCTTGTACTACTGGAAAGTCCCAATACTGGTCTCCCGGGGCATTATACCTCCATGGTTCACTGGCTTTGAACCCCCACGACAGCCGGTCGATGAAGCGCTTTTTACCGATAATTTCGGTGAGTGCGGGAACGTCCTGAGGTACAAAAAAAGTAAGTTGCCAGGCGTTTCCCTCTACATAATGATGGTTAGCTCCTGATTTGAACGGATCAAAGTTCTTTTCCCATTCTCCATTGCTGTAGCGCATTTGGGCATAACCTGTCGCCGGGTTGATTGCGTTTTTCCACCAGTTGCCTCTGTCGGAGAATGTTCGGTAATATTCCTCTTTTCCCAGTGCTTTTGCTAGTTGAGAGACTGTCCAGTCGTCATAAGAGTATTCTAATGTGTTAGAAAAACGTCCTTTGTCGGCAGGTACATATTGATGTTGCAGATAAGTTTCCAAATCTCTGTTGCCGGCAAACCCATTGGCTACACGTTGGGCTGGTGTAGTTTGCATCTTTACGATTGCCCGGAACATTTTTTCCGCATCGTAATTCCGTATTCCCATTTGGTAAGTACTAACTAAAAGGGGAATCTCATGTTCGGCCACCATCACAGGTATGTATTTCATTCCACTGGGACCTTTTGCCAGCCATCCGTTGGCGTCATACATAGCCAACTGCGATTTTACCCATCTGGATGACCATTCGGGAGCAATCAGGTTCCATACCTGATTCAGATTCCAGAAAGTATTCCAGAAGGCATCGCATCCCAAAGCGACGGCATCCGGGTCGTCCAGCTTTTGAATGTTGCCTGCTGCATCCACCCATCTGCGGTCTGCATCACTGAAAGTATTCCGGCAGAACGCACGGTATAAATTGGTGTAAAATCTTGCCTTTTCCCGATAATCGTTGCTGTATATCCGAACTCTGTTTAAAATATTATTCCAACTATCCGACTGATGTTTGCGTACAGCTTCAAAATTCCACCCGAATGGTTCCGTTATCTCATTGGAAAGATTGTTGGAAGCCCCTGCCATATCTACATAAGATATTCCGGAACGTACCATAACTTCCGGATGATCGGTAGTATCAAATTCGGCATAACAGCCGAATCGCTGAGGGTAGTGGGCTGTCATAGTGTCTGTTTCCCATAAAGTATGATCGTGCCATCCTCCAAATTTCTTGATATCTTTATTGAACTCAATCACGAAATAGATTGTATAGTTCTGATCCGCATCCGCCGACCATACGTTTTTGGATAGCTGCTTACTAAATCCTTCGATCCGTCGTGCCCCTGTTTGCTTTACACTTCCTTCAACAATCTGGTAATCGTATTCACTAGGGATTTTCAGATCGATCATGACACGGGCATCCTTATCTTGCGGATATGTATAACGCTGAAAACCACACCGGGAGGTGGCAGTCAGTTCCGCCTTGATTTGATAATCGGTCAAGTCTACTTTATAATATCCGACTTTTGTTTCTTCACTTGTTTCGTCGATGGCAGAACGATACGAATTGGCATCTTTGACTAAGGAAGACTGGCTGCCTATCTCCGTTTTTAAAGGACCGTTGGCAGGCATGATGCCCAGACCCGCCATGGTCCATTCGTGTATGTGGCTAAACGTACCTATGCTCTCGAATGAAGGATCATATCCCGATTGCCAACCGCTATCCTGATTGTCCGGACTTAATTTAACCATGCTGAATGGCATCCACGGACCTGGTGCTATCATCCAACGGGAGTGCGCAGTTCCCATTCGTGTATCGATGTAATCGGCCAGTGTGATTGTATTGTGAGGTGCGCGCCTGATCATTCCTTTATCTAAGATTGTACCATCGGCGGATATGATGTAATGGCTTGTTTTGGGAGACTTGACAACTGGCATTGGAGCTTCTAGTATGTATCTTCCTTTTTCCAAACGTTGTTCCAGTATCTTTTTTCCATCTACTTCCACTCCAAGGAGAGGATGTCCGGAAAGATGTTCTATGTCTACTAATAGTGGTTGGGCTACAGGACTGGTGGTTTGAAAGTCCGCAGCTTTAACATCCCGGAGATAAACGGATTTGTTGACTTCATTTAGTTCAGCATTATCCGGTCCCATAAGCCTGATATCATCGAAGAGAATCCATGAGCCTTCGAGACTTGTAAGCGCGATGGAGTTGCTTCCTTTTCTGATCACTCCGGAGTTCAGAGGAATTTCGATCGTATGCGGTTTGATTTGTGAATAGTCACCGTCTATTGATTTTCCACTTCCTTTGGGAAGGGCATATTTCCATGATTTTCCGTTGATCGTTATTTTAAATAGTGCCGGAAATTCGTGGTGAGTATCTAATAGGTCTATGATTAATTTCCATGAGTCCGTTTCGGGGACTTCCTTCATACCAAAGAGTATGTTTAAAACATGAGTCCGTATACCGGCAGTATAACTTGTTCCTCCCCAATGATCGGCAGGTCCCGGCAGAACATAAGGAAAATCTTTTTGAGGGGAAGACAATCCAATGATATAAAACCTGTCCTCCCAACCAAAATCGTTTGCCAGAAACTCTTTGTATTTGTCAGGGGACAATGCCAACTCACTGGCACTATGATTTTTCTCCCCGATTTGCCAGACAGTCTTGGTAGGTGCTGCATACAATCCGGATAGGAGGAATAAAAACGTGAATAAACTCAATGGTATTCTTTTCATATTAACTTTCGGTCTTTTGGATTCAAGATACAAATTTGTTTTTTACATAGGAATGTATCATTCTTTTTTTGTATACACTCCTATGCAAAAACAAATTCAACTGTTATCACTGTAACAAACTAACCTTTTTACCCCAGAACTTGATTTCGCTGGCGGAACCATAGGCCCCCATTCCTACGTGTGGAGCTGAGAGTGATTCTACAATACGGTATCTGATGTATCTTATATTTTCGTGTTCTTTATCGCAGGCGAACTTAATACTGGGTTGCCAATCGGAAACAGAAATGTTTTTTGTAGTCAGCTGTTTCCATCCTTTTGCTTTCGCATTTTCTTCCCAAGCCGGGTTTATAGATGGAACATCCGGTTCATGGCTTTCCAGGTCTTCTACATCTTCAATTCCCCATATTTGGAATAATCGAGGCATCCAGTCTGTTCTTTCATATCCGGTAAAGAACAGTTCGCATTCGGTAATCGTTGCTGTAAGTCCCATGTCAATCGTCAGATGATGAGGAACTCCTTGATTATCGCTGGCATGATAACCGCTGTCATAATTCCATGTATCATTGTTCCATAACTTTTCTACTGAACCGCCATAACCGTTTACAACATCTGAAGGCATATTTGCGTTGGCAAAGTTAGTTCTGGGTATTTCTACAATCGGATCGTCGGGCAAAGCGTATTCTGAAATGGGCAGGGATACGATATCCAATGCTGTTTCGCTGGGTAGGATTCGTGTTTCTACTGTTAATATAGAAGTAGCTTTCCAATCAGGTAAATTGGTTGAAGCAGCATCTCCTTTCACTGTTAAAGTTAGTAGTTGCTCATTTGAGTCATAGTACTTAACTATTGCTTCCACCACATTGTCTGCCTGATTCCAAATTAAGTTGAGCGAGTTGTCGGCAATGACGAATTGTATATCGGTAATTCGCTTGGGATAATAAGTCGCTATGTGCTCCGTTCCGTATACATCTACATTGTAGGTTTCGGATAGTGAGGTATTACCTTCTTTATCCTTTGTGGTTATTTTAACGTAATAGTTGCCTTCTTCCACATTTTTGATTTCATAACTGAATTCAGGTTGCGTTCTGTCAATGTCTGTTGTGAAAACCTTGTCGTAACCTACAAGTTCTATTATGCAAGTCTTTGCTGTGGCTAGATATTTCATAGACCCCTTTATCATCATGCGCTGAAATCCCGGATGTATTTTTACATCCGCCAGCTTTCCTACATAAATTTGTTCTCCGTCTTTGATATATTCAGAATAGGTATCATGAATATCTGTGCAGGAGGTCATACACAGGAGAATAGTAGTTATTATATATATTACTTTTTTCATTTCTGGCTATTTTATAAGGTTATTCTTCACCTTGGATATCTCCCCAAAGAGTGATTTCTGACATAACTGATGTTTCCATTCCCGACCATGATATTAAACTCTGGAACCGGAAGTAGCGAATGAATGGTACATCCTGGTTGAGGGTAAATACATGGCCTCTTTGGGCTTCCTCAATATCTTCCTGAGTAAGCGCATCACCAAATGCCCCGCCGGATGGTTTCTTCATTTCTCCATCAAATAATACCACCCAGTTATCCGGATTCTGCAAATCTTTACCCTCTTCGCAGCCATATAATTTGAAGTGCTTGGGAGCTCCATGGGCATATAATAAGTCTTGGCTGTCCAGACGTTGCCAGAATTGGAATTGGCTGAGGCGTACATTGACATTCAAGTCAATACTAAAGGCATGCGGGAAAGGTGTCGGGTATTCGGTATGTCCCCAGTTCCATCCACCTATTTGCCCGTCCCATAGACGGGAATGATAACCTTCGTGGTAATCCCAGCTGACATCATCCATAACTTTGACAAGTTGGAATTTTGTTTTATCTAATAAGCTTTCTTTCCAAGGAGTAATTTCGGCATACAATGTGTCGGAAGTGTTTTCCCATTTATCCCTAACGAAGATGGCTAATTTCAATAATTTATGTTCTAAGCCTTTTATAGTCAGGCGGCCTTCTTCCTGTTGTGAGGAGTATACGTCATGGATCTCGTATTCATTGTGCTCATCTACCCATTTGTAAATGTAGAAAGATAATGCACTTCTTGCTGCATTATTGAAATCGAGGAAGAAACCTCCAAAACTTTCAGTCACTTTTAATGATTCTTGTGTCTGAACGACTGCAGGAGTCAGAGGCTCAATAGTCACGATAGCCGGTGTGGAATAGTTTTCGTGGCGGTCTACAGAGTAAAGTTTGACCTCTCTCTTTTGTGTATCCCCCAGCCCTTCTATTACCAAAGAATCTACATACATGGAAGATCTTACTTCCTGCTGCTCTCCGCGGGTATTAGTGAAGATAGCTTTGACGTATAATAAATCGACATCATCGGAAGGAGTATATTTAATAATAGCTCCTCCGTTTACATTCTTCACCGATATATTAGTAATCGGTGCCGGAGCTTTTCCATCATTCGTACCGCGTGGTTCGGCCTCGTAATCACCGGCGCAGTTTGCAAAACAAACTGCTGCAAGTATTAAAAGTATAAAAGCTATATTTTTCATCTTTGTCATTTTTATGTTAAAAGTTACCATTGAGGATTCTGAACAAGTTTCGGATTTCTGTTGATAGAATTGGTCTTAATAGGCCATAAATAATCTCTTGGCATGAATTTTCTCGTGAAGAGAACTCGTGCATTATAAAAGTACTCCGGGTCCTGCTCTAATACCGACCAGCCTTTTATCTGAGTATTCAGATATGTAGAGCCTAACTTCCATCTGCGTACATCATGGTAACGATGGCCTTCGAATGCAAGTTCTATCATTCGCTCTTTCTGTATAATTTCACGCATTCCTCTTTGGGTGGTTGGCTTATCCGGGCGGTTGGAGTGATTACGCCATGTATTTACCAACGAACCTCCTTCATCTAGACCGGCTTTATTTCTGACCTGCTGTACATAGTAATATACATCTGTAGTTGGAGTTTCATTAAGCTCGTTGAGAGCTTCTGCATATAGCAGGTATAGATCGGACAGGCGAATAATCGGGAAAGAATATACGTAATTGATATTGGTCGCACTGGTGTTTACGTTTTGATAACTAACCAATTTCTTTGTGAAATAACCTGTCGGTGAATATAGTTCGTCTGAAACGCCGGCAATATCTCCTTTCTTTGATTTGATAGGATAGGAGCTCGTTTCATTGTCGTTACAGCATTCGATGGAGAACCATTTTCCACCATCAAAACCAATATAGGCATAAAAACGAGGCTCTCTGTTTAAATGCATCTTGATAGTTGTGTAGTTTGGTGTAAAATGAATAGGATCATCTTCTGGAGTTGTTGTCAGTTTATATCTGTTTTCATATTCATAATCTTTATCCTCATCCATCGGGACTCCGTTCGCTGTATAGAATTGTTCTACAATTTCTAATGACGGCACAAGTTGTGAGCAACTACGAATCATTCTGTTCCCCAATGAATAGCTGGTTAAATGCGCTTGGCATAGATTCTGTATTCCATCTGTTGCATTGGAACCTAATGCCCATATTATTTCAGAATTAAAACGACCGGTAATTGTGTTACGTAGTGTCAACTCTTGTTGTAAAGTTGATGAAGGAGTATAATTTAGCTTCTCATCAAATTTGTATAAAGAAGCTCCGGCTTCGTGGGCAGTGTTGATGGCATCCAGGCACGCTGCGGCTGCCGCCTCCCATTTTTCCTTTTTATACTCTTGGTCGAAGAAAGGTATCCCTTCTGAATTGACAAATTCAGCATACATCGTATTGCCGTTGAATAAAGGACTGGCAGCCAGTATTAGTAATTTAGCCTTGATTGCTTTCGCAATAGGTAATGTGATACGCCCTAATTCCGTGCGTGGAGAAGTCACATTGAATGTTAATCCGGAAGGGATGTTCATGGCTTCATCCAATAAATCAGTTGTATAAGTGACGATATCATTAATCGTTTCTCTCTCCAGTTGCATCATATCTAAGTCTGCTTCTACGCTGATGTTCTCTTTAAGTAAAGGAATGGGCCCATAGTGCAACATGAGATAATAAATATAATATGCTTTCAGAGTCATCACTTCGGCTTTCCATTTATTTTTCTCTTCCATACGCATGTCAGGTACGCGATCGATGTTGTCTATAAAAATATTGCATTCATGGATTCCTCTGAATATGTTGTAGCCTCCCTGACCTCCATCCCAGTAATTTAGTAAGGGGTCGTTAGAGTTTTGCATGCCACGTGCAATGTTGAATGAAGTTATATTTTTATAGTAGTGGGACTCTGGTTTCAGATACCACATTTCTCCACCGCAGATGAGGCCGGAGTTGTGGTCGAGATTGGCTGCTGCAGGCACGAAGTTGTAGCAGGTAGCTAAATATTTTTCAGCATTAGCCCGAGTGTTGAATGCCATTTCAAGCGTTGCGATATTATCCGGCACGATATCAAGATAGTTGCAGGATGTGATTAATACCGCCAATAATGTACTAGTGAATAAATGTTTGTATTTCATAATGTAATCAGAAGCTTAAGTTAATACCAAAATTGTAAACTGCCTGAATAGGATATTGCATTCCGTCGTTTCCTTGTTCTACATCCCATAATTTAAAACGATTCCATGCGAAAAGATTTAGTCCGCTGGCATAGATTCTCAAATTGGACATACCTAGATGGCTGGTCAGCCTTTTAGGTAATGTATATCCGATTTCGACTGATTTTAAACGCAAGTAAGAACCGTCGCGTAACCACCATGTACTGTTTCTGTTATTGTTTGCAATGTCAGTAGTTGACAATCTTGGGAAAGTAGCGTATATATTACGATTCGATTCAGACCAGTAATCATCCGCATATGCTTGCATCATACCATTGAGGTTATTTCCTCCGAAATCCATTTGCATGAAAGGATTTGTTGCTTTGGAATTAATAAAGAAAGAAGATCTCGCTGCTCCTTGAAAGAAACAAGAAATATCAAAATTCTTGTATCCCATCGACACTCCGAAGCCGTATACAATTTCTGGAGAAGAGGAAATCCCTATTGGAACAATATCTTCATCATTAATTATTCCGTCATTATTTACATCTTTGTATTTTATGTCACCGGGCATATATTCACCATATGTCTGAACAGGTGAATTTGCAATATCTTCTTCATCAATGAACAGTCTTTCCGCTATTAATCCATAAGTCTGATTAATACGTTTTCCAATATGACTAAGCCAAGGGTAAGGACGATAGGGTTCTTCTACATGCTCATATTTGCCTGTTGCATAAGTGAAATTGCCACGCACTCCTAACCAGAAGTTTTTATTGAAAGCGTGGTTGGCATCTACCTGCACTTCGAATCCATGTGAAGAAGCTTCTCCTTTATTAGCATAAAGAGGTGCACTGAATCCCATTTCATACGGGATGGTTTGGCGTTCGCCAAAGATGTTTTTTCGATATTCGGTGAAGTAATCGAATTGTATGTCAAATATATTAAATAGCCCAACTTCGAGACCTAAATTCATTTTTTGAGCAATTTCCCATTTGATTTTGTCATTTCGATAGCGTATCATGTCGATAGTACCGACATTCCGTTCAAAATCTTGTCCCCAACTGAAATTTGCACCACTACCGTTTAGATTTACCTCGGACATATAAAAGAATCTGTCATTCCATGCACCAATATTGTCGTTACCTACCAAACCGTAAGTTCCTTTTAGTTTCAGTTTATTGATAATATTCTTAAGGTCTTGATTCCAAAACTTTTCTTCGGAGATCATCCAGCCTGCTCCTATCGAAGGAAAGAGTCCGAATCGTTCATTTTTGGCAAATCTTTCGGAACCATTGTAACCAAAGTTTGCTTCAGCAAAATATCGTCCGTCGTATGCGTATGTAAAACGACCTGATAATCCAATGTTACGGGCTGGTAAAGATGTCTGTATCGAACTTGCGCCTCCGCTCTTATTCTCTCTCAGAACTCCTACTAATAATCCGGTGATATTATGCTTTTCCCGGAACGTACGGTTGTAGTTGAGAGATGCTTCATAATAATACGAACTGCTGACTTGATTCCCTTCTGCTGTATAATCCAAATCTTCCCGTCCACCATTAGGGTTCAGCTCCCTTAAAGTATATGTGTCGGTTAGTTTATCATAATAGCTGATTGAATAATAAAAGGGTGAAGTAGAACGTTGTTGTCCGCTGTATGAATTTCGGGTAGTACTTGCGAAGACTTTGATACTAAGTCCTGGAGTTATAAAATCTAATTTCTGATTTAATTCCGCCTGGGCAGAAATAACCGAATTGGTGTATTGTTTGTAACCACGTATCATTTCCGCATAGGGATTGATGTAATTACCATCACCTGCGTTACCAAATAAAATATGTGAAGTAGATGTATGATTTTCATCAGGCATATAATATTTGGGGAATAAAACAGGACTTGTTGCCATTGCTCTTCGGTATAGATCATTGCCGCTTACAATAGGACCGGTATAATCATCAAAATTGCCACTGAATTTTACAGAAAATGTAGTCGTCTTGGTCACATCAATATCAATGTTAGAACGTACATAGATTTTTTTTAAATCAATGTTACTGTTATAATTGTTTCGTTTATCTACCTTCATGATACCATTGTCATCCGATATGCCTAAAGAAACATAATATCTGGCAGTTTCACTACCTCCGCTCATATTGATGTTGGCACGTGAATTAAATACATTATCATTAAATAATTCATTGTACCAGTCTACCGCCGGATATACATAGGGATTTTTGCCGGCTATTGTTGATGCTATTTTCTCATCGGTATGAGGCCGGACAGCTAACGGATTACGTGTGAGTACAGCTTCATTGTGGTATTTCATATAGCTGATAGGATCTACCATGTCTATTCTTTTTGTAGGTGCTGACAATGAACCTTCCACTCTGGCACTAATTTTTACCTTACCGGGTTTGCCTTGCTTGGTAGTAATCAAAATGACTCCATTAGCTCCGCGTGCACCATAAATGGCAGTTGCTGTTGCATCTTTCATTATAGAGAAAGCAGCAATGTCATCTGCGGACAGTCTGGAAAGATCGGTAGTAGATGATTCGATATTATCGATTAATATCAGTGGACTTTTAGAGTAACCAAAAGTTGTCACACCGCGAATAAAGAATTCCACATTGTCATTTCCAGGTTCACCGGACAACTGGTAAGATATAATTCCGGCAACATTACCACCTAAGGCTTGAGTCAGATTACTGGTTGGAATTTTTAATCTTTCAGGTTTTAAGGTTGATATTGCTCCAATCACACTTTCTTTTTTCTGTTTAGCAAAACCAACCACAGTAACTTCATCCAATTCATCTACCTTTGGCAAAAGTTTAATGGTTTGAGGTACTTTATCTATCTTGTATTCAATAGATTGGTATCCTAAAAATGAGAAAATCAAAATAGAGCCTGGTTCGGATGAAATAGTAAATAAGCCATCTATATCCGAAATGGCTCCTTTTGTTGATCCTTTCACCTGTACAGTAGCTCCTGCAATAGGCAAATCTGTTTCATCCACAATTTTCCCTGATATTGCTTTGGATGAGTTGTTACTACTACTGGTTTGAGCTTGCAAGGTTACATAGCTTTCAATGATTAGAAGGAAAGCTATCCATAATACGAAGCGTGGTAAGTTGCATAAAAGCTTCTTCATACTCTGTGATTTTAAAAAGTAAGTCATAAGGGTTTTATATTAGATTTAATGTGATTTCTTGTATATA
>OHOP01000673.1_pt1 | contig 13242 bp, 7 predicted proteins | sample 1569821 | NCBI WGS metagenome assembly OHOP01 (sample SAMEA3879527, study PRJEB24766) | human gut metagenome | biome: human-associated habitat; feature: feces | place: USA | collected 1985/1987
CTCAGCTCTGGAATCTGACGCGCTAAAACATGATTTAGAATTTGTTATTTCCCAGCTGAAAGAGCGCGAACAGGCTGTTGTCAGGATGAGATACGGTTTTGGCGAATGGAGCAGAAAAACGCTCGAAGAAATCGGCAAAATCTACGGTGTAACCAAAGAATGCATTCGCCAGACCGAAAACAGGGCTCTTCGCAAGCTGCGTGAAATGAGTTTTACTGACGAATCGCTTGCAGCATACATTTCATAACTCCAAATCCCGGCATTTACTCAAAACCATACGCAATGACACCATCAATCGAGCGGCAGCGCAATTTTTCAAATCTCTCGCGTGCCGCTTTTCTTTTTAGCCGCAATTGCGAATATTAAACTTTTCTCCACCCCCGAAAGCCCGATGTTATTTGAACCTGATAATGAAAAAATGGAATGTTATAAAAATAAGGAGAAAAGAATGTTTAAAAAAGCCGCTTTTTTGCTTGCAATTGCAGCCATAGTGGCGTGCAGGTGCAAATGTAATAAAAAAAAGAAAAATCTTCCCCTAATTGGAGAAAAAGCGCCCGCTTTTAACGCAATGACAACGCAGGGCCCCGTGAATTTTCCGCAGGATTACGCCGGAAGCTGGGTAATTCTGTTTTCCCATCCGGCTGACTTTACGCCGGTTTGCACAACCGAATTTATGATGTTTCAGGCGATGAAAAAGGAATTTGAAGAAATAAACACAAAACTCATCGGACTTTCGGTGGACAGCCTGAGTTCGCACAACGCTTGGCTTCGCACAATCGAAGAAAAAGTCGAATTTAACGGAATAAGGAATGAAAAAATCACTTTCCCGCTGATTGACGACCTTTCAGGGCGAATTGCCGACAAATATGGCATGATTCAGCCAAAAGCCGACGATACAAAGACCGTTCGTGCGGTATTTATCATTGATCCGGCAGGAACAATCAGGGCAATTCTTTATTATCCGCTTTCAAACGGAAGAAACCTGCACGAAATCAAAAGGCTTGTTATTGCTTTGCAGGCAACCGACGGATTCCAAATCGCCACGCCCGCTAACTGGAATCCCGGCGATGATATAATTTTGCCGCCTCCGGCAACCGAAGAAGACATAAAAACACGCCTTGCGCTCCAATCTGAGGACGTGAAATGCTCTGATTGGTTTATTTGCTTCAAAAAGCTGCCGCATGAGGAGCTTATGACAAAAATTGTTATGAAAAAAGATTGTTTTTAACAAAATTGAAAGGAAAATTATGGCTAAAGTTACAGAATTGAACGACGCAAACTTTGATAATTATATTCAAACGGCAGATAAGCCCGTTCTTGTTGATTTTTGGGCTCCTTGGTGCGGGCCGTGCAAAAAACAGCTCCCGATTGTCGATGAGGTAGCTGATTCTATGGACGGAAAAGTTACAGTCGCAAAAATAAACGTCGATGAGAACCAGGGAAAAGCCGCAGAATACTTTATTTCGGGCGTTCCGGCGCTGCTCGTATTTAAAAACGGAGAACTGGTGGAACAAACAGCAGGGCTTCATTCAAAATCACAAATCGAAGAAATGCTCAACGAATTTGTATAAGAAAAAGCGGGAAATTCCCGCTTTTTTACTTTTTGAAACCTTTTAGAAAATTTTCAACGCTCCCGTTTTTGCGGGCGGCTATTTCTTTGAATTTGCAGTAGCAAAGGTGCGTGACTTTGCAGTCTTTCAGGCCGCGGTGCATACCTTCTGTGTTGAATCCGAAAAAGTTCGCCAGAGTGCCGAGTTTTCGGTTCTGAAGCTGGGGAAGCAGGATTTTTGCAAGCCGCAATGAATCAATAAAATCGTTTGAAAACGAGAGCCCGTGGTATTTTTGCAAATTGTAATCAATAAAGCTGATATCAAAAGCTATATTATGTCCGAGAACGATTTTTCCGGCGCAAAAATCATCGAATTCCTTTATTGCTGTGGCAATATCAGGTGCATCAGCGACCATCTCCGGTGTAATTCCAGTCAAATTAGTGATAAAAGCGCTGATTTCGCCCTCTGGTTTTACGAGCCGGTTGAATTCCTCAACGATTTCATCGTTTTTCACAAGCAGCGCCGAAAGTTCGATAATTTCGTCGCGATGAGGGCTCAGACCCGTTGTTTCAATATCAAGAACGACGAATTCTTTCGGAAAATCAACGAGGTTGCGTCCGATTCGTTTTTGCGGAACAGTTTGCCCGCCGTAATTTTTTTCACCTAACAGATTTAATAGACTATGCTGCATTCCCTTCTCCCTATTTACTAATTATTTTAATATGTGTTAGATATCAAAATCAAGTAAAGTTTTATGGAGAAAAATTTTCGGGTTAAGCCCGCCAACAGAATTCATTTCCCCAAAATAATTTTTGAGAAAGCTTCTTCGTATTTTTCATATGCAGGATTCAACTTTATAAGTTTGATGTATCGCTTAATGTTTCTGATTCTAACTTGCTCCGGTGGCGGCAAAGAGCTCAAATCCGCTCCGTCAGAAAGATTTTTCATGTGAGTTTTTTCATTAAATGTATTGCGATTGTTTTTTACTGCAACCTCTCCGTTTGAACGGTAATGCACTGTTCCGTACCTGTTGCTAATATCTTTAGACTCAAATATCAAATCTTTTACAAGCCCTTCTTTATCAATGTTATAACTCCAAACAGTAGTGGAAGTAGCCTCCCTCCCCAGTGAAACATGACGGGAAAACATTTGGTAATTTTTATATATTTCATAGTTTACACCGAAATTTTTAGCTGATTCGGCCTTTTTCGCATTCAATTTCACATGCCTTAAATCCAGCCCTTTCAAATGAGGGTTCTTTAGCAAGTAATTGATTCTGTTGACGATACCAATAGGTTTAAGCAAATTAATTTCCTTATCTTCTTTTTTAATAAAGCAGAAAGTTATTATAAAATCAATATTAGAATTAACTCAATGATTTTCAAAATGATAATAAGGGTTGGAATGCCAGAAATGCAATAATAGCAACGAAAAGGACACCATTTGAGGTGTCTTTTCTTTTAAATTGGGCGTGAAGAGACTCGAACTCCCATGCTTTCGCACTAGTTCCTAAGACTAGCGTGTCTACCATTCCACCACACGCCCTGATTTTTCAATTTTCAATGTATGTTCATTTTACATTATAAATTATTTCGGTCAACATTCAAACAGTCTTGTAAAACGATAATTTTTAATATATATTGAATTTAACGGTAGGTTGTTTGCAGGAATCCGCAAAAAGCTGACTAAATGTCAGGTTTTCGATGGGGGGCTGCGCTCGCACCCTTCCGGTTTGACAAGTTAATATTAGTTTTTGGACGGGGCGTTAGCGCAGCTGGTAGCGCACAACACTGGCAGTGTTGGGGTCACGAGTTCGAGTCTCGTACGCTCCACCATTTCTAAAAATACCGTAAATACGGTATTTTTCGCTATTGAGCCTTAATTCCACAAAAATCTAAATATAATTGTGTGTAATTGAGCAAATTATAAAGACAAAATTTCTTTTTTATTAGATATTTGCTCTTGTATTTTGTTTGGTCTTTTAATCAAGTCAAAAATATTGATAAAATATTGTTTTTTCGTATCATCAATCATTTCTGCTAATTTTTCGGGCATTTGAGCTGTATTTTGTGTTTTCCATAACGGATGAATAATTATAAACTGCGATTCTTCATTTTTTAGAATATTAGCAAACTTTTCGTCCTGAAATACATTGATGCTTTTTGTCTTTTCTAAATAATTCTTCAAATTTTTGATTGATTTTTGTACCAAACTTCCCCATATTTTTGAATTAAGCCCCGGCAGAAAGCCTTTTTCATTCATCATTTTTGCCATATCATACCCCAGACGCCAATCCAAAAGCCCGTGATAAGGTAGGTTGCTATAATCTTGCATACAGGCGTAGCAGGAACTGTCGCATTCTTTTAAATGCTTATTATTTAAAAATGTATTCTCAAACTCCTTGCCTATAAGAATTGAATCCAGAACTTTCTTAAAATTATTACCACAACTTAAATAATAACTGTATCCGGCTCCATTTTCTAATGAATCAGAAAGAAAAACCTGGGCTATCATTTGTTCCCCATTATAGAATGGCTTAATTCCAACATTAATTTCTTTTTTATTAATATCTAACGCAATAGCTGCAGCATCTCTTAACAAAAACCCTAAAGAATAATAGGCGCTTTTTGTATATACATTTTTACTGTTGTATTCTAAATCTATGCCATGAGGAATTTTATCAATTTGCGTCAAAAATACATCGGTATATTTTATTGATGCCAGCGATACGCAAAACCCTTGGTCGTTTTCTGCAACAAATGCATCTTTATCTATATGAAAATTTTTGTTTTCCGATTCGTTTTTTTTCTCTTCGTATAAGGATATTGCCTCTTTTGATATCCAAAAATCCTTTTGCTTTGTATTGTTGCCCCTAAACCTGTATATCTTGAATCCTTTTCCGTTGTTGTCGTTTATAGATATTATTCTGGCTGATTCTGATGGAAATTTGGAATATATGAAATTTCCTTCTTTTTGGGGGATAAATTCCACTCCGGAGTCTATTTTGGGTCTTTGTGCGTAGGGCATATAATCAAAATTTCCGTCATAGAATATGGGTTTATAACCAGTATTTGCCGTTTCCAGCGTAAATGCATCTTCGGGCTGTACAATTATGCTTTCTTTAAACAATCCTCCGCATTCACATGCTTCTTTAGGTTCAAAGGAAATACTTTTGCAATCCTGACATTCATAAAGTTTGTGAATATTTCCGGCGGACAATTTTTGACTTTTAAAACCAACTGCAATATTTAATTTTTTATCTCGAATTGTTTCTGCACCCGGAGCAAACTGGCTTATTGCAATATCTAAATGACGGGTAATATGAGTTTTGCTCTCATAACCGAGATTTGTATACAAACTTCTGGTTCTTGTCGGATAGCCAAACATTGGCAGGAGGCCTCTATTGGCAAGAAGTTCACTCAAATATTCAAAATTATCACTATCTTCTTGCACAACCTTATCAATTTCGGATATTAATTTTTCATTTATATATGCTAAAAAATCTTGTTTTCTATCTGCCAGATAAGTTTCTTTTACAAGAAATTGTATAGTATTGGATATTTCCGGCTGATTATTTTTTATCCAATCTTCAAGCATATAACGTTTTTCCTGGTTATAGGCCTGCGTTGTTCCAAATTCGCCATGAACGCACTTAGAATCAATATCTTCATTAAAATTATCTTTATCTAAATCAATAAAAGCATTTCTTAAAACCTCTTTTGTCAGCATACGTTTGATTATACGCTCACTTTTCATGTCGAGATACGGCGGTATTGGTTTTTCGTTTGTGATCATATCCGGATTTTTGAAATAAAATTCGTCGTGGCTTCTTGAACGGCATACCGTAAGCGCAATTGCTAAAGAATTATCTCTGCGTCCAGCCCGTCCAACTCTTTGCTGGTAATTGAATCTTTGCGGCGGCATATTAGCCATAACTACGGAGTCAAGCGCTCCGATATCAACCCCGGCTTCCATTGTTGTCGTTACGGACAGGACCTCTATAGAATCTTTAACGGGATACTCATCTTTTTTGCCCATGTTATTTCTTATATAAATATCCTGAAAGCGTCTTTGCCTTGATTTTTGCTCTTCTTTCGGTGTTTGAGCTGTTAATTCTTCACTTGTAAGCTTGTACGGGTTTTGGCGGGCAAGTTTATAATAAAAATTGTTCTCTATGTCGTCAAAATTAGCGTCAACAAGCTGCTGTCCGTTGCAGTGTTTGTTAATACAAACAGGAGCCAATGCATTTGCGGGTTTTATATATATTTTTTTGCAATTTTGGCATTTGCAAAGCTTATCTGTGGCGCTGTTAAACGGACGTATGAATAAGTTTTCGGGAATTAAGCAATAATTGTTAAAATCGATTATTTTTGTCTTATTGCATAGATTTTTTAAATAATTTTCATCAATATTGACAAATGACAGATATTTAATCACTGCAGAAGGAAATTTGTCCGAAGATTTGTCAGCATCTATATGTCCTCCGGGAAATGCTTTGAATTGACCCAGAATTCTGATAACAGAATCGAGGATTTCCCTATCTTTTGCAGACAGCGGAATTCTGCGGTTGTATGTAATCTGCCCCAGCCCTAATGATTCAAGCCCGCGCCTGTTGTTGAATAAATTATTAAGAATTTCTATTTTAGAGTTTTTAATTATCTCTTTTAAAAAAGTATTGTCATTTTCAACCTGATTATTTGTTCCAGAAAACTGGTTATTTTCCCATTTAAAAAATTCTGTCCAGCATTTTCCGTCTATTTCATTGAATTTGTACCCGCCGGGGTTTATGCCGTTTTGGAGCATTTTATTAAAAATTATTGATAACAGATTATCAAAATTTATAACAGGATTATCTATATTTTGGCTGATAAAATTGAATTCTTCTGCATCTTTATCGCTCAAAAGATTCAGACGGGCATTATTAATTAAGTTGCGGATATGACTGTATCCATTATTGTTGATAAATTCTTGCAAAAGCCTTTTTTCATTCTTATTGAGCGTATTTGCATCTTTACCGTTGTTAATTTCAAAATATAATTTAATCATTTTTGATGAATCATTTAATGCTTGATAGGTATATTGCCTCAAAGTATCTCTATAATGATCCATCTCTATACCGGCAGAGAGTTTGGCGGCGTCCTGACGGCTGTCGGTAAAAAGGATTATATGCTTGTTGTTTTGTTCCTTGAGCAATGCGTCTGTTAATATCTGGTTTATTTTTTGGACACCGTAAGTCATTGATTTTATAGGATAATTCATTTTTTTTAGTTTACGGCTGCTCCAATTATCCTCACAATAGGGACATATAGCAGGAAATGAGGAAAGCAACGATTTTTCTTTTTCAGATGGTTTAATTACTGTATATTTCATAAAATTATAGTCGCAGAGCTTGCCGGAACCGGTTAATTTGTATGCGCCTTCCGTGATGTTGTATTTTATTTTTTGCCAGGAGGTTTTATGTTTATGAATAGTATGATTTTTTAAATCCACATCATGAATGTCTTTAGGTTTAATTACATCGTAAATTCCAGGGGCTTTCTGATTGTTGCAGAATTCGGGCAATTGTTCTATCGGGACTGTTTGGGAAAAGATATGTTTTCCCGCTAACATCGTTTTTGTATCCGCCGAACAAAGTTTCTCCGCAAGTTTGGCAGACCAGAAGTTCTAAAACTCTGGCGCCGCATTTGCATATAGTTTTAGGTGTTGCATATAATTTGCCGACTTTTCTTTCTTTTTCGTTCTTAAAGCGATTTTCGACCTCGCTGCAGTCAGGATTCGTGCAAGCCCAGAGCCCCTGCATATTTTTAAAGAAAAAATGCGCACGAAGGGGAAATAATTCTCTGCCGGTTTTGTCGGATAGCGTTAAAGCGCTTATTAATCCTTTTAAGAATTTTTCTGACTGTTGAGTTTCTGTTGATAGGGCAGATATTGACTTTGCTGCATAACATTTTTTGTCAAAATCGTAAAAAATTGAACGAATATACGCTACAGTATTATCTTTATTCAAAATATTATCAAGCTCTTTTGCGTCAACAGCTTTGTGATAATCAAAATTTTCATAAAAATTTATATTTCCGGTGAATAGGACTTTTTTATCCGGCCGTTCATAATCTCCATTTACATAGCGAAATCTCTTTGCTTCTGTTTTTGGACAGGAAAAGAATTCTCTTAAAAATTTATTGCTTTCTTCACATTCTTCTAAAGATGCAGTAGAAGCGATTATCTGCAATTGCGGGCTGTCAGCGGATAACCCCAGCCGATTAAGCAATATCCTTATCAAATAAGCAATTTCCGTACCGGCAGTGCCCCTGTAAGAATGTAACTCATCAATTACAAGCTGGAATTTTGCATCCGGATTTTTTTCTAACCATTGCCGGGTTTTTTCGAATATACTGCTTTCCTGCTTTCTCATTAGCATTATATTTAACATTGAGTAGTTCGTAATCAGAACATCCGGCGGCGTTTCCTGCATATCCCATCTTGAATACATTTCAGCAGCATCCAGCGACTGGATAAGATATTTCCCCTGCATATCTTGTTCATTTTGTCTGTTGAAAAATTCAGAATTCTGTTCTGTTTGGATATTTTCAAGCTGTTTTTTTAAATTCTGGACTTTATGCTCTTTATCTTTAGAGCCCGGCTCCGGAGTATCGCCATTATAGCGGCCAAAATATATTAAGTTCCCATTTCTTTTTTTATTTAAAAAAGAAATCGCCTCCGGGCTGCTGAATGTTTTTCTTAATCTTTTAAGCTGGTCATCAACCAGGGCATTCAATGGGTACAAAATCATCGCTCTTACAGCCGCTGTTCTGGTTTCTCCCTGTCTTTGGTTTATATCTTTTTTCCAGTTTTCATTATTTTTTTGAGTCGGTTTTGTCCATTTTTTTGATTCATTTAAGATATTTTTAATGACAGGCAGCAAAAAGGTTTCGGTTTTTCCGGATCCGGTACCGGTTGTCACGATAATGTGGTCATTTTCAATATTCAGCGCATCTTTCTGGTGAGAATATAGTTTATATGATTTTTCAGGATGTATTTTGTTTTGCGGAAACAGACTGTTTTCAAAAGACAAAAATTCATACAAATCATCGTCCTGCACATCGTTTCGGAGTGTATTTTCACTGAATTTATATTTTACAATCGGCTCAAAATACGGTTCTTGGGAGAGAATTTCCGTATTTAATATTTCTCTGCGCTCTTTCATCAAACAATCCAGATGAAATTTATCTCTGGTTTCAATATAGTCAATATAAGTGCTTTTTAATTTTTCATAAATTTCAAATGGCGATTTTTTCATTTACACACTCCAATTTCTGTCCGAGTTTTCGGGATAATAAACTTGCTGCTTCAAATGAAACATTGCTGTAAATTCTGTAATGATTTTCAATTTCAGGATTGTAACCGCTGAACATAGTAAGCGCCCTATCGGCTAATTCCGGAATCTGAACGCGGTTGTTTACACAAAAAGCGTTGTTTTTATACAAAAAAATGTTTTTGCAAGAAGCTATTTGCAGTGCCTTCAAAATGCCATAAGTCCTATCAATTTCTTTCCAGGCATTTTTTAAATATAAAAAATATCTGTCTTTAGTAAATGATTGCATTCGGTAAAGTCCGTCAGAAAAACTGTTGCAGCTGGTAAAGATTTTTTTATTTGCATTATAAACCTGTAATCCATAGTTTTCCGGTTGAAAAAAATCAATATCGGCTAAATTTTCTATATAACTATCCAGTGAAGGCAATAAACTCAAAACTTTTTTTGAAAAATTATTTATTACCGGCACAAAATCGTTTATTTTCCTTTTCTGAGCGTCATTGTTAAATGTTAACAAAATAACTGCGGGGGCATTGTTATTTGGGTATTCGGTCAACTCAATATTGTTGATATTGCAGGCATTTTTCAACAAAGACAAAAACTTTCGGGTTCTGGCTCCGCATAAAACAGCTTTATTTGTGTTAGGAATGACGGCTAATGCCGGTTTTGCAACGCAAAAATATGATTTGTCATCAAATATAAACTCAATATGGCCCAGCCTTGAATACATTTGTTTTATCCGGCTGTGATTCAGCTCAATTTCATTGTAATTTATATTATTTATTGATTGTTTAAAACTATTCCAGGAGCCTGTTTTTATACAGCTGAAATATTCCAGCAATGTGTCAAAATCCAGCATCATTAATACCCCGCCTTAAATTTTGAGAGGCTTTCCGGTATATCAAAAGCATCTTTATCTTGAGATTCAACAAAAACATATTTAAGATTTTGTATTTTATATATTGATTTGAGATTTATATAGTGTATTTGCAGTTCCGTATGCGGATGAACGATGTTGATAAATCCGTTTAAATCCAGAGCGCTTATAAATGGCTCGAGGTAAATTTCCGGAGGAATTTTATTAAAACTGTTGAAAATGATTATCCCGTTTGCTTCAGGATTGTTTTTCATATAGCAATAATAGTCGCTGATTAAAGTTTTTGATGGATAAAAAGTATCAGCAATAAAATCACCAAACCAATCTTTATAACTTGTCCAGTCATATTCCGGAATGACATTCAGAGGGGCTATGTTCGTTTCGCAGGCTTTATGCCATTCTTTTATTAAGCTTTTATCTTTGATTATGATGAAATTTTCCTTTTCAATTTTATTATGAAAATTTATGGCTTCTTCATCAGATAAATTTATATTTTCTAGAAATTTATCCATAAACATTTTTTTGTTATATGAATATAAAGGTTTTTTGATGTTTTCAAATTTATCATCAAAATAATTTTTTCCTTCTCCTTTTTGACCCAAATTTTGGATTTGTGTAATTATATTGTTGTTTTTTATTTCATTGGATTCTTCTTTAAGATGTTGGATTTCCTCTTTTATGGTTTCTCTTTCCTTTTTTAATTTTTCAAGTTCAAGATTTGCGGCAATAAATTCATCTTCAACATAATTTTCACAATTTTTCATCAATTCTTCTTGAAGGTTTAATTTCTGAATAATACGTTTTCCCGCATCTGAATCATCAAGGATAATATCAATAATTGCCTTTTTAAATTCCGGCTCACCGAGTTTTGAAGTGAAATTAGCAAGAAAATTGCGTTTATATTTCTTTAATGACGCATTTTCGTCAAAAAGTTTTTCATTTTTTAATTCAAGCGCTTTTAAATCTTCAATTTCGGTTTTAAGACTGTCTATTTCCAAATCTTTTTGTTCAAGTTTTTTCTCCAGTGAGGCTTTTATTTTTGTAAAATCTGTTTTCTCATATTTTTTTAGCGAATCTAATTGAATTTGCAGCTCTGTTATTTTTTCATTAATTTTTTTGCAGGTGTTTTTTTCTGCGTCAAGGGAGTTTTTAAGCGCTTCATTTTCATTCATATTTTTGATAAAAAGTGCAGAAGCTGTTTTGCAGGCATTAATTTTGGCTTCTATTCCGGAATCTAATGGCAGCATGCTAAAATCATAAAATTTTTGCAGCGTTTCTTTTGATATTTTTTCTTGTTCACCCTGTTCAATCAAAAAATTTAAAATCTGCTGCTCTCTTTTTCCCGGTTCCATTTTGTCAAGAGATAAAATATAATTTCTGATGTCCAAAGAAAACTCAACACAGGTATTAACCCACAGCCCGAACATATATAACATTGCTTGTTCTGCTATTCTTATCAGATGGGCTTCATTTTTATTTAGCTGGCCTTTAAGGGCTGAAACGAATTTTTTTTGTGTATTTTTACCATATTTTTTAGAATGCTGCTTTGAATGTTTTAAATTTACAGGAACAAATTTATCCATTACCCCCCTGTATTTATCTTTTAAGCTTGAATTGCTTAATTCATTCAAAAAGCCTATTATTTTTTCGTCAGAGAATGATTGAATATACTCTAATTTATTTTGTTTTAATTCTGTTTTAGTCAATATTTTCTCCAATCAATTTCTTAATTTTGCTCAAATATAAAAGTTGAGCGCTGCTGTATCGTTTATCCTGTTCAATAATATGCAGATATTTTTTAATTTTTTTATCTTTCAAATCATGCAAAATGCTTCTCTCTTTTTTTACAAAAGAAAATGGGATTTTTCTTGTTTGCTTTTTTTTCAAAGCGTTAATTATAAACAAAAGTTTGGAAATTTTTGCATTTATTTCAGAATTTACTTCTTTGTCGTTATAAATATGTACACCGCTAATACAAAATTGTCCGGAAGCTTCATTTGTGATTTCGATTGAATTTTTTTCTGAAAAAGTATGAAATATCAGGTTTTTGTGTTCATTTTCTGTTGGATTTGCCGTAATTACAAATTTTTTATTGTTATTATTGGCCCTTATCTGGTAAATACCGGGATTTTTAATTCTGTTGTTTAAATCATCAGCTGATACCGGATTATTGTTCAAATATACTTCCCTAACGTTACTTTTTAGATAAATTTGGGGTTGGGCATTACAAAGATAAGTATTTTTTTCGTTGTTGACTTTCAGCCCCTTGGCAAGTTTAATGACTGTTTTTTCTTTAACCGTTAAAAAACTGTCAGAAGGCTTTTTCGCTGTTAAATTGTGCACCAAAAGTTTGTCCTGAGTGATTTCTTCCGGTTTTTGTAATTTTTTTGTGAACTGTTCCTCTGTCAAACCTGTAATACATAAAATTTCATCCAGATTCTGTTTTAAAACTGATGGATACGCAAGTATTGAAAAGGTATCGCCGACATTTAGCGAATTTACCTGCATAAAATACCCTTTTTCAGCATCAAGCTTGAACAGAACCAGCTCTTTTTCTGGAAGTTTAAAACTGATTTTCTCTGTTTCGCAAAAAGCTTCCTGATTATTGAAATGAGCCAGCGAGCTTAAGCCGATTTCATTTATAAAAAGAGAATCTTCGCGGCGAAATATTTTGCCGGATACTTTAATATTTTCAATATCATTACAACGCAATAGAAAATACTCAAAAAATGCAATTTCGTCACCATTTTCGACATATAATAGTTTTATGTTAATTTTGGAACGTTTTATGCCATCGTAAATCTCCTGAATCAAGCCATCCCAATTCTTGTTTAAGTTATTGATATAATCAAGCAGCCTTTTTTGTAAATTTGTATCGGATAAAGTCATTTTGAAAACAGTACTGAATTTAGAATCCTGCAAATCCGTAATATAGATTTCTTCTCCCGACTTTTTGTCAAAAATTTTAGTTAATAAACATCTGTCGTTTTGTGACATCATTGATTGATACTTGGGAATTCCGACAAAATCTCTGTTGCTTCTGCCCTCTTTCTCATATAAGCTTCTAAAATAGATATATCCCTTTTTGCCATTAAGTTTCAGGTTTAAATAATTTTGAAAATCATAAAAGAGTTTTTCAACTTTGTCTTTTTCTCGTGCGTTCATTTTTGAATTTATATTTGCATCATTTTGAGGCAAATTTATCAACAAAAGCTTCTTTAACCTTTCATAGTAATTACGGCATGAATGCTCTTTGTCCGTTTGCATTATTGATGCAGCAAGTATAAAAAATGCAATTACTGCTGTTTGCCGGGGTATGTTTTCTACAACATCTGTCTTTATTTCGTCGACATTTATCTTAAAATTATTGTTTTTGCTGCGTTTTAATATCTTTTGGGCAACGCACCGGCAAAAATCGGACAATGGATTTTCAATTTTCAGTTTTCTGCCAAGAAGCTGAATTGTTTCAATATCGACATTAAAAAGAAGCTCCTGCCCGTTAT
>OHOP01000675.1_pt1 | contig 13189 bp, 9 predicted proteins | sample 1569821 | NCBI WGS metagenome assembly OHOP01 (sample SAMEA3879527, study PRJEB24766) | human gut metagenome | biome: human-associated habitat; feature: feces | place: USA | collected 1985/1987
TCCACATCCGTTCCGGAGGGACGGATAGCACCGGCAATCAACGCAGCCACATAGTTACTTTTTCCCGTGCCTTCTCCGCCAGTGACACAAAGCAGATTGCCTTGAGTTCCGAGAGACACGCCCCCGCCGAGTCTTATGTCCACCGGATGCCCGACTTCCTCGCCGACAGGCAGCGCACTCCGCCCAAACTAAGCGGAATGCCCAAAAGCATCAGCATCAAAGAGGCAATGGGAGCGCTTGGCGGCAAGCTCGTCATCGGAGGCGTCCCCAAGTCCGGCAACAAGGACGATCCCGATCCTGACCGGCCCGAAAAGCCCAAACCCAAGCTGAAGTTATAGCTCCTGTAACCGAAGCCATAAAAACAACCCCACTCCGCCGGCTTCCCATGAAACAGCGGAGTGGGGTTTATGATAATAGAATAGCCTTTTCAACGTATCAATATTTTTAGAGCATCAGGAAGTGGTTTATTAACATTTTCCTGTATTTGATTGATGCTGTCTTTGCTTGCAACGAGGAATGGAGCCATTGCCTTAATTTCATCTTTTGACAAATCTGCAAACATATTCACAACAATTCCCATAGCCATCCAACGATTGTAATTTATTGATATATCTATTGAAAATTCTAAAAGTTCCTGCTTCTCTTGCAATATTTGTGTGCTTTTCATCAATAAATGAGCATAGCTTACTAAAATATCAACATCCTCAAATTGAACCCAATAGTAATTATTTTCTTTATACGTTGTCAATAACAAATTTGCGATATTACCAATTTCTTTTTGTTTATGTTTAAGAAGTAATTGGAAATCATCTTTCTTCAATACTTTTAAATCTTGAATTAAAAGTCCTAAATCATTTTGCGATGTAAGCAAATATTGATAAATATCTTCTGCAAATTGTACATCATTTACTCCTGCTTTATGTTTTGAAACTATATCTTCTAAAGATAAAGCTGTCATTCTGGTTTTTTTGCAAATGTTCAATGCATTAATAATTTCTGATACGTTCTGATAACGATCATTTGGCATCACTTTTGTACATTTACCAATAATCGAAAAAATATCAGCACTTACTTTTGAAGAATTAACACAATGTGGATTTTCCCCATCTGAAAAGACGTAATAGAGCAATTTACCAATAGAGTATATATCACTCCTTTCATCAGCATCTCGACCTTTTCCGTCTATATATATTTCAGGAGCTACATAGTCATAAGTTCCCATAGTTTTATCATTTGTTGGAGTTAGGCATACAGAATCACGATTAATGAATTTTCCTAACCCAAGATCTGCAACTTTGACAATTCCTTTATACAATAGAGCATTACTTGGTTTAATATCTCGATGAATAATCTTTTGATTATGTAATAATTGAATACCTTCACATACTTGTAGAGAATAATCAAATTTTTCCTCTTCAGTTAAAATTCCATCTACAGCATCTTCTAATGACTGCTCACATAATGGCATGATAAAATAGGGTGGAATAGCATCTAAATTTTCATCAATTACATTGATTATATTAGAATCGTGAACTGATTTCATAATTCTAACTTCACGTTTAAATCTCAAAATAGATTCTTCATCATCCGTTCTACACGTTTTTAAAGCATAATAATTCCCATCTTTGCATACACGAAAAACAGTTCCCATACCACCTTCGCCAATATATTCTATTATCTCATATTCATCAATTTTATTTCCTATTTTCATGTCTATATTTACTAATTGTATATTATTCCTTACATATCTTCCATTGAAAAAAGCCTGCTCTCTATCTCATACTTAAACAAGGCTTTCTTCCGTAATTCCTCTACTTTGAGTGCAAACAAATCCGGCTTGAAATTTTTGGATTGTCTTTTCACCTCTGCCACCAGAGCTTTTTTCTCTTCCGCATATAGTCCGACAATATCTATTTCATCCTGATCTTTATTATTCTTGCCTTGCCACCAAGAGCCTATATCTGCAAATTCCTTGCTTTCCATCATCTGTTGGCGGAAATACATTTCCAGAGCCAAACCGGAGAATGTCGGATAATCCTTTTTTATAATATCTGCCAGGCGTTCAAAATTCTGTATCTCTATATAATTTTGATACTTGATAAAATACCGGAACCAAAAACGCAAAAACATATCCGAAACTTCATAACGGACTGTCTGGGAACCCTCTTTGGAGAGTATGGGCCGTTTCTTCTTTACCAGATTATAGTCTTCTTCCAATCTCTTCAATTGTCCGCCCAGACTCATTCCACCCATAACCGCTTCCATTTCCGGCAGGGTGTTCTTACCATTGGAGATTGCTGATAAGATAGAAAAGTAATTACCGTATTTTTTTCCGAACTCCTGTATCAGCAAAGCCTGTCCTTCAGTCAGAAAGGATGAATCGGGTTGCAACATGAAATCGACCATGCTTTCCATGCTTGTACATCCATGGTCCATAAACTGCTCGATATACTTTGGGACACCACCGGTAAAGGTATAGAGTGCCAACAAGTCATCTTTAGTATAGTCAGCCTTATGATCCGATATGATTTCTTTCAATACGGAAGTAGTAAAAGGAGCTAACTTCATGATACTGTCAGCACGGCCATACAGCGGTTCTTTTGAATCCCTGAAGATTTTATTCATAAGGGTATAGACCGAACCACTCACGATAAGATTGACATGGCTCTGTTTCCTCAGTCGATCCCAAGTATCCTGCATCAAACTGTAAATCTCTTGATTTATGTAATAGAACTCCTGAAATTCGTCTATAACCAGATTATATTCCATCCGTGTTCCCAAATCCATTAAGAAGCGGAACATTTCTGCAAAGTTGGTAAGTTCCGGTACATAAATATCAAGTGCCTGCCGGATCTCGGAAGTAAATCGTAGACAGAGATCTGTTTCATTGCTTCGGCTGACAAACAAGTACACCGTAGGAGTATCCTCGCAACTCTTGAATATAAGACTGGTCTTGCCGATACGTCGCCGACCGGTAAGTACAGTCATTTGGGAATGCACGGAAAAGGATACTCGGCGAACCTTTTCCAATGATGCTAACTCTTTTTCTCTATTGTAGAATTTCATATCCTTATCATTTTATGTTCGATTTCACTACCGCAAAGTTTACCACTGTAAAATTTACGGCGGTAAATTTTGTAAGCAATAGCAAAGTTACTAATAATTTTGAGAATATAATATGATTAAAGCACTGAAAACCAAAAAAGAGTAAATACTTAACATTTCAACTCATTTACGATACCGTATTATACTAAACCAACTAACATATATTCCAACTTCGAGACGCTATCTTCCACTATATCACTACAAAGCAAGAAAAAAACTTCCTACAAAGATGACGAAACCATAAAATAATCCCACTCCAGCAATTCTAATATACAACTGACAGAGTGGGATTGCTTAGTCTGAAGAACTAAATTTTATCTGTAAATATTTTGTTTCTAAAAACAGCTCGTTCTAACAGGGTTGAATATTTTATTACTTCAATATACATTTCTCCGTCTCTTCTGTTCTCTCCTCCATCTACTGGATAATTGGGGCAAAATAAATAATCAAAGTAATAAGCTTTTTTAAAAAATGGATTTGCTCGTTTAACTTCACTAAGGGTAAAACTTTCTCCTATCAAATAAGCATAAAATGTCGTTATTTCAAATCTTTCTTTTGCGTATTGCCTGATTAAGCCTGCATATTGAGAAACTTGTGATACAAATTTAGACACATCTGCATCCATACTTTTTAGTTCAATGATAATACATTTATGTTCTTTAGGAAATAAAAGTATATCTGGACGATTTCCTAATTTATCTCTATTGTAGGCTGTAAGCTCTTCAAGCTCTTCTTTTGTTAAATCTTCTCTAAAAAAAAGTTCACTTCCTACCTTTATATTTCTTAATTCAGATTCAGAAATTCCCTTATAGTGTATAAAATCATCATTTATCATCCATAAGTTACTATCCAATGGATTATCAGAATGTTGACTAAATAATATATTATGCAAGAAACTTTCATGATTAATCTTTTTCCCCTTGGAATTCTTTTGTTGACAATCCAATTGTTTATCTAACGTTTTCTGCATTAAATCTAATATTATTTTTCTTTTCGAAATATAACGCACCAACTCAGTTCTGTTAATTTGTGGAACCAATTCAGAAACTTTCTTTACTTTTTCATTAAGTTTCTTCTTAAAGTCTTTTGAACTTGGAGTAAGTTCCTTCAATGAATCCATCACTGATTTTATTCCGGCATCATGTTTCGCTGATATATCTGCATTGTATTCATATACTTTCTTTAAAATACTTTGATCTGAATCCCCTGCTTTATATCCTACTTCATTTAAAACCGTTCTATCTAACGAAAACATTTCTGCAAGTTCATCTATCTGAGCCTCGAATGATTCCTTAACTTTACTTATAGATTTATAATGTGTTGTTATAGAGGAAGTAACTTTTTCCTCAATGTCATCGGTTAAAATCTGTTCTTCACCAGAGAAAAGGTTTCTTTTTTTAAGAAAGTCTTTTCTTGAATAGATAGCTAACTGTCCTCTCAAATCACTATCTTGTTGAGTTAGATAGGAACTTGAAATCAAAAATAACAAATAACTATTATTTATTTTAGGAGAATCTTTTATTAGTGAAAAATCAATACCTGACACTTCCACTGTTTCATTCTTGCTTGTCAGTTTTACCTCATTTCTTTTTTGTATAGAACAAGGTAAACTATACGAATTAATTATGAATTCTTCCGTATTGGGTGTTTTTATAATAGTATTTCCATCTACAGATATTTTAGAATAATTCACTTGTACAGAATCGGTATAATCTGGCTGTGGAATATCTTTTCCTGTTATTATCTGATCACTATCTTTATTATGAATACTGTTAATATAACATTCTAACTTTATTTGCTGAAGATTATCTCTATTTAGACAAAAGCGACTTAAGTAATGAATCAATATTCTATCTCTTAACTCTATTGTCGTAAGTTCATTATATTTTTCTTGATCTTCATCATTTAAGGGATAATAAAAAGAAACCATTGTTCCTATTGGTGTAGCTATATCTACTACTTCTTTTTCACTTGACCATATAACCGACTTTTGCGTTGCATAAAAATTTTTAGACAATACAATTCTTCTTTTATATTTCAAACCTTCTTCCTCAAAGACACTATATATATCTGTGTTATTAAAGAAGTGTAAATATTGCACACGTCCTGTTCCAAAATTATTTTGCCCTTTAGATTCATCATATAATCTTCTTAGACGCCCAAAGTTATCATCATTAAATCCAATTCCTGTATCAATAATATCAATAGACAAAAAACTGTATTGTTCTTGATTCAATGTTTTTGCCTTGTTAATTCTAATGGTAATAACATCATCTTTACCTGATGTTGCCTCTAAAGAATTGCTAATCGCCTCAAATATTGGTTGGAGATATGAAGAATGTTTTTTTACATGCTTCTTCATTAGTGTTGGATAAGATATATCTTGCGGTACAAATGTACCATTAACCAATTCTTTATACATAGCTATTTTATTAGAATTTAGGAAATATGATTCAACAAATATATAACAAGTTATTAAATATCGCTATGCGATTATTATTTTTATATTACAAAACAATTTTTGATTATAAACTTTCTCATAGTTTTATCCTACGAATAAGCTATTCATCCAAAAAACGCTTTAAATCATAATACATGGAGCGTGTAATTTCATTCTGATCTTTCTCCGAAATAAAATCAAATCCACACTTCAAATAGAATCCAACCGCATCATGGTAGGCATCCACCGTAATAAAACGACATCCGGTACGATTTCCGTGAGTGAACATAAACTTGATTAAGCGGATAATATCCCTTCCCAATCCCTGTCCTGCATATTCTTCTGATACAGCCAATCTTCCGATTTTAACAGCAGGATAATGTCTTCTGCGTTTGGCATTGGCAACGCGTCTGCTCAACCTATTCCATATGGAACGTTGGTCAGGATCAAAGGTTATCTTATCATTCAACAAGCTAAAATAAGCAACAGTTTTCCCGCATGACAAATCTTCAAGCAGATAGGTGACAGCCATCAAGTCTGCCAAATATTTTTGAGAGTCATCAAATAAAAAACCGTTTAAGTCATTGTCTTTGCACTTAAACGGTTTTATGTTAGTATCTACCTTTAACGGTACAAAATCATAATTTTCAATAGCCATTGTTACAATGCGAATGAAGCAATGGCTTTGAACTTCTCATAAACTTTCTTTGCTGCTTCTTTCTCTTCCTTGCTTTCAGGTTTGAGATTTGCCATTTTTTCTGCAAAGCGTTTTGCATCCTTACCGGTTACAACCGGAGTTTCTTTAATAGGTCGAGCCATAGCATTTATATGATTAATATTACATTGCAAAGATACAGTTTTTCTTTCATTATAAAAAACTAATCAGCCTACTTTTAGACAAATACACAAAAAATAATACCATGCCGGACCGCTGTCCTTTGGAGTATCACCATTCGAACAAGAAAAGAAACTTCATCCTGTTTCACAACTGTATGAAGTCATTGCCATGACAAACACCAATACGCAGTTTGGGATTTCCTGCCTCACGGCAGTAGTTTCACCGGTACAAAGCAAAAACATGGACTTATTCTTTCGGCAGCGGATAGCTCTCAGACAGCTTGTCCTCACGTGCCTGCCGTTTTATTTCGTTCTCGTCGAAGTTGTTGCGGATGAACTCGTGCAAGTCCGACTCCTTGTAATATGTCTTGTGATATATCGAATAGAACTTCAACACCCCGTTATTCCGGTATCGTTGCAGCGTGCGTTTGCTGATGCGCAACAACAGGCATACTTCCTGATTGTCGTACAGACGCTCTCCGTTCAGGTAGTTCAGGTGCTTTTCCCTCGTTTCCGCCTTGTCCAGCTTCCGTGAGATGCGGTACAGCTCACCCATGATACGTTCCATCCATGCTTCAAATTCCGTTTTATCTACTAACATACGCTTTCCTCCTTAAAAGTTCCCGATAACATAATAGCTCTGGTTATCGGATGATTTCAGAATGATTTCTTTCTCACGCATGAACTTGATGTAGCTTTTCGCTGTACGCTCCTTCACCTCCAGTATCGACTGGATTTCTTCCGCAAGCTCCACGTAAGTAACGAACCGCTTCCGGCTGAATACCTCTTTTGCTACCGCTACGAGCTCATCCTCTTTGCGCTTGTCCTTTTCCTCTTTCGGCTTTTCGCCCAGATAGACGTGCATGGCCTTTTCCTTATCCCACGAAAACTGCATGATAGGCACATCCAGCGGACTTCCATCCCTTACTTTCAGAGCCTTCACCACCGATATGGCCGGATCGCTGTCCTTCTCTATGGAAAGGATTGCCGCAGCCTTCCGCTGCAACTCGCTTCCCAAGTGTCCCCTCAGCTTCAGCCCGTTGGGGATAAAATGCAGTACCGTAACGATACACGTCTTGTAGATACCGGCCAGCCGGTACAGTTCTTCCACGACGGCTATGCTCTCCGCTTCATCGTTGGCGCATTTTATCAAATCCGCAATCCCGTCTATCACCACCAGATGAACACCGCCGTATTGATAATGGTACTTGTCCAAGCTCTGGATAATGGAAAGCAGGCGTTCTTTCCGGCTCATTCCCGTAAGACAATACGCCTTGAACCATTCCGGCATCGCCTCACGTCCGCATCGCCGCAACAGGTTGCTGATATTCTTATACAGCTGTACTTCGCTCTGTTCCGTGTCATAGAACAGTACCGCCTTGTTCCTGCCGTTTTCGTGGAGCGTAACGCCCAGCGCATCCACATCCGTTCCGGTGGGACGGATAGCACCGGCAATCAACGCCGCCACATAGTTACTTTTCCCCGTACCTTCTCCACCGGTGACACAAAGCAGGTTGCCTTGAGTTCCGAGAGGCACGTCATTTACCGATACGATCATCTGTGCAATGGGAGGCGGGTTGTTGAAATCCACCTCGCAGGATTTCAATGCCGACATGGTTTCGCTGTATAAGGTTTCCAGATAGTCCAGAAAAAGTTTGATCAAGTCCTCACGGCTGTTCCCCAGCATAAAATAGTCCGATACATCCTTCTCCGTCTTTGTACCGGCAAGCGGGAGCAGCAACCGTTTAACCCCGTATTCTTTCAATTCCTCTTCACGCTTCGCCGAGCTTTTCAGCCCGGTACTGTCCACATCATAGAGGAGGATGATATGTTTGAACCGGAACGAGAGCCGGTGTATGACAGTCACAGGGATAAAGGCCGTTTCCGAGTTGAAACAGATCGCATGGAAGCCGTGAGCCGCCAAGCTCATCACGTCTTTTTCCCCACCTGTGATGAAGAGCAGATCCCCTTTTGCCGGCAGCTGTTCCAGCCCGAAACAATAGTTATCGCCAAAATCACCGGCATACAGGAACCGCATTTGTGAACACGGACGGTACACCTTGATATGCTGTTTGCCCATATACCCGAACATCGGTTCATCGGCGCTTGTCATGCAGGAAAAAGGCTTCCTTTCCTGATTCTCACTGCTGAACTTCTTCAGCGATACCGTCCGGTATGCCTTCAGAACATTTTCCCCGATACCCGATTTACCCCAGAAAGCAAGTTCCGCAGCCGTAAAGGGCTTTTGCACGACAGTATAAGGCCGGACACTTTTCATTTTCGGCTCTTCCGATACCACTTCGTTCTTTTGGGGCACTTTGCTATGGCTCACATGATATTCCTCATGTGCGGACAGCCCCAAATGTAGGTCACGGTTTATTATTTCCATGATCTCGACAAACTCTTTAGGCTCCTTGCAGCTAAGGCCGTTCAGCCTGCCCACCAGCTCAAAGCAGTCCCCCGAATAATCCTCGTTCCCGAAATCCTTCATTTTAAACACGCCGGCCTTACGTTCATAATAAATGTTGCACGAAGCCTTCGTATCCTTATAAAAAGGATTCAGGAAGTTCTTTCCCACCTTGAAGTCCACCGGCAGGTAATAGCGGAATACGGAAATGCCTTTTTCCGTCATTTTCAGTATATCATCCTTTCTTATCATTGCCGGTTCTCGTTAGGTAGTTCTTGCGAAAATCCTCCAATGTTTGAGGCTTGCACCGAATGGTACGCTCTTCCAGACAGCGTTCGACCTCCGACAGCTTGTACATACACCGTCCACGCAGCATGGAGTAGCTGATCAGGTTTTCATCCCTCAGGCGTTGCAATGTACGTGTACTGATTCCCAACGCTTCCGCCAGTTGGTTGCTGTCCAGCCAAGCCTCCTTTTTTTCTTCCGAAGGCAGCTGCGCTTCGGCTACATACCCGGCGATTTTTTCAATCTTCCCTACAAGCGCTTTATACGCTTCACTTTCAAATGTAATAACTTCCATAACAAACTTAATTTTTAATGTTTGCTGCAAAAGAATAACAATAAAAGGCAGCGCATGGGATACTATACGTGTACTACACCATGATTTTTTCGGTTCAGCGAAAAAGGAGGGGGAACCGCTTCACATAAACGGCGGTATCGAGGCGGACGGCAAGGCTGTAGGACTGATGCAGCATCCGCCCGGTGCAAGGGGCAAACCTATCCATATATATAGGTTCGCCCCTTGCACTGGGGATCTTTTTTTTAAGATTTAATAATCAAATGTTTGGAAAATAAAAAGTAATGCCCTATCTTTGCGGCATCAGAGAACGGCTGACAAACGAATGCCTCTCACTGACAACAAGCGTTCCTATAAATCGTTACTAATTCGTTACGGTACAATTTTTCAAGGTTTACAAGAGCTTATAAATCAAAGATATAGACCGCTACGGTGAAACCCCAGGCGGATCACGAAACATAAAATTAATCCCTTGATAATCAGTCGTTATCAAGGGATTTTTATTTTAATATTCTTCACATATACTTATTCTACAAGCATAGAGCGACACGGTAATTCGATTATAAAAGTAGTACCTATCCCCAGTTGGGAATCGACTAATATCCGCCCGTTCATCTTCTCGACGATCAGTTTGCAGATAGGTAAGCCCAGACCGGCCCCTTGAGCAAAGGAATCCAATTTCTCAAACCTTTCGAATATCTTTTCAAGCATATTCTGTGGGATGCCCCGACCGGTATCTTTAACACCGATTCTGACAGATTGGTGATCTACCTCATAGAAGACTTCCACGTGTCCGGTGGTAGTGTTCTTTAAGGCATTCGAAAGGAAATTACTCAAGATCTGTTTGATACGCAATTTGTCCAGTTCTACCAGAGAATCATGTGCCGGATAGTTAGTCAGAAGTTCAACGCCGGATGGTACTTGATGAGCATACTCCGCTACACTCTCGTCAAGAAGCTCGGTAAGGTTAACCCAGTCCGGACGCAATTCCAGATAACCGGATTCTATTTTAGAAAGATCAATTACATCATTAATCAGATTTAATAATAGTTTGTTGTTATGTCCAATCAGAGAATTATATAGTTCCTTTTCCGCTGCATTTTCCGTACTAGTCAACAGGCTTGAAAAGCCGACAATAGCATTTAAAGGAGTACGGATTTCATGACTCATATTAGCCAGGAAAGCAGACTTTAACCGATCGGACGCTTCAGCTTTATCACGTGCCTTGACAAGCATTTCTTCTGTCCTTTTCAGTTCTGTGATATCATAATTGATGCTGATAATTTCGATAATCCGGTCTTGCGGGGCATATTTCTTTACTAACAGATTGACATGCGTCCATGTGTATGTGTCATCCTCCCTAAGGACACGCATCTCTTTGCTAAGTTTGGTAGTAAGTCCCTTTCGTGCGTCGTCCAAAAACCGAATCAACAAGGCACGGTCATCAGGGTGGAAATGCCGGTATGTGCCAAAGATGCCGGACAACGGAGTTTCATCCGCTTCACCCACATTTCTGTACCAGCTTTTTTGGGCATAGCCGTGTCCACTCAAAATATTGAAATGAGCATAACCGACCTTGGCATAATCACCGACCAATTCAAAAAACTCCTCAAACTCCTGAATCTTATTATAGGCTACCGTTGTTTCTGTCTTATCCGCATTAATCAATAGATAGTTTATTGGCTGATGCTCACTATTATATAATGTAGTCACTTTAGTCATCAGATCAATCGTACCCTGTTTTTGGGTATTCTGATAATACGATCCGACCTTCGAGAAGTCATAACGGAAAGTAAAGTCGGCGTCTTCATTTTTCTTCAGCCGTTCTTTCATTTCTTTCGGAAAAATAGGATTATCAAAAATATTGATACCCAATACGTCTTCTTTCTTCTCTATATGAAACATTTCTAATTCCTTATCGTTCAGATCCACCAATACCCCATCCATATCGTATAATTCGATCCCAATAGGCAAATACTTGAAAATGTTAGATAAGAGACGCTCACTGTATTGCAAAGCTTGGTAAGCAGATGCCATATCAGGACCATCTTGCACTTCGGATATACCATAGATGACTTCGTTTCCGTCTTCATCCGTTTCTTGAAAGCATACCTTGCTACGTACCCAAACAGATCCTTTCACCGTATCAAGCAAATACACCACCTCCGGCCGTTGATACACACCATAAGAATGAACTGTTGTAGAAAGTTGTTCCTCTTTCTGAATACGTTTATTGAAATCTTCAAAACTAATAACTCCGGTCTGATCCAGACCTAATAACTCTACTATAAAGTCAGAACATTCATAATTCGCAGTTGATAAATTGGCTTTCCACCATCCCATATTAGCGTTAGCCATCAACTGCGAGAAAAAGGTAAAATCTTGTAGTCTATTCATAACGCTATTTATCATTTTATTATTTTTCGGGCGCAAAAATACAGATTGGTAACAAATCTAACTTTCAGAAAGACACTTTTTTTAGCATATTATAAGAAGATTATTTGTGATTAAACTAAAAAATTTCCGGTTAAAACTTTCTCTAAAAGAGATTATTTCAACCGGAAATTTTACAATCGTCAAGTTCCTTATTTTACTTTTTCAAGGACTGATAAACAGCTTTTGCCATCACTTTAGCCCCTTCTTCATTCGGATGGATCTTATCCGGAAACAACTGGGGCATTCCGTCCATTGCTGCGTGAAGATCGATGACAGACAAGTTATTTTTCTTGGCAACCTTCTTTATCATCGGAATGATTTGTTTAGAGATGATATCATCGTTGATATTATCACCGGTCTGATAGGCTTTAGAAGGATAACAAAGATAAATCTTCGGTTGAGCTGGCAACGCTTTGAAAGCATCGACCATTGTTTGCAGATCTTTCGTGAAGTCGGCCTTATATTTCCAGTTGAATGATTTACTGTCATTCGTACCCAACTTGATAACAACGATATTAGGATTGAAAGCCAGCGCATCCTGATAAGCTTTTTCATTCATATAAGGATGATCGCCCTTGTTCAGCAGAGTGCGGGCACTGACTCCGAAATTCTTTACCCAATAAGCCTCTCCCAACATACGGCTCAACACAGCCGGATAACTGTCACGATCACGATTCTTGATACGTGCTCCATACGTAATACTATTTCCAATGCAAGCTACACGGATAGCATCTTTATGAGGTACTTTGAAACTACGGAGCCAAGACGTCAGTTCGTCCAGCATTTCATTCTTATAGAGGAAACCCTCGCGAATTCCCCATCCATGTCCACCGGAAGGATAAATATGAAGCACTGAAGGAACATTGTTCTTGTTCAGCGCCAAATAATAATTAACTCCGTTAGCAGGCGGAACGACTTTATCATCATCACTATATACGATAAAAGCACGCGGTGTATCTTTCGTCACTTGCTTTTCATTAGAATATTCAAGTTCCAATTCAGCAGAAGCATCTTTTCCCAAAAGGTTGTCGTGAGAGCCTCTATGGGTATAAGATTTATCCATCGTAATCACAGGATAGAAAAGAATCTGAAAATTCGGACGAAGTTCGGGCTTAGCATGAGTGGCAATGGTAGAAGCCAGATGTCCACCGGCAGAAGAGCCCATGATACCAATGTCATTCGGGTTCAAATTCCAGACATTGGCACTGTCACGCACCAATTTCATTGCTGCTTCAGCATCCGAAATGGGTAATGTACGATCACCGTTCGGCATCCGGTATTTTAGCACAATCAATGCAATACCTTGTTTATTGAAATAGGGCGCCCAATCACAGCCTTCGTGTTCGAATGCCAAATGTGAATATCCACCTCCCGGACACGCAACCAC
>OHOP01000696.1_pt1 | contig 12842 bp, 10 predicted proteins | sample 1569821 | NCBI WGS metagenome assembly OHOP01 (sample SAMEA3879527, study PRJEB24766) | human gut metagenome | biome: human-associated habitat; feature: feces | place: USA | collected 1985/1987
TATAATAATTTTGCCATCATATAGTTTGTCCGTTTGAATAACATTACTTTCCTTACCAGAAATTAATAATTTTCCATTATCAAATTCCAAAGTTTCTATATTTTCTTCAATATATTTTTTTACTTCTGTTACCTTTTGACTAAATTTATATGTCAACGCAAAGCTTAAGAAGAAGGCAAAAATTAGCATTAAGATAATTACATAAAATATTGTTTTTCTTGTTTTTTGTACAATTAATTTTTGATATTCTTCTAATCCAAATATACTTATTTTTAGTTTTTTCCAAAATGAAATTTTTACTTCTTCTTCCACTTTAATTTCCCTTCTTTTACACTTTTTCTATTGTCATTCCTTCTTTTGTATCTTTAACTATATATCCTTTTTCTTTTAATTCATCTCTTATTTGGTCTGATAATGACCAATCTTTATTTTCTCTAGCTTCTTTTCTTTTTTCAATCAAATCTTGAATATCTTCTGGTAATTCTACATTTTTACTTTCTTCTAAATATTTTTTACTATTTTCTAAATCTAATCCAAGTACTTTATCAAATTTTAATAGAAGTTCTGCAAAGTGATTTGATTTATGTTCATTTCTTACTATTTCCCATACAATTCCCATTGCAGCAGGCATATTCAAATCATCATTTATTGTTTCCAAAAATTTATTTTCATATTCCTTTATTTCTTGTTCATCTATATTTTCTGTTCCTTGTTGATGTTTTACAAATCCTTCTCTTAGTCTTGTTAAAGCTTTTTGAGTTGCTAAAGCAGTGTCAAATGTAAAATTTAATTTTGTACGATAGTGTGCTGTAAAGCAGAACAACTTATATGCAAGTGGTTCAATTCCTTTTTCTTGTAGTTGGTCTAATATGTAAGTATTTCCTAAAGACTTTGACATCTTTCCACCATCAACTTGTAAAAATTCAACATGCATCCATGTTTTAGCAGGTATTTTTCCTGTTAGCCCTTTACTTTGTGCAATTTCATTTTCATGATGTGTTGGAATATGATCAATTCCACCTGTATGAATATCAAATTGATCTCCAAGATATTTTCTTCCCATTGCAGAGCACTCTATATGCCATCCAGGATATGATAATCCCCAAGGACTCTCCCATTTCATAATATGGTTTTCAGGTGCTTTTATCCATAAAGCAAAGTCATAAGGATTTTTCTTTTCAGTATCAACATCAACCCTTGCTCCTGCAATTTGGTCATCTAACTTTCTATTAGATAAAACTGGATATTTATCTAATTTTGATATATCAAAATATATTCCTTTGCTTGTTTCATAAGCATATCCGTTCTTTATTAATCCTTGAACAAATTCTAGCATTTCTTGTATATGATCTGTAGCTTTTGCAATAATTTCAGGTTTTTCAATATTTAATCTTGCCATATCAATAAAAAATTTATGTGTATAAAAATTAGCAATTTCATAAGGATCCTTATTTTCTTTTCTTGCTGCTTTTTCCATTTTATCTTCGCCTTCATCAGCGTCAGACTCCAAATGTCCTACATCTGTAATATTCATTACATGTTTTAATTCATAGCCATTATATTCTAGTACTCTTCTTAAAGTATCCATAAAAACATAAGTTCTAAAATTACCAATATGTGCATAGCTATATACTGTAGGTCCACAAGAATACATTCGAACTGTATTTCCTTCTATTGGTTTAAAGTCTTCTTTTGTTTTAGTTAATGTATTATATAATTGTATTGCCATAAGCATCCTCCTATTTTATGGGGTTGTTGTGTTACCCGATGTACTATTGTTTTCATTATTTTCATTATTTTCATTGTTTTCCTCTGGTAGTTTTTCCGTGTTTAAGTCTGGTGGTGTAGTTTGTTTTCTGTTTACTGTAATTACAATATTAGTACCTCTAATAACCTTTGCTCCCTCTTCTAGGCTTTGTTTAATAACTATTCCATCATCTTGATCTTCATGTGTTTCATAAATAATTTGAACATTTAGTATTGACAATTTTGCTTTCGCTTCAGCTTCTGTTTTACCTACTAAATTTGGTATTATTATTGTACTATTCTCTTCTGTGTGAATACTACATTTTTCAGTTGGTACTGCATATTTGTCTTTTCCTAAGACTGTCCAGTTACTATTATTTTCTTTTTCTGGTTTTGCTGTATATACTTTTTCTTCAGTCTCTAAGCAATATTCTGTTGCAACTTTTTTAGATTCTTTACATATTTTTACTACCTCATGACCATCACATGCTTTTGGTGTATTTCCCTTAGTAAAATATTCTGTATATGTTCTATTACACTCTTTTGTTGCTATTTTGCCACTGTCTCTGCAAACCACAGCTGTTACAACACCATCTGGCTTTTTAAAACGTTTTTTCTCTAATCCTTTATGTACATTTTTCATTATATTAGCCCATATACTTCTAGCTGCCCAAATTTGATATAATTCAATTTCTCCTGCATCAAATCCATACCATGTTGCACCTGCATAATATGGCGTGTATCCACAAAGCCATACATTTGTATCACTATCTGTAGTTCCTGTTTTACAAGCTACATCCATTCCAGATATTGCACAAGCATTTGCAGTTCCACTATAACCTGTAACAACATCTGTTAATATATCTGATATAATAAAAGCATTTGCTTCTGAAATAACTCTTCTGTTCTCTTGTTTTGGTTCTACAACAGTTTTTCCTTCACTGTCTGTTAATTTTGTATAAAATGTTGGTTCTATATATACGCCCTTATTTGCTAATGTTGCATACGCAGCTGCCATTTGTAATGTACTTGATCCATGTGTCGCTCCACCAATTCCTAATGTAAGCATTGAGTCTTCTTCTTTTGTATATGTTGTAAGTCCAAATTCATGTAAATAATCAATTGCTTTATTAATTCCAACTGTATATAGTACTTTCATATTTACTATATTTGATGAAACCTCAATAGCTTTTCTAACTGTACATAAACCTTGATATCCCCCTGCATTTTTAGGAATATAAGTTAATCCTTTAAACTGTGTTCTTGTATCGTCAAAAACTGTTGAAGCTGTTATTGCTTTTTCTTCTAATCCAGGTGCAATGTCAACAAGTGGCTTTATTGATGAACCTGTTTGTCTTTCACTCATTGCATAATTATGATTTGTTCCTTGATCACTTCCTAGTGCTCCACCCATTGCAACAACTTTTCCTGTTGTTGGTTCTATAATTGTTGTTCCAGCTTGAGTTCTGTATACTATTTTCTTTCCATTTTCATCTTTCTTACCACTATTTTTAGTTTGTACATAACTTTTTTTTGCCATTTCTTTTAAAACAGCATTTTGAATTGATGTTACTTGTGTTGTATATAGTTTATACCCTCCAGATTGAATCATAGCTTTTGCTTCTTTAAAGTCTATATCTTTTGCTTCTGCTAAATCTTTTGCTGCATCATTAACAGCTTCATATACAAAGTATGAAATCTCACCAATTTGTATTTTTCCTTTTTTGAATTTTAAGCCTTTTTCAACTTTTTCTACTGCCTCATTATAAAGTTTTTCTGCCTCTTCAGGATTATCACTAATTCTATTTTGTTCTTTCATAAAACGTAATACTAATTTAGTTCTTGATTCTATTAATTCACTATGGTCATTTTCTTTGTCATAAGGATTATACATGTTTGGTCCATCATTTATTCCTGCTAAAAATGCAGACTCTACTAAATCCAAGTCTTTTGCTGATTTTGCAAAATAATATTGTGCACCATATTCTACACCATGAAGATCATTTCCACCAACAAATATTATATTTAAATATTTTTCAATAATCTGGTTTTTAGTTAGCATACTTTCAATTTTATACGCTCTTGACATTTCACGAATCTTTCTTTCAATTCCAGCAGTTCCAGTATCAGCTTTATCTTTCATTATGTTTTTTACTAATTGTTGTGTAATTGTACTTCCTCCACCAACATCCGAACTTCCTTTATTTAGTAAATAGCTCAATGTTGCCTTTCCAGTTCTTAAAATATCTACTCCAGAATGCTCATAAAATCTTTTATCCTCAATTGCTATGTATGCATTTGCAGTGTATTTTCCCATTTGATCTAATGTAATTACTTTTCTATTTTCATTTCCTTCTGAAGCTGATAATACAGCTATTTGTTTTCCTTCTGAATCATATACTTCTGAGTTTCCACTTGCAATTAGTTCTTCTCTAGTAATCGCCCATTTATCACTAAAGAATATTCCAGCCAATACACCTCCACCTACAAGCATTAATAAAAGAACTAATATTATAAATATTAGTATTACTTTTCTAAGTTTTGGATGCTTTCTTACTTTTATTGTATCTGCCTTATTTTCTCTTCTACTTCTTTTTATTTTATATTGTTTAGTATCACTTGAGTGCTTCTGTTTGTTTCCCATAAAATATCCTCCCTTGGATAAATTTTAACATGTATATTATATAATATATTCCCAAAAAAGCAAAGTATTTTAATAAATTTTTAAGGTTTTCCAACATATAAAAACCACTAATAACATTTACTGTATATATTAGTGGTTTTTTATAGTTAATATATAATTAAATTTTATCCAAACAAACCTTTTTTCTTAATTGGTGGCTGTTCATTCATAGTTTTTGCAAGTTGCATTAGCAAGTCTCTTTGTTCTGATGTTAATTTTTTAGGAACTTGTACTTGTACAGTAAATACAAAGTCACCTTGTGCACTACTGTTTACACCTTTAAATCCTTTATTTCTTATAACAAACTTTGTACCAGTTTGAGTTGCGTCTGGAATTTTATAAGTTTCAGTTGTTCCATCCACCATTGGTATTTTAAGTTCTGCTCCTAATGTAGCTTGAGTAAATGTAATTGGTACATCACAAAGGACATTATTGCCTTTTCTGCTATAAATGCTATGTCTTTTTACATGTATCAATACATATAAATCTCCCTTTAGTCCACCATTTGTTCCTGGCTCGCCTTCTCCTTGCATTACTATTGTTTGACCATCATCAACACCCGCAGGAATTTTTACCGTTAAACGTACCTGATTTCTAACTGTTCCTTTACCTTTACAAGTTTCACAAGGATTTGTAATAACTTTACCTGTACCATGGCAATTTGTACATGTTCTAGTTGTTTGCATTTGTCCAAGTATTGTAGTTTGTACTTGTTTAATCTGTCCACTTCCATGACATACACTACATGTTTCAGGATGTGTTCCTGGTTTCGTTCCTTCTCCATGGCAAGTATTGCAAGTTTCATTTCTATTTATTGTTACATATCTTTCTGTTCCTAAGAAAGATTCTTCAAAACTTATATCTATATCATAGCGTAAATCTGCACCTTTTTTAGGTCCATTTTTTCTTGTACCTCTAGAAGAACCTCCAAATCCTCCACCAAAGAAAGAAGAAAATATATCTCCTAAATCTCCAAAATCACTAAATCCATCAAAACCTGTTGAATATGTATATGTACCACCAAATGGTCCTCCGGCTCCGCCTCCGAAGCCTTGAGGTCCATCTGCTCCAAATTGGTCATACATCTTTCTTTTTTGAGGGTTTGACAAAGTTTCATAAGCTTCATTTACTTCTTTAAACTTTTTCTCTGCCTCTTCTTTGTTATCAGGGTTAGCATCTGGATGGTATTGTTTTGCAAGTTTTCTATATGCCTTTTTTAGTTCTTCATCAGTTGCATTTTTATTTACGCCTAATACCTCATAATAGTCTTTTTTTGTAGCCATTATTCATTTCCTTCATTATTATTATTTTCTGTATTTGTTTCTGCATTTGCATCATTTGGGTTTGCTTGTGCTTGTTGTCCAGCTGATGTTTGCTTATATAATTGTTCTGTTATAGAGTAGAATACTGTTGTTAATTTTTCTGTTGCAGATTTAATTGCTTCAACATCAGAACCTTCTAATGCTTTTTTAACATTAGCAATTTCAGTTTCTGCTTTTGCTTTTTCTTCTCCACTAATTTTGTCTCCAAGTTCATCAATTGTTTTTTGACTGTTATATACTAAGCTTTCTGCATTATTTCTAACTTCAATTTCTTCTTTTCTCTTTTTATCTTCTGCAGCATGTGCCTCAGCATCTTTAACAGCTTTTTCAATATCTTCATCAGATAGATTTGTACTTGCTGTAATAGCTACTTGTTGGCTATTTCCTGTGGCCATATCTTTTGCAGATACGTGTACAATTCCGTTTGCATCAATATCAAATGTTACTTCGATTTGTGGCACTCCACGAGGTGCTGCTGGAATTCCTGTTAATTGGAATCTTCCTAATGTTTTGTTATCTGCAGCCATTTCACGTTCACCTTGTAATACGTGAATTTCAACACTTGTTTGACCATCTGCTGCTGTTGAGAATATTTGTGATTTTTTAGTTGGTATTGTTGTGTTTCTTTCAATTAATTTTGTAAATACTCCACCTAATGTTTCAATACCTAATGATAATGGTGTTACATCTAGTAATACTAGGTCTTTTACATCACCTGATAAAACACCACCTTGAATAGCTGCACCAATAGCAACACATTCGTCTGGGTTGATACCTTTGTCTGGTTCTTTTCCTGTAATTTTCTTAACTGCTTCTTGAACAGCTGGAACTCTTGTAGATCCACCTACTAATAATACCTTGTGTAAGTCATTTGCTGTAACTCCAGCATCTTTCATAGCTTTTTCTACTGGTATTTTAGTAGCTTCAATTAAGTCACTAATTAACTCTTCAAATTTTGCTCTTGTTAATGTAATGTCTAAGTGTTTTGGTCCTGTTGCATCTGCTGTAATAAATGGTAAGTTGATTTGTGTTTGTTGCATTCCAGAAAGCTCTATTTTGGCTTTTTCTGCTGCTTCTTTTAGTCTTTGCATTGCCATTTTGTCTGTTTTTAAGTCAATACCACTTGATTTTTTGAATTCTGATACTAAATATTCAATAATTCTATCGTCGAAGTCATCTCCACCTAATTTTGTATTTCCGTTTGTTGCAAGTACTTCAAATACACCGTCTCCAATATCTAGGATAGAAACATCAAATGTTCCTCCACCTAAGTCATATACCATTATTTTTTGATCTTGGTCTTCTTTGTCCATACCAAATGCTAAAGCTGCTGCTGTTGGTTCGTTTATAATTCTTAATACTTCTAGTCCAGCAATTTTACCAGCATCTTTTGTTGCTTGTCTTTGACTATCGCTAAAATAAGCAGGTACTGTAATAACAGCTTGTGTAACTGGTTGGCCTAAATAGTTTTCTGCATCTGTTTTTAATTTTTGTAATATCATTGCTGATATTTCTTGTGGAGAGAATTCGTCTCCTTCAATTTTTACTTTTTTGTTTGATCCCATATCTCTTTTAATTGAGATTACAGTGTTTTCTGGATTAGTAACTGCTTGACGTTTTGCAATTTGTCCTACTAATCTTTCTCCATTTTTTGAAAATGCAACAACAGATGGCGTTGTTCTATTTCCTTCTGCGTTAGGAATAACAACTGGTTCTCCTCCTTCCATTACTGCTACACATGAGTTTGTTGTTCCTAAGTCAATTCCTATAATTTTTCCCATAATAATTTACTTCCTTTCTAAATTTATATATATTTTAAAATTAATATCTATTTAATTACTAAACAAATCAAAAGCGAGTATAACGAGGCAAACGAGTAAATTTTCTTGAGATTATACAAATGTATATCGAAAGAAAATTTATGAAGTTTAACAAAGTTAGACGATGCTTTTCATTTGTTTAATTGGCTACAACTACCATAGAGTGACGAATAACTTTATCACCTATTTTATAGCCTTTTCTATACTCTTCTTTTACTTCTTTTTCTCCTAAGCTTTCATCTACTACTAAACTTACAGCTTCATGAAGTTCTGGATCAAAAGTTTTTCCAACTGCTTCAATTTCAGTTACTCCATTTGCTTTTAGTACATCTTTAAATTGTTTTAAAACAAGTTCTACCCCTTGTTTATAGCCTTCATCTTCTGTTTGGCTTGCTACTGCTTTTTCTAGATTATCTATTACTGGTAAAAAGTTAGATACTACATCAGCCATAACCGAGCTATACATTCCAACTTTCTCTTTTTCATTTCTTTTTTTATAATTATCAAATTCAGCAGCAATTCTTTTTAATCTGTCATTTGTTTCGTCTAATTGAATTTTAAGAGTTTCATTTTCTTTTTTTATTTCAATTATTTCATCATTTTGTTTTGATTCTTTAGTTTCTTGTTTGACTTCTTTTTTACCTTTTTCCATTGCATGTTTTCCTTCTGCCATTTCATTTCTCCTTTCTTTATTGTCCATTTAATTTTTTACTAATATATTTCATAACCGAAATAACTTTTGAGTAATCCATTCTTTTTGGTCCTATAATTCCAATAGTTCCTAAGTCTTTATCTTGATATCTATGCTTAAATGTTATTATACTGAAATCTTTTAATTGTTCATTTTCATTTTCATCACCAATATACACATTTATATCTTTTGCAAATCCCGTATTTAATAAGTCTAACATAACTTGTTTTGTGTCTATTAGATTTACAAAGTTTTTAGCTACTTCTAGACTTTTAAATTCTGGAAGCTCGAATACTTTGTTGGTTCCTTCTAAATAAACTTTTGCTTCTTCATTTATTACTTTATCAAGTTGTTGCATTATTGGTTTTATAACATTTAAACTATAGTTCATTTCTGAAAAGATGTATTCTTCTAAAGGTCTATCTATTTCGTCTATAGGCTTTCCTTTAAGCTTATTATTAAATATGAAATTTAATGTATTTACTTGTTCTTCTGTAATATCTTCATCAAATTTAATAATTGTTTCTTTTATAATTCCGGTATCTGTAAGTATAACTGCCATTAACATTCTAGTTCCTAGCAAAACAAATTTTACTTCTTCTATGTTTTGAAGATTTGTTTTAGGTCCAATTGCAACTGATGTATAATGTGTTACTTCTGATAATGTATTTGTGGCTATTTTAGTTAACTCTTCTATTTCATTAACTCTAGTTTCTAATTTAGATTGTATGTATTTTATTTCTTCTAAGCTGATGTCATCATCTTTTAATAGTTCGTCTACATATAATCTATACCCTTTAGCTGAAGGCACTCTTCCGGCTTGATGTATGTTGTTTATCTAGGTATCCATTTTTTTCTAGTTCTGCCATTTCATTTCTAATAGTCGCACTACTATAATCTAGGTTGTACCTTTGTACCAAAGAACCAGAGCTTACAGGTTCTGCTGTGTTAATATATTCTTCTATAATTGCTTGTAGAATTTGTTTTTTTCTATCATCCAACACCTTTTCACCTTCTAATTTTTATTTTTAGCACTCTTTATCTTTGTTTGCTAAACCACATATATATTATATCCATTTTTAGCAATTGTCAATACATATTGCTAAAAAGTTATGTGAAAATTTTGTGAAAAAAATACCCTAAAATAAGCAATATTTTTAGGGTATTTTTCTATGTATATATTAGTTTAAACAAATTCTTCCCAAACTATATTTGCTAAATCTAGTCCTTTATTAGTTAATTTAATCATATCTCCATCTATTTCTAGTAATTCTTCATTCACAAGTTTTTCAAGTTCACTATGATATAAAAAAACCGGGTTTGCTACAAATTTTATTTTAAATTCTTGTATACTAACTCCATCTATCTTTCTTAGACCTAATAGCATATATTCTTTTTGCATTGCTTCCATATCTTGTTTTTCATGGAATACTAAATTTTCTTCTGTTTTGTCTTCATCATAATTTTTTATATATTGTTCTAAATTTTCTATATTTGAATACCTTATTCCATTTGTATATGAATGTGCCGCTACTCCAAAGCCTATGTATTCTTTTTGATTCCAACAGTCTAAATTGTGTTTTGACTCATAACCTTTTTTAGCAAAATTAGATATTTCATAATGAATATAATTATTCTGTTCTAATGTTTGTTTTACAGCCCAATACATTTTTCTCTCTAAATCTTCATTTGGTAATTCTAAACCTTCTTCTACTTTTTTAAATAGTGGAGTATTTTCCTCTAAAATTAAAGAATATACTGAAATATGTTCTGGTTCCATAGATACTATTTCTTCTATTGAGTCTTTTACTTCTTCTAACGTTTGGTTTGGAAGTCCTATCATTAAATCCACATTTATATTTTCAAATCCCGCTTCTCTTGCAAATCTGAAAGTATCTAAAAAGTCTAAATATGTGTGTATTCTTCCAATTTCTTTTAGCAAATGCTCATGAGTAGATTGTAGTCCTATACTTAATCTGTTTATTCCTACTTTGTTATAGTCCTCTAATTTTTCTAATGTAACTGTTCCTGGATTAACTTCTATTGTAATTTCTGCTTTTTCGTCAATTTCAAAATTTAGTTTTATATCTTCTATAATTTGAACAATATATTTACTATCAATTAATGATGGCGTTCCACCGCCAATATATATTGTTTTAACTAAAAACAAATCATCTTTGCCATTTTCAAAATCAATTTTATTATTATTTCCAACTTCTATAATTTCTTTTAATACACATTGAATATACCTTTTTATAAAGCTTTCTTTATTTGCATAAGAGCAAAAATCACAATAACTACATTTTTGCTTACAGAATGGGATGTGTATGTATAGTCCAATTTGTTTTCTTCGCATAATTTTATTCCTTTCTTATTTTTTAGATTAACAGTTATATAATTTTTAGATTTAATTAAATTGTTAGAGTAGGAACAGCGACTTTCCGGCTTCAAAAATAATATAACTGTTAATCGCTGTGCCTACTCTAATAGATTAAATGTTTCTTCTAAATAGTCAAACTGTGCAAGCGACTTTCCGGCTTCAAAAATAATATAACTGTTAATCTTTGTGTCTACTCTATTGTTTAAATTTAGAAACAAATTGTTCTATGTTTTGAAAGCGATGATTTACTCCTGATTTTCCTATTGGTTTTGATAGCATTTTTCCTATTTCACTTAAAGTTGCTTCTGGATTTTTAATTCTTAACTCTGCCACTTCTTGTAATTGTTCAGGCATTTTTTCAAACTGTCCTATTTGTTTTAGAAAGTTTATATCTTCTATTTGTTTTATTGCAGCTTCAACTGTTTTATTTAAATTTGCTGTTTCACAATTTACTTTTCTATTAACATTGTTTCTAATTTCTCTATATACACGTATTTCTTCAAATTTAAGCACAGCTGTGCTTGCCCCAATTAGTGCTAAAAATTTTGAAATTTGTTCTCCATCTTTTGTATATATTGCTTGTCCGTTTTTCTTTTCTATTTTTTTAAAATTTATCTCATATTTACTTAAAATTTCAAGTATTATACTTGCATTTTCTTCAGATGAAAAAATTATTTCTAAGTGATAATTATTTTTAGGGTTATTTACTGATCCTCCTCCTAAAAAACTTCCTCTTACAAATGCTTTTTCTAGTATTTCTTGATTACTAACTTTGTTAATTATGCCTTCTAACATCACTGTATTGTTCATATATGTAATTTCTGAAATATCTGGCTTATTTACACTAATGCAAAATTTCTTTCCGATTATTTCTATTTTATGATTTGAGTATTGTAAATTATTTAATAATTTACTATATCGAAGTAATTCATATTTTACTGCTTCTTTGTTTGCTAAATTGCTTAATTTACTTATTTCTTCTTTTACTTCACCTGAAAAAGACATTTAGCCCTCCTTTTGAAAAACAACAACTCTATTATTTCCTTCAAAATCTTTTATTGGTTCATTTGTTATTAATTTTAAATTGTTACACTCTAATTTTGTAACAATTTTTCCTTGGTTATATCCTATTTCTAGTAATAAATATCCATTTGGCCTTAGGTATTTATGTGACTCATTTAATATTTTTCTATAAAATTCTAATCCATCTTTTCCACCATCTAAGGCTATATGTGGTTCTGCTTGTACATCTTTGCTCAACTTTTTTATTGTTTCAGTTTCAATATATGGTGGATTTGATACTATAACATCAAACTTTTTTTCTGACAATTCATTAAACAAATCGGATTTTAAAATCTCTAAATTTATCACTTCATTTGTTTTTGCATTTTTTTTAGTTATTTCAAGTGCTTTTAGACTGATATCTGTTGCAGTTATTTCCAAATCATTACAATAATGGCCAATTGAAATTGCTATTGCTCCACTTCCTGTACATAAATCCAATACTTCAACTTTTTTTCCGTTTTTTGATAATTGATTTATAATTTTTATTGTTTGTTCAACTAAAACTTCAGTGTCTGGTTGTGGAATTAAAACATTTTCATCTACATAAAACTCAAGTCCCATAAACTGTTGATTATGAGTTATGTATTGTATTGGTAATCCATTTATTATTTTATTTATGCTTTTTTCATATTCATCAATTTGATTCTGATTTACAATTTTTTCACTATTAATAATTATTTCTTGTCTAGTTTGATTTAATATATATTGTAAAAGCATTCTTGCTTTTATACCTGCATCTTGTATGTTTTCTTGTTTTAAAGCATTTTCTCCAAATCTTATTAATTCAATTTGTTTCATTTTTTTCACCTTGTTATATTATATCATTTACTTATTTTGTTTTTCAATAATTTTATATAGCTTAAAGGACTAGATATTTAAGCTTTTCATCTAGTCCTTAAAATTATATAAATCAAAGCCCCGCCTTAGCCGTAAGGTGAATGAAATTTTAAGGACCTGCTTACACAGGTGGGTATCTTGTTAAATGCTCCTGGGTTTCTTACAATAGTTGGTAAGCTTACACTCCACATTTAAAGGCAGATTCCCGTTTAGAATTTGTTGGTTCTAAAATTCCAGTCTACACGCACTATGCAGGGAAAAATAAATTCTATTTAATTATTAGATATATATTATCATA
>OHOP01000697.1_pt1 | contig 12813 bp, 14 predicted proteins | sample 1569821 | NCBI WGS metagenome assembly OHOP01 (sample SAMEA3879527, study PRJEB24766) | human gut metagenome | biome: human-associated habitat; feature: feces | place: USA | collected 1985/1987
TCAACTTCTCATCGAACTTGTTGATAGTATCCATAGAAAGACCTTTCTGCTTCATTTTCTCGATACTTTCACCTAGAGTTTTAACTTGTTCTACAAGTTGCTCGTTGTCCTTTACCAATTGCTGGAACTTTTCTCCATCATAGGCTTTCAATAGATTATTGATGTCACCAAACTGTTTCGTTACCTCCTCCGGTGAGGCAAATCCTTCAAGTGACTTGTTAACTACTTCACACATCATGCCGACAATGTTTTCCATGAAAGTTTTCTGTTCTGCCGGCAGACCGTCTGTTTTCAGATTAAAATCTGATACTGTAAATTTTTTAGGCATAAAATTTAAATTTTAAGTTATTTATTCTCGAAACAGCTATTCAAACTCTTGAAATCGAGTAAAGTGCCATTATCAGCGGCTTTAATCGTTACTTCATCGTTCCCATTTTCCCCGTCATTCTTTTCTTGAGTGTCAACAGACGGCTCATTTTTTCCGGTGGTATTTTCAGAAGTGTTTTGCAGAATAGCATTCGAACGATATACTTTTCCCCAACAGTGGGGACATCTTACATAATTCATAAGGTCTTGTAGACCCTTTTGAGTAAATTCTTTCTTTTCTGATTTGACAGAATCAATAAGAGAAATTACTTGGGTTCTAATCTCCGGAGTGAGCTTCTCCATTTCTTCCCTTACAATGTCCTGTGTTATCCATCTCTGATAATCAGCAGCATAATCTAATACCTGTTGGGCAAAGGTATGCTCTGTTTCTGCATCATAATCAAATTGATAACCACAATGAGGACATGAGACAACGGCACCACCGTTGAGGCTCTTCAGTAATAAACTTAATTCCATATCGTATCCTTTTAAACGTTCATCACTATATCCATGCTGCAAGAACGCTTTCCGGACGAAATCAACAGCTTCCTTTACCTGGTCAGCAGTAGCAGACTTGATATTCACAAGGAACGTCTGTGGATTACTCCCCCAACTTGTCAATGTTGAATATTCCATCATACGCCATTCAAGCACCTTACAAGGATCGATAGAATCCCTTTTGATGGCTTTTACTCCGATAGAGTGTTCTAGGGTTCTTCCATTCTCTGCAAACAGCTTATAATCAGCTAACGTATCACGGCCAATCTGTTTTTCAAGATTTAACTGACCGACCATAACCAAATTACCTTCTGTTTCCTTACCACTCAACGGAACACCTAACAACTGGTCTGTACGATGATTCAGGAACCAACGCATCCGACCAATATTTTCTTTCAATGTCTTATTGAATGAGCCAGGCATAGATATGTCATTTTGTGAGTCCTTCACACCGATACCGTTCACCGCAACGGTAACGATACCCTTCTCATCAACATCATTTGCCTTTGTCTTGTACTGAAGGCTTTTGATTTTCTCTTCCATCTTTTTCATCTCCACTTTTAGTGTTAAAAACTCGATTTACTTTATCCAGTTCCTCATCTGACATATCAAATTTCAATTTGTCAAACAAGGGATTTTCTATCATACTTTCGCCTATTTGGGCACGCCAGTCATTGAGTGTTATAAGCCCACATGAGAATTGTTCACGACAACGTTTATTTATATTTGTCTTTACGTCTTCGGATTCTTTCAATCCTTCCTGCAAACAATCAACATCAGAGAAATCACAATCCAAATAATATCCCCCTCCTTCAAGACCAAGGAAAGCTGTAAAATCCTTGCAGAATTGTTTGGCCATAGGAATAACAGTTGAACAATATACGCTCTTTTCAGCAGTAGCCTGATTGCTAAATGTGGACTGGTCTTTTCGCGGAACAAGAACGGCAGGGATGCCGTATGCCCCTGCAATATTTATTGCATCAGCCAAAGTCTCTTCAAACGGCTGTAACTCTGCAATAGAAAGATTAGTACGAACAAAGTCAATGTCTGCATCTGAAATACCATAAGGTACCTGGCCCTTCCTTACACCATACTTCTCAAAATTTTGCTTCAAAAGCTGTTCCTTTTCATCGTCAGTCAACGCTATTGAACCGGTAGCATCAGTTTTCTTACTTACAATAAAGCCCAATCCACCCCGCTTTACATAAATCACATTTCTAGCTTCATATACAGCTATTAGATTTGACATTGGCTTATTTTGGGAAGCAAGACGACTTTTGGACTTCAAGAACATAGCCCCTGAATAGAACTCTGCACTTCCGTCTCTATCATGCCATATTTGGTATGGAGGAATTTCCAAACTACCATTCCAACCATACTCCAAACGATAGCTACGAATAATATCTTCTGTTTGGGCAATGCCAAACAATGGTATATTCCCGTAAACAGGTTCTACAATAGTCTTATCAGAAGGTAGCACCCAATAATTATCGCAATATCTCCATTTTTCAGCTGTAGAAAAGACATCAGGCATAGCGGCACGAATAAAGCTATTCCCTGTACACAATTTATAAATATGGTGCTGATAAATCAATTCTTTCCAACGCATCAAACAATTAGGACGACTAAGTATGCCATTCATTCGTTTATTCGCCCATACTATACTGTCATCCTTAGTTTTCTTCAATTGAAAATTAGCACCTGCAATTCGCGATGCAATATAATCGATCGGGAAAAAGACTTCAGGTATCGTACTGAATAGCGTTAGATAGTTACTGCCCGCTACAATAGGACTAGTAAGGTCCTCAATGTATGCAACTGACCATTTTTCAGCCTTGCCACTTTGAGTATCTATATCCTTATTTTCAGATGAAGTAACTATTTCAACTTCACCTTTAGTCTTAGATTTCTTTCCAAATAGATTATCAAAAAAAATATTCATTGGGTTCCTTTTTGAGCAAAACTAAGTAAAAAGGAAAACCGTTTTCCAAAACACTAAAATCTTGAAATTACGAAAACATAATATCAACAATACAACATCCTTATTTTCAATCACATATAACGCAATTCAATTCAAACCTAATTTTACAACGAACTGTACTAGCCCACTCAAAACAGCACTGGCCTCTTTTGTTTCACTATCTTTATTATAGTCCATCAGATTATTCATGAAGGCAACATATTCCGTATCAGATTCTACTTTTGATGCAGAAAAAAGAATACTATTTTTCACATAATCAGATGTTGCAGCAATACGCTTATCTACATCCGGAAACTCTTTCATTACACGAATCTCCTTGTTTGTACTAGAACGGAGTTCCCGGATAAAAGGGAAATAAGCATCTGTACATTCAATTACACATGAATCAGATTCATGGGACAAAATAGAAGAACGTATATCTTCTGTTGAAGTAGTATCCATAAATACGACATCAACAACATGCCATTTATTTCCACATCTAAACGCTTGTATAAGGACAAATTTCCCATTAACATTCGGCATCACATATAGAATCTTCTTAGTGTATTTACATTCGGTATCTGGATTGAAGAAATTAATAGTGCCATTACAAGCATACAAGTTTCTTTTTCGCCGGTTACTAAACTCTATATACTGCTCACTACACAAATCCACAACGACATATCGGAACGTATCAGACAGGTGTCCGTGCTCCTCATAAGTCTGCAAGGTAGTTTTATTCTTGACCTTAGTTTTAAGAATGGCACCGTTAGCATCTTTCTGTACGCTCATGTAGTCCTCAATAGATACCGAACATGATTCGTCAATGTGTATCTCTATACCGGGAACAGTACAATCAAAGATAGCATTGATAAACTCACCGGTCATGGCAACACTCGGATTCTTGTTGCCTACCTTATCTTCAATCTCGAATCCTTCTTTCTGCAATGTATCTATGAATAAGTCCATCCAGGAACGCTTCTCATCGTCAATGCTGTTTGCCGCTTTCGTTGATGCATCACCATGTACATATAACCTATCAGAATATTGGATAGATTTCAGATACTTTGCAACAAGTTTGGAAGCTTTCTTTACTGTATTGTTGGGGCTTTCAGCACACGTTTCATGGAATTGCCAAACCTTGGTACCAGTTGTGAAATCGACCTGCCAATATGATACGCTGATATACGGAAGCACGTTGTTATCGACAGAGATATGAATAGGTAAGTCCGGAACATACTTATGCTCACCGGAATGTTTGCCACGATTGAAGGAACCGAAGAACTCACTACCGGTACGAATGACACCCCATTCTCCCAATGCGTACACATTGTAATAGTCCGGATCGTGAACTCTATCATACTCAAAGTCGGCAACACATTGCTCATCATAGAAACCATACGTACCGTCAGGACTACCAACAACCCAAAAATTATTCAAATAGGTAGATTGGATAATAACTGTATTAGGGGCCTGTTCCTCGATTTGCTTAGTACGAAGATTAAGTATTTGCCTGGGTGCGTTCTTTCTTACGGATTTGACCTTGGTAAGTTCTTCCGGCAACTCTTTGCCGGCAATGGTAACAGTCATCGGTACATCATGCCATTTATCTTTATCAATAAACTCTTTCTTTATCCAATGGCTTTCACTGATCGGGTTAAAGGTACAAATAATCTGCTGCCCTTTCTTACCACGCAAACGCTTACGTAGCTGCTTGAAATCCGGATGCTCGAACTCTGACCATTCCTCTAACTGAACTCGCTTATAGTTAGAGATACCTTTTATCTTCTCCGGATCGTCAAGACCGGAGAAATCTATCTTCGCACCATTTACCAGACATTTAATAGTATTCTGTTGAAATTTGAACAAATGGGAGATGCCAAGACCGATCGCAGCGACCTTATAATCTTCATAAATGGTTTTGAGAATAGAAGCTCCTACCTTACGCATGACAAGAGTGTTCTCACCATCCTGTAATGTCTGTATCAGTATTGTTTGTGCCACACTATACGACTTACCGGAAGATGAACCTCCATAGAGAATGATAAAACGGATAGTCTCATCATTCAAGTACTTCAATAGATAGAATCCGTTAGGATTTAGCTTCTTATAATTTATAACCATATTGTTCTAAAAGTAAGGTTTCTCCGTAGGATGAATACCGGATTTTGCAGTTCAAATTGTTCTATTCTTCCGAATTCTCATTATCTTCAAATCCGATACGAAGTTCACCGACTTTATTTCCGTCTCCACCTTTGATGTTGACATTCTTATCGGCTTCCCATCCATTCCAGGCACCAAGAATCCGGGCGGCTTCTGTCTTGCCGTTGAACTCATAATTAACCACTCCTCTATTATTCTGAATCTTCTTCAACGCATTACGGGCGCGCTTTGGAAGTTGGGACGGACTTCTCATCTTTGTTTTCCCGGTAACAGGGTCTACATAATGTAAATCATCGGGATCAGCGAGTACAATATCCATTAATACCTTCTCGACCGTTTTCCTCTCTACTTCAGTCTCTTTCGCCCTCTGTTGCTTAATCTCACTTATCCTTGCACTAACCTTGCTATTGGCTAACAATCTGCTAGCAGCACTCCAAATCGTTTCAGGTTTCATCTTTGACGCATCATAAGACATCCTATATGCTTCACTAGCATTACCTTCTGTATCAACGTAGTATTTACAGAATTTCTCTTGCTTGAATGTTAATGGTTTCTCTTGCTTTCCCATATCATTTGTTATTTATTCCTACGAGAAAAAGAAGCTGCTCTCTATCCTTTAAAAGCTCATAGGTGGCAAGCAGTGTGCTGCCAGTTGTTAATATGTCATCATACACTATTATTTTCTTTTCCTTTATCGGACGAAGAAGAAAGAATTCTGGATTCAATCTATCTTTAGTTAGGCACTGGATTGCATTCTCATAGAATGGTATTTTCACCGCCCCCGCAATTTTCGTACAGATAGAGGTTGAAAAATGAAAGCCCTCGTTGTGTCTCCGTCGCGGTGTGGTGACTATACACCATCCTTCATATCCCCCTACTATGAAGCGGTGGAGAAACTCACACGCTCTCTCTGCAAAGAATGATGCAAGTTCCTCCGACTGTTTAATTTCTGAAAAGCTGGTACCAGTCTTGGAACGGGTGAACTGGGAGATGTAATAGATATCACCCTTTTTATGAAGTGATACCTTTTCTTTCAGATCACATAACCGTTCCTGATGAGACCAGCTCTTACATTTCACCGCTTCCGGCTTATCCCAGTCGTCAATACGACATATCTTTCCCTTTCCTTTCATCAAAGATCTTCTTTACTCCGTCCTCGACAGATGTGTAAGACAAAGGTACTAAATAGATATCCCGGTTCACCGACTGCTCTAAATTGTCAAAATCCCGTTTTTCATTAATTAGCTCAATTTCAAGCGGTTTGTAGTATCTTACTAAAGAAGCAAAATACATAGTAGTCACAGGTTGGACGTTACAAATATTGATAAGTTGCCGGTTACAACCCACCGAATAGATAAGCCCCTCAATGACATCATCTATGTAAGTGAAGCACCGGATATTCTGACCACAGTTGTATAATGACACGTTTTCCTTTTCCATCAGGAACCAGAGAAGAGTTCTTTTTCGCGGATTAGGTCCATATACATTATGCAGCCGGCACCCGGTCGCAGCCTTACAATAGATAGATGCATACTGTTCATCGAAATACTTGCTTATTCCATACATAGAAGTGGTATTCTCCGGATTAGCCGTTGACGAACTGGCATATATTAACTTCACATGATTTTGATTGCAAGCATCAGCTACTCGCATGAAAGTATCAATGTTATCCTTCCTGATCTGTTCCAGGTTTCCATTAAACACACTAGTTTGCGCCGCCAAATGGAACACACAATCAATACCCCCATTTTTCAGGAGCTCACATACTTTTGTGGCTTCAGTACCAGACTTTCGATCAAGTCCTATGACTTCAACACCTCTTTTTGTCAATTCGCGGCAAAGGGCTTTTCCTATAAACCCCTCACTGCCGGTTACAATCATTCTTCTCATCATCACAAAAAAATAAAGGATATATCAAACTCTCGTATATCCAAATTCAACATATTGTTAGTAAAAAACTCAAAAAAACATTAACTTCAAAATAGAATACACTACATTTGTAGCTGTATAAAATATAAAATCAAATAAAATGAAAAGACCGCAAATAGATATAATCAAATACGCATTAATTGCAACAGCCATATTTACTCTAATATTAATATTAGTATATGTATATAGATTTCATCACGGACTGTCCTATAATCATAATGATTTTGCTGATTTCGGCAGTTATTTAGGTTCAATTACAGGATTACTTGCTTTCATTGGAGTACTTTATACAATAAAAGACTCACAAATAAATAGACAAATTGATAATGAAAGGTCAACATTTTATAATTTGTTGGGATTATATCAGCATCAAGTCGACACCAACAAATATACTGAACACCAAATTGAGAAAACAGGAATTGAAGCATTCAAAGCATACGCACATGAAGCGCGTTCATTATTCTATGCTTATGTAATATATCATTTTATAAAAGATGGAGAAAAATTTCCATCAGAATTAACACAAGTCAGTAAGTTAGACGAGCAAGCATTTCTGGAGATTTATACTAAGTTTGGAGTTCATTCAACTACAGAATTAAATGTATTATTAAAAAGTAGGGATCCCAAATATTATTACGATACTATATACGAAATAAAAGGCATAATAATGTCAAGCAAAATTCATGAAATGTATCGTATAATTGTTGCATCAATCTGTAATAGGATTTGTATAGAAAAAAGATACCAACAGCTCTATAAGTTCATAAGAAATGTCGGAGATTATTTATATGGGCAATATGGACAATATTTAGGGCAATACCATAGAAACATATATTATCTGTTGGATTCAATCCAAAATTTTAAATACCCCAATGACTATTCTAAAATATTTAGAGCACAATTATCCTCAGATGAGTTAACAGTCATACTATTCAATTCAATGAGCTCGCAATCAACTCTCAAAACAATTTCTTTATTAAAGAAATTTGATATATTCAATAACATTATTGCCCTCGAACTTCCTATATCTGGATATGATACAGAAAAAGAAATCGTAATTCAGACTATTAACTCTCTTTTTCATGAATTTATAGCTGATTCTACAAACAAATGATTATATACCCAATTATTATATTTATTGTAACTGTACAAGAATATAGGGAAAAGAGTGGTTGTATTATTCAACAGTTTTCTCTATACTTCCGCATTCAGAACGTTCAATTTCTACTTATTTGATACCAAGATAATCCCAAAAAGAAAGGGTTCTTCTTCAAATTCCGTGCTAGTAAAGCTCATTGAAAGGTTGATGGATAAAGGGATATCGGCATATTAGAAATAGCAAATAAATTATCCAAGCTATATGCATCTTAAAGTACCCCGGAATAGCCATGAATAAGGTTATTGAACATAAATAAGTAGCACGGAATTTGATTAAGAACCAAAGAAAGTCTACCTTTTACATTCTCAATAGGACTTTCAAAAAGTATTGGATTAGCTAATACCCAGTTATAAACTTCTTTTTCAGCCCAGATGGAAGAATGATTCTGTACACAATCCACTATCTCAATGCTACCGATAATGGAGCCTGTACAAAAACTAAAATCTTTCCACTCTTTGTTTTCCGGTAATGCCAATAACTGCTCATTGGTAAGTATTGAATCATAGAAATTATCGTAATTCAAAGGTTTACCGCTTGCATGAATCAGTACCCTCTGCCCTAAATATTTCTTAGGATACGGCCAAGTACGGTTCTCAATGTCTTTAATACCGTGGACTATCAAAGAGGCCCACGGTTGTTTTATTGTTATTGCTTTCATTTTTATTAGTTTTACGCAAATTGCTTTAAATAATAATCGCATCTAAATCCCTTACGAGGCGAAAAGTCTACAAAGTCAAATGACTTAAACAGCCACATTTTATTTGCCCACCTTGCAAGGTCTAACTCATATTGTTTAGGCTTTCTTTTATTCGTGAAATCCCGGTAGGGTTGAACAAACGGAGTAATACCTAAACTCCTCAATGTGTTAAGCCGAAACAAATCCTGCTCAATGGTAGAATTGAAGCCGACCAAGACATAGCAAGTAATCTTATAAGGCTTCACATACTTGATCATTTCTTTCAGCCGATCAGTCAAATCTATTTGAGGTAAATCCCAAGCAATGTGAATATTCTGTTTCATCTTTAGTTTATTCAACCAATACGCCTGTTCTTCGTACATTATGCGAACATCTACGCCATGTAACTTTATAGGTTGTCTAGTTTTCAAAAGATAGCTTACGGCATTTTTCCATTCCGGGTTCGCAAAAAAGTTGTTGTCTAACACTTCAATCCACTTTCCTTTCGGGTTCAACCCCACCGGCTCAACGGTCTGAATGTATCCCTCTTTCTCACGAACGAGGCAGAACGGGCATTTCCGAATACATCCCCTGCTAAAAAACTGTATGGAAAAAGGATATTGGGGATAAATGGAGTAGTCCATCAATGAACTGTTCTCCACTGCTTCAGGAAGTCTGCTTGCAATTTTATACCCGGTACCACCTTTTTCGATTACATCAGCCTGCAATGTCAGATAGTTGAAATCCGGAGTGAAAGTAAACACTTTGCTTGCCATCACCTTGTCGTATCTGCTGAAAGGTGTAGCCCATTCTACTTGATCTCCTTTCGTTTTATGATATGCAGAGGCACGCATAAGAGCGAAATTTGGAAAGTTATGACCATCAACGTCAATTAATCCGATGTTCATTACTTCATTGTTATACGTTAAACTTCTATCTCAAACTGCTCACTTTTTGCCGATGGCATACATTCAAGAATGGAAGAACCTACTGAAACGTAATAAACACCATCTTTTTCAAGTGGGAGCCAATGGAAATAGCGTCCTGTTTCTTCGTGCATTACCGGAATCCCCAATTTATTAAGAGGTCTACCATCTATACCTCGAAATTTTCTACACCATTTATCAATAAATTCTCGACCCTCCTTCTTTCGTTTATTGATTTTCCAACACAGATGCTTCTTATCATCATTATTCGGAATCAGTTTTTCAGGAACAAACTCCTTATTTTCAAAACCGATAAGTGTATAAAACCACTCGGCAGTGAAGCCAAACGCCCAAACATAACCGATACTATCTGGTCTTGAACCACAATATTCCTGAATCATATCTTTAGCTTCATCTTGTTCACGCAAAAGCCGTTCATTCATTTGTTTCAGTAGCTTCTCAAGCTCTGAACCTTGTTTTGCTATTATCTTCATATCTAGAATTGTTTTGAGTTATTTGGCAAAATAGGTACAAGCATAAACATCGGAACCTTTTCCAAAATCTACTCTTATACACATTTCACATCCACAGATAAAAGGAGATTCACTAACTACTGTACCAACAAGACCTCTATTTTCATCGAGAACCTGTGAACCTTTAGAAAGTCGAATTATTCTTCGAGCAAACTCTTTCCGTTTCCGGCTTTTTCTTGTACGCTGTAAAAGCGAACGATAAGCGAGTATAAGCCAATAGTCGCAAACATGCTCTTTATCTTTCAATCGTATGTACTTAATCTTCATGTAGCTTGTACTTTTCATTAAACATCGAATCCACTTCTTGAAACTGTTTTGTAAAGCGGTTCTCTTTATATTTTCTCGGTGAAGCACACCCCACTATCAAAGTGAGAAGAGTGTATATTAATATCATTTTCTTCATTACTAGTTTTGAATTACTTTTTTATTACAACTGCCATAGTGCTAACAGTCGTTCCACTTTCCTTGAATTCACCTGCTCCGATTTCAAAAACTTCTCCATGAACTTCTTCCAACCATTCCCGGAAGTCAACACATTTCTTTTCAGACGCGAATTTCCAATGCTGACTGGTAATAGCTGCAAGAATTCCACCTTCTTCCAAGCGTTCATACATAAGTCTTACATGGTCAATATCCTGATTACCGGAAAACGGAGGATTAGCAATAATTTTAGTGTAATGTCCTACACTGTCTTTCGTAAAATCTTCATCAAGCAATATTACGTTATCAAGTGTATGAAGAAACTCCCTGTTTTCTGGCATCAGTTCATAGCATTCAACTGTTACTGACGGGCACGACCGGTGAATCGCTTTTATCAGAGCACCACGTCCGGCACTTGGTTCAAGTACGGTATCTGTTTCGTGAATTCCACCGGCAAGCATTACCAGCCAGTCTGCAATATCAGCAGGTGTTTCAAAGAACCGAAAATCTTTTTGCAAATCGCATCGCTTACCTTCTTTCAAGATGGAGAACACACGTTCCGGATTAAAAGGAAATGTGAATCCCTGTATCTTACCTCCCTGCCATGAGCCGCCAGCTTCTTCTATCCATTTCTTTGCTTCAGCATAGGATTTCTTATTGAATTGTACTTTCGGAAGTTTGAGAACACTATCCTCAAGAGTACAATGTTTCAGTATTTCTTCCACATTCCATTTCTTACCTTCATCAGCCTGCTTCTTCTTTTCATCATCTGGAGCGTCTGGCGCTAACAGCGAAGATATTTTCGCAATAACCATATTACTCGCATCCATGAAAGTATTAACACAGGAAAGCGCTTCCATAAGAAATTCAGTATCAACATATCCGGCAGCGTCATAAACATCTATGCCTTCAGTCATATCCGACAATTCATTGAGCTGGGCTACACTACCACGTAACGTTTTTATTAAAGTCTCTTTGTTGTTCATCATAACTTTTTTGTAAATAAATTCTTGTTGTATCTACACTACCATGACCAAGAAGGTCTGCTAATTGAATTACATCTTTGGTTTTCTTCAGGAACATTTTAGCAAAGAAGTGCCGGAAGGCGTGAGCGTGCATTTTTTTCGAATCAATACCACAATGTTTACCCCATACTTTCAGATGCTGTGAAAGACCTCTTTGAGTCAACGGCCCGAATCTCCCAACAGCAAGAGTACCGGACTTGCCTGTCTCCTTTATATAGTCCTTCACTTCCCTCTGCAATTGCTTTTGGAAAAAGAAACGCCGATACTTGTTCCCTTTCCCTTTCAAAACAACTTCGCCGGCCGCTATATCCTCCCACGTGAATTGCTGAAACTCCGAGAGCCGAGCTCCTGTAGTACCCAATACCTTAATGAAGAAATAGTAATCCTTGTTGAGTTTTGTTTTCAGATACTCCAGTAACCTATTATATTCCTCTTCTGTCGGCACATTGTTTACATCCAACTTGCGTTTCATTCTAGGTCGTTTCAGTTCAATAGGTTTCTTCACCCATTTGGAGAACTTCTCAATGGCTGTAATACGTAATCGAATGGTAGCTGGAGAAAGTTTTTCCTCTTCAAGGCTTTTTATAAATCGTCTGCAATTATCCATATTTAGTTCATTGGCGTATTCAAAATATTTTCTCAACGAGGTATAATAGACATCAATTGTGTGAGAGGAATAATCATTGTTATCAGTCAACCATATTATAAAATCATTAAGCAGTTTCTTATTCTTCTCTGAAATAACCTCAAGTTTCTCCAAAGGCTTTACAGCCTTTTCCCGTCGGCCATATCCGATTTTAAGATAAGACAATAAATCACAAACAGCCTCACACATAAACGAATGGCGCACCATAGCATCAGCATTTTTATGTTTATATTTATAATAACCATGACGATTGATTTCTTCGGAATTTTCAAGAAAATCAGTCACATATTTGATGTATTTCCCGATGCTATCATAGCTCCTACCCGTCGTATACAGGTAGGATATGTAATCTACCAATATTTGTTTTCGTTTATCATCCATTTTTTTGATTTGAGAGTTAATACTTCATCCCGTGCATCTTTTCACGGAGTTCGTTATACTTCATTTTCTGCTCGATGTGCCAAAGCAGGTTTATATCTAAGTGCTTGGCAAGCCCGAAGATAGATAGTATC
>OHOP01000700.1_pt1 | contig 12796 bp, 8 predicted proteins | sample 1569821 | NCBI WGS metagenome assembly OHOP01 (sample SAMEA3879527, study PRJEB24766) | human gut metagenome | biome: human-associated habitat; feature: feces | place: USA | collected 1985/1987
AATTGGAATATTTTTTTGTTTTCATCATAGGGAATTTCAAAAATATCGTTGCTGAATTCTACATGTATTTTGGAGTTTAAATTATTTTTTTTGTTAGCTAACATTTCATTCATTACATCACCTTTTAATTAGTATTTGTGTTTATTAAATAAAAAATTCAGTTTTTATAATTTTTTTCAAAAAAAAGGTGTAAAAACAAACAATCTATGATAGAATAAGGCATATAAATTTAATATTAAGGAGAGTGTTTACATTTGTCTGAACTAAAGTATAAAAGAGTATTACTAAAGCTAAGCGGTGAGGCTCTTGCAGGAGAAACAAAATTTGGAGTAAATGAAATAACAATTGGTAAAATTTGTGACAAAATAAAAGAACTAGTCGATCTTAAAGCAGAAGTAGCAATTGTTGTTGGAGGGGGAAATTTCTGGAGAGGTAAGAATGGACATGAAATGGAAAGAACAACTTCAGATTATATGGGAATGTTAGCTACATGCATGAATGGATTAGCTTTACAAGATGCACTAGAATCCAGAGGAGTTCCAGCTAGACTTCAAACCGCAGTGGAAATGAGAACAATTGCAGAGCAATATATAAAAAGAAAAGCTGATAAACATTTAGCAAATGGAAGAGTTGTTATATTTAGTGGTGGAACAGGAAGTCCATTTTTTACTACTGATACAGCTGCAGCTCTAAGAGCAGCAGAAATAGAAGCTGATGCAATATTAGTTGGAAAAACAATTGATGGAGTCTACTCAGATGATCCAAAAATAAACCCAAATGCTATTAAATTTGATGAAATTACATATATGGATGTACTAAATAAAGATTTGAAAGTAATGGATTCAACTGCAATATCATTATGCAAAGATAATAATATACCACTTGTAGTATTTGCAATTAGTGAACCAGAAAACATGATTAAAGCAATCAAAGGTGAAAAAGTAGGTACTTTTGTTGGAAATAAAAATTAAATTATGAGGAGAGAAAAGAATTATGTTAAACAATGTATATGAAGAAAAAATGGATAAAACAATTAGTGTTTTTGAGGAAAACTTATCAGAAATAAGAGCAGGTAGAGCAAACCCTGCAATATTAAATAAAATTACAGTAAGCTATTATGGTGTTCCAACACCAATAAATCAAGTTGCTGGTATTTCAGTACCAGAAGCTAGAATGATTTTAATACAACCTTGGGATACTAGTCTTTTAAAAGAAATAGAAAAAGAAATATTAAAATCTGATATAGGAATTAACCCAAATAATGATGGAAAAGTAATAAGATTGAACTTTCCTGAATTAAATGAAGAAAGAAGAAAAGAGCTTGTAAAAGATATTAGAAAATTAGCAGAAGAAGCTAAAGTTGCAATAAGATCAATAAGAAGAGATGCAATGGATGAAGCAAAAGAAATGCAAAAAAAATCTGAAATAACAGAAGATGATTTAAAAAACGAAGAAAATGAAATTCAAAAATTAACTGATAAAAAGGTAGAAGAAATTGACAATATGCTAGCTAATAAAGAAAAAGAAATTATGAGTATATAAGGATTCACTGAGTCTTGCAATATACTAAATTTTTTAGAATTAAATTTAAAGAATAAGGAAGAAAAAAATATGGAAGAAAAGTTATTACCACAACATATTGCTATTATAATGGATGGAAATCGCAGATGGGCAAGAGAAAAAGGATTGGATTATAGACTAGGACATAAAGAAGGAGCAGAAAATTTAAAAAGAATAGCAAAATATGCTAATGAGATAGGAATTAAATACTTAACTGTATATGCGTTCTCTACTGAAAATTGGAAGAGGACAAAAGAAGAAGTTGGTGCTCTTATGATTTTACTTCAAAAATACTTGGAAGAATTTTTAAGTAGCAATGACTTTGATAACATAAAAATAAATGTACTTGGAGATACATCTAAATTAGGTGAAGGACTACAAAAGAGTATAACTAAAATATTACATGAGACTGAGAATAATACTGGGTTAGTTTTAAATATTGCATTTAATTATGGTGGAAGAGATGAAATAGTAAAAGCAGTAAAAAGAATATCAACAGAAGTTAAAGAAAATAAACTAGATATTGATGATATAAATGAAGAAACATTTTCAAAATTCCTTTATACAGCTGGTCAGCCAGATCCAGATTTGTTAATACGTACAAGTGGAGAACAGAGACTTAGTAACTACTTATTATGGCAACTTGCATACACAGAATTTTATTTTATAAAAAAATATTGGCCAGACTTTTCAGAGCAAGATTTGGATGAAGCAATATCTAAATTTGAAGCTAGAAATCGTAATTTTGGTGGAAAATAAAATATAGAAAGGTTAAATATTTATGAACATAAAAAGAATAGTATCAGGATTAATTTTATTCCCAATAGCTGCTGCTATTTTGATTTTTGGAAATCAATATGTAGTAGATGCAACAGTCGCCCTGATTGCAATTATGAGTATACATGAATTCTACAAAGCGTTTAGAACTGGGGAAAAAGCCAATCCAGTAAGTTGGGTAGGATATGCTACTGCAGCAATGATTTCATTAATTCATGTATTACCAGACGGTTGGATATTAAAAACAATTGGACTGTTATTACCAATAAGTTTATGTATTTTATTCTTATTTATTATAAAAAATTTGAAAATAAATATAATAGACGTCGCAGTAACCTTCTTTGGAATCTTTTACATAGTAATATTTTTAATGTATATTACAATAATTCATGAAAATTTATTACATGGAAAAATATTAATTTGGTTTTTATTCTTAACTGCATGGGGAACTGATATATTTGCTTATGTTGTTGGAAAAAGCATAGGAAAACATCATTTTACGGAAATTAGTCCAAACAAAACAATTGAGGGATGTATAGGTGGAACATTAGGAGCAGTTATAATAACAGTAATTTATAATGTTATATGTCAATTTATATTTCATATAGAATTTAATTATGGTTATGTTATTTTAATAACAGTTATATTAAGCGTTTTAAGTCAAATAGGAGACTTAGCAGCATCTAGTATAAAAAGATATACTGGAATTAAAGATTTTAGCAATTTAATACCTGGACATGGAGGTATGTTAGATAGAATTGATAGTGTTGTATTTACAGCACCATTTGCATATTTTTTATTTATGTTGTTATTATAGGAGAGTGTATAATTGATTTCAGTGATTATTACAATATTAAAAATTGCATTTATACTTGGTTTCCTTGTATTTATTCATGAAGGTGGACATTTTTTAATTGCAAAACTATGTAAAATTAAAGTAAATGAGTTTGCAATAGGATTTGGACCAACAATATGGAAAAAACAAGGAAAAGAAACTAAGTATGCATTAAGACTTATTCCACTTGGTGGTTTTGTAAATATGGAAGGAGAAGAAGAACGTTCTGAAAAAGAAGGTTCTTTTAGTAAAGCAAGTATACCAAAGAGAATTGCAATTGTTGCAGCAGGTGGACTTGTAAACATCTTATTTGCGTTAATAGTTTATTTTATACTATTATGTTTTACCGGAAATAATGTTTCTACTATAATAGATGGACCTATATCTGGTACAGGCGCAGAAATTGCCGGCTTACAATCGGGTGATGAAATTATTAAAGTGAACGGTCGTAAAGTTCATTATAAAAAAGACTTAGATAAAGCATTGGATAAGAGCAATGGAGAACCTTTAAATTTAATTATAAGAAGAAACGGAAAAGAAGAAACAAATATAATTGATCCTATGGTTGAAAAATATAATTATACTGGAATTGCTATTCAGACAAATGGAAAAAATAACACTAAAATAGCGGCAATTTATTCTAAAAGTCCGGCTGAACAGCAAGGATTAGTTTCTGGAGACGTAATATTAAAGGTAAATGATATTGATGTACTTAATGATGTAACAAAATTATTAGAAGAAATAAATAAGACAGAAGGAAAAGAAATTAAGTTTACAGTGGAAAGAAATAATGAAATAATAGATGCACTAATTACTCCAGAGGTACAGACAAATTATTATATGGGAGTATATTTAAAAAAGGCAGAAAATAATTTTGCTAATAACATTTATTATGCATATTTTGAAACCTTAAACTTTGGCTCATCTATTATTGATAATTTAAAATTATTGTTTACAGGAAATGTATCAATTAATCAAATGGTTGGACCAGTCGGAATAGGTGAAATAGTTGCAGAAACAAATGGATTTGCAGATTTTGCTTATATATTAGCAGTTGTGTCTATATCACTTGGATTTACAAATCTGTTACCATTTCCACCACTTGATGGAGGAAAAATTGTTATTTTACTTATAGAAGCGATTAGAAGAAAACCAATAAATGAAAAGGTGGAAATATATATTCAAATGGCTGGATTTGTAATATTAATAGGACTTTCTATTTTAGTTACCTATAATGATGTACTAAGAATATTCTGATAAGGGGTATCAAATATGGAAAGAAAATACGATACATTGGACTATTATAATAGAAATGCAAATTGATATTGATTATTTTGAGACTTTGCCAAGTACTAAAAGAATACAAGACATAGTATGGGAAAATTATATTTTACAAAAAGATTAGTTTATAAGAGGAAAAAATGGAAGAACTAAAAACAGTAAAACAGGTATTTAGAGATTACAATTCAAATAGCTTCGCTTTGAGCGAGGCTAAAGTTGTATGTGTAAATATATACAAGAAAACTAATATTTTAGAAATAAAATTAAAGGTTGCTTCTTCTATTTTAATGAAAGACTTAGCTGACTTTGAAAAGTATTTAGCTAAAAGGTTTAATTTTAAAGATATTGATATAAAAATAGAATCTGATGGAACAGATGAAAATGTAAACAATAAAATTCAGACTGAATGGACTGACATTGTTGAGTATATGGCGTACAAACATCCACTAACAAAAGCATTATTAAAAAATAGTGCAATTAGCATAGAAGATAATAGAATAAATGTAAAGTTGGCAATGAAAGGAAAGATGGTATTAGAAGCAAGAGGATTTGAAAAAATATTATCTTCTAAATTAGCGGATTTATATCATAAAAATTATGTAGTTTCTTACCAAGAAGAAATTACACAAGAAATGATAGAACAATATCAAGAACATGCTAGAGAATTAGAAAAACAAGCAATTATGTTAGCACAAAAAGAAGCGATGGAACAAGCTGAAGAAAAAAGACAAGAAAAAGAAAAGAAGATACAAGGTGAATCTGCACCAATACCAGATGCACCAATGCCTACTGATGCAGATATTCCTTTTGAACCAGAACAAGAAGAAAATTCACCTTTGATTTATGGTAGAAGTTTGAAAATCAAAGAGGAATTATCTAAAGTAATAGATTTGTCGGTTGATAGTGGAAAAGTTTTATTAGATGGAGAAATTTTAAATACAGATTCGAGAGAATTGAAATCAGGTAAATTCTTAGTAACATTTGATTTATATGATGGTTCAAGTACAATTACTTGTAAAGCTTTTGTTGAAGCAGATAAGCATGATGCGGTTATAAAAAGGTTAAAATCAGCCAGTGGAGTTAAAGTAAATGGAACAGCACAATTTGATCCATTTGCGAAGGAATTAGGCGTAATTGCAAATGTAATTATTGAATCAACTGGAATTAAAAGAGAAGTTAGAAAAGATGAAGCAAAAGTTAAAAGAGTTGAACTTCACATGCATACTCAAATGAGCCAAATGGATGGTATGACAGCTGCAAAAGACTTATTGAAACGAGCTGTAAAATGGGGAATGAAGTCAATTGCTATAACAGACCATGGAGTTGTACAAGCATTTCCTGATGCACACAAATACCTAGAAAAAGACCACCCTGATTTGAAAGTTATATATGGAGTTGAAGCATATTTGGCACCAGATAAAACACCATGTGTTTCATTTTCAAAAAATCAACCTTTAGATGATACTACATATTGCGTTTTGGACTTAGAAACAACAGGTTTCTCATTTAGAACAGAAAAAATCACAGAAATTGGTATAATGAAGGTTAGAAATGGAGAAGTTATTGATGAACTTAGTACATTTGTAAACCCAGAAAAACCAATACCACAAAGAGTAGTAGAAGTTACTAATATTACTGACGATATGGTAAAAGATGCTCCTAAAATTGAAGAAATATTACCAAAAGTTATAGAATTTGTTGGAGATAGTGTTCTTGTAGCACACAATGCAGACTTTGATATAGGATTTTTGAAATATAACTGCACATTATTAGGATTAAAACTAGGAAATACATATTTAGATACACTAAGATTAGCAAAAGATTTATTCCCAGAATATAAAAAGTATAAGTTGGGAATTATTGCAGAAAATTTAGGAATAAAAGTAGATGTAGCACATAGAGCATTAGATGATGTTGATACAACAGTAAAAGTATTAAATGTAATGTTTGATATGCTTAGAGAAAAAGGTGTTAAAACTTTAGATGATATAGATGAAAAGTTAAGCGGAAAAGCAGATTATAAATCACTTCCAACATATCATGCTATTATATTGGCAAAAGACTATGTTGGACTTAGAAATTTATATAAATTAATATCTGTTTCGCACTTACATTATTTTTATAAAAAACCGCGTATATTAAAATCATTGTATAAAAAATATTCTGAAGGTTTAATACTTGGAAGTGCTTGTGAGCAAGGAGAAATATATAGAGCCATAATTGCTGGTAAAACAGATGAAGAAATAGAAGAAATAGCAGCAGATTATGATTATTTAGAGATTCAACCTCTTGGAAATAATATGTTTATGGTTAGAAATGAAACAGTAAAAAGCGTAGAAGACTTAAAAGATATTAACCGTAAAATAGTTGCTCTTGGTGAAAAACTACAAAAACCAGTTGTAGCAACATGTGATGTTCATTTTATGGACCCACAAGATGAAATTTACCGTAGAATATTGATGGCTGGACAAGGGTATGATGATGCAGATGACCAAGCACCATTATATTTAAGAACAACTGAAGAAATGCTAAAGGAATTTGATTATTTAGGGGAAGAAAAAGCGTATGAGGTTGTTGTAACTAATACAAATAAAATAGCTGACATGTGTGAAAAGATAAGCCCAATTTCACCTGAAAAGTGTCCACCACACATTGATGGATGTGAAGAAACAATAAAAAATATAGCATATAGTAAAGCACATGAATTATATGGAGATCCATTACCAGAAATAGTACAAGCAAGACTAGATAAAGAATTACATTCTATTATTACAAATGGGTTCTCAGTTATGTACATTATTGCACAAAAGTTAGTATGGAAATCTAATGAGGATGGATATATAGTAGGTTCAAGAGGTTCTGTTGGTTCATCTTTTGTTGCAAATATGACAGGTATTACAGAAGTAAATTCACTTCCACCACATTATAGATGTCCTAAATGTAAATATTCAGATTTTACAGATTATGGAGTGAAAAATGGATTTGACTTACCTGATAAGACTTGTCCAAATTGTGGAGAAAAATTAGCAAAAGATGGAATGGATATTCCATTTGAAACTTTCTTAGGATTTGATGGAGATAAAGAGCCTGATATTGACTTAAACTTCTCAGGAGAATATCAAGCAAAGGCTCATAGATATACAGAAGTAATATTTGGAAAAGGAACAACATTTAAGGCTGGTACAGTTGGTACAGTAGCTGATAAAACAGCTTATGGATATGTAAAAAAATATTATGAAGAAAAAGGTATACCTATTAGTAATGCAGAAGTAGTAAGACTTTCACAAGGGTGCACAGGAATTAAAAGGACAACTGGCCAACATCCAGGTGGAATTATAGTTGTACCAAAAGGCAGAGAAATATATGAATTCACACCAGTACAACATCCGGCAGATGACCCTAATTCAGATATTATAACAACACACTTTGATTATCACTCAATTGACCAAAACTTATTAAAACTAGATATACTAGGCCATGATGACCCTACAATGATTCGTATGTTATTTGATTTAACTGGAATTGACCCAACTAAAGTACCTTTGGATGACAAAGACACTATGTCAATATTTAGTTCAACAAAAATATTAGGTGTAACACCAGAACAAATACATTCAGAAGTAGGAACATTTGGCATACCAGAGTTTGGAACTAAGTTCGTAAGAGGAATGTTAGTTGATACAAAACCAACAACATTTAATGAGTTAATAAGTATATCAGGACTTTCACATGGTACTGATGTATGGTTAAACAATGGACAAGAACTTGTTAATCAAGGAATTGTTACATTAAGTGAGGCAATAGGTTGTAGAGATGATATTATGCTTTATTTAATAAAAAAAGGATTGCCACCAAAGCCAGCATTCAAAATAATGGAGTTTGTTCGTAAAGGAAAAGCTTCAAAAGATCCAGAAAAATGGAAAGAACATGAAGCAATGATGAGAGAATACAACATACCTGAATGGTATATTGGTTCTTGCCAAAAAATTAAGTACATGTTCCCTAAAGCACATGCTGCAGCTTATGTTACAAATGCCTTCCGCATTGCATGGTTTAAAGTACATAAACCAGCAGCATATTACACAGCATTTTATACAATTCGTGCAGACGAGTTTGATAGTGATATTATGTGTTATGGTGTAGAAAAAGTAAAAAATAAAATGAAAGAAATTGACTTACAAGGAAATAGTGCTTCAACTAAAGATAAGAATATGTATGCAATCTTAGAGTTAGTATTAGAAATGTATGAAAGAGGAATTACATTCTTGCCAATTGATTTGTATAAGAGTCATGCAACAAAATTTATAATGGAATCAGATACAGAGATAAGACCTCCATTAAACAGCATTCCTGGACTAGGAACTGTAGCTGCAGAAGGAATAGATACTGCGAAGAAAGATGGAAAATTTATGTCTATAGATGATATGAAGATTCGTTCAAAAATTGGTACATCTGTTATTGAAATGTTACAAAAAGTTGGATGCTTGAAGGGTATGAGTCAGAGTAACCAATTAAGCCTTTTCGGGTGAATTTTAAAAATAATTGGCATCTTACTGCGTCAAAAAGTATTCAAAACGCGGTTACAACCAAAAGGTTGCGCCCTTGCTTTTTGAATACTTCTTTCCTTGTAATATACTAATTCTTTTTAAAATTCAAAATGTTTAGTTAATTAGGTGTGATAACTGAGAGGAGAGAGCCGTGAAATTAGAAGAGCTAATTGATGTTAAGCATATAGTTATTTATTTGATTGCAATAAATTTGATTACATTTTTTGCGATGTGGCTTGATAAATGGAAAGCTAAAAGAGGCAAGTGGAGAATACCAGAAAATACTTTGCTAGTGTTAGTTTTAATGGGCGGTGGTATAGGAGGTATTGCCGGAATGTATACATTTCGACATAAAACTCAGAAGGCTAAATTTGAAATTGGTTTTCCTGTAATTTTAATATGTGAAATTCTTTTAATAATATTGATTTGTACGTAAAGTAAAAGCAATGTATTTCTAAAAACATAGAAATATGTTGCTTTTTATTTCGAAGTTGAAAGAATCAAATACAAATGGAATATACTGGAAACACACAAAAAACAATTTGACAATATACGACAAATAAATTGTTACCATAAAATAATAACGCATAAAAAGTAAAAGTTATCCACAAAAAAACACAACTATTTACAGTTATTCACAAAGTTTTCAACATTTTCCACAACACTGTGGAAAATGTTTTCTGTAAACTCATTGAAATAATTATGTAACACATATTGCCTTTTTGTAATAATATAGTCGAACTTTATAATATAATGTAGAAAAATATACAAATTTTGATTTACTTTAATATTATGTAACACTTGACACATTCGAACTTATGTTTTATAATTAATGCGTTATTGATGAATAATAATTTATGCATAGTACAGTATATATAGGGGGCTTTTAAATGCAAAATAGCATTATTATTAAGGGTGCAAAAGAACATAATTTAAAAGATATAAATATAGAAATTCCAAGAAATAAATTAGTGGTAATTACAGGGCTTTCAGGCTCTGGTAAATCTTCATTAGCATTTGATACTTTGTATGCAGAAGGTCAAAGAAGATATGTAGAAAGTTTATCATCTTATGCTAGACAATTTTTAGGGCTAATGGAAAAACCAGATGTTGAATCAATTGAAGGCTTATCACCAGCAATTTCAATAGACCAAAAAACTACATCTAGAAATCCACGTTCAACAGTTGGAACAGTTACAGAAATATATGATTATATTCGTTTATTATATGCACGTATAGGTGTACCATATTGTCCAAACTGTGGTAAGAAAATTGAAAAACAAACTATTGATCAAATTATAGATAGTGTTATGAGTTTAGAAGAAGGTACTAGAATTCAAGTTTTAGCACCTGTTGTTCGTGGAAAAAAAGGTGAATATACAAAACTATTACAAGACTTTCAAAAAGAAGGTTTTGTTCGTGTACGTGTTGATGGTGAAGTTTATGAATTAACAGACGACATAGAAATTGATAGAAAGAAGAAACATAATATAGAGCTAGTAGTTGATAGATTAGTTGTAAAAGAGGAAATCAGAACAAGACTAACAGAATCGGTCGAAACTGCTTTAAAATATGCAAATAACTTAGTTGTAATAGATATTCCAGGGGATAAGGAAATTTTATATAGTCAAAACTATGCTTGTCCAGATTGTAATATAAGCATAGAAGAACTAACACCAAGAATGTTTTCTTTTAATAATCCATTTGGGGCTTGTCCAACTTGTACAGGTATTGGTTACTTAATGAAAATGGACGAAGATTTGATTGTACCTGACAAAAACAAAACTTTATATGATGGAATCAAAGCTTTTGGAGCCAGCACTATGAAAAAAGGTGATACAATGGCAAAAATGTATTTTGAAAGTATTGCTAAACATTATGGAGTAGAAATAAAAGATGTACCTATTAAAAAATTGCCAAGATGGTTCTTAGAGAAAATTTTATATGGTACAGGTGATGAAGCAATTGATTTTGAATATACATCTTATGCCGGAACAAGAAAATTTACAAGTCCATTTGAAGGTGTTTTGCCAACATTAGATAGAAGGTATAATGAAACAAAATCTCAAGGTATGAGAGACTTTTATGAAATGTACATGAGTGAAAGTGCATGTCAAACTTGTCATGGAGCAAGACTAAAAAAAGAGAGCTTATCTGTAAAAGTTGGAGATAAGAATATAAATGAATTAACAGATATGTCTATTGATAAAATAAAAGATTTTTTAAATTCATTACAATTAAACAACAAAGACAAAATGATTGCAGATCAAATACTAAAAGAATTAAATAAACGTTTACAATTTTTACTTGATGTTGGATTAGAGTATTTAACATTATCTAGAAGTGCAGGAAGTTTATCAGGTGGTGAAGCACAACGTATTCGTTTAGCCACTCAAATTGGTTCAGGACTAACAGGAGTGTTATATATATTAGACGAACCAAGTATTGGGTTACATCAAAGAGATAATGAAAAGCTATTAGCAACACTTAGAAAATTAAGAGATTTAGGAAATACTGTTTTAGTTGTTGAGCATGATGAAGATACTATGTATGCAGCAGACCAAATTATAGATATTGGACCAGGTGCAGGGGTGCATGGTGGAAAAGTAATTGCACAAGGTACTGCTGAAGAAATTAAATTAGTTCCAGAATCTATTACAGGACAATATTTAAGTGGTAAAAAACAAATTTTAGTACCTAAAAAAAGAAGAAAATCTAATGGTAAGGCAATTGAAGTCAAAGGAGCAACAGAACATAACTTGAAAAACATAAATGTAAAATTTCCATTAGGACAATTTATTTGTGTTACAGGTGTTTCAGGTTCAGGAAAGAGTACACTTGTTAATGAAATATTATATAAAACTGTAGCTAAAGAAATATATGGTTCAAATGAAAAACCAGGAAAATGCAAAGAAATAAAAGGACTAGAAAATGTTGATAAAATTATAAATATTGATCAATCACCAATAGGAAGAACTCCACGTTCAAACCCAGCAACATATACAGGAGTGTTTGATGTTATTAGAGACATTTTTGCAGCAACACAAGAGGCTAAAATGAGAGGATATGACAAAGGAAGATTTAGTTTTAATGTTGCAGGTGGTAGATGTGAGGCATGTTCGGGAGATGGTGTTTTAAAAATTGAAATGCATTTTTTACCAGATATATATGTACCATGTGAAGTATGTAAAGGAAAGAGGTATAATAGAGAAACACTTGAAGTTAAATATAAAGGTAAAACTATTAGTGATGTTCTTGATATGACTGTGGAAGAAGCTTTGAAGTTTTTTGAAAACATACCTAAAATCAAATCAAAAATTCAAACTTTATATGATGTTGGACTTGGATATATCAAGTTAGGACAACCTTCAACTACTTTATCAGGTGGAGAAGCACAACGTGTTAAACTAGCAACAGAATTATCTAAAAAGGCAACAGGAAAAACATTATATATTTTAGATGAGCCTACAACAGGACTTCATATTGCAGATGTTCATAAATTAATTGATATTTTACAAAGGTTAGTTGATACAGGAAATAGTATAATTGTAATCGAACACAATTTAGACCTTATAAAAACAGCTGATTACATTATAGACTTAGGACCAGAAGGTGGAGAAAAAGGTGGACAAATAATTGCAGTAGGAACGCCAGAACAAATCACAAGAAATGATCAAAGTTATACAGGAAAATTTTTAAAAAAATACTTAGAATAATATAAAAACATGCCAATGGGGACGGAGAATTTTGGCACACTTTGTAATCGATTTGTTTAAATTTTAATTTAATTAAAAGT
>OHOP01000701.1_pt1 | contig 12792 bp, 10 predicted proteins | sample 1569821 | NCBI WGS metagenome assembly OHOP01 (sample SAMEA3879527, study PRJEB24766) | human gut metagenome | biome: human-associated habitat; feature: feces | place: USA | collected 1985/1987
GAAAACCGCCTATGTAAATGCACCTAAAATCGAGAACACGGAGCCGCTTGTAACTTCCCAGCCGATGAGCCTCACCGAAGAGAAGCAAAGATGGGAAACAAGGCTCAGGATGCGCTACAAAAACGGGGCAATTCTCACAGTCGCCGATGGGGTTAAGCATGTACGGCTCGTAAGGTACATCAACGGGCGGCCTGTGAGGATTAATGTAGTCGAAGTAAACCGAAAACTCAACCCCAACATTGAAATTGCACCACAATTAGCATCCACCACCTTAAAACGCAGGGCAACAATTAGAACTATTGCACAAAAAAATAATTCTATCGCCGCAGTAAACGGCACCTATTTTAAGCCCCAGACAGGAGTACCTTTAGGCACACTGATGATAGACAAAAAAATCTACACAGGCCCTATTTTCAACAGAGTTGCCATGGGAATCTCAAAAGACGGCTTCAAAATGTCAAAACTCGGGCTTATTTCTTACGTCAGAGCAGGAAGCACCCATTTAAAAGTCGACAACATCAATCAGCCCAGAATGCTTTCCACATATGTTCTTATTTACACGCAGGACTGGGGTCAAACCTCACCGACGCCTCCAAAATACGGCATAAATATTGCGGTCGATTCCACAGGAAAAATTATATCAAAATCATACGGCTCAACAACAATTCCGGCGCAAGGATATGTGATTTCCGGCCCGAAAGACAAGTTGCAGCCGTTTTTTGATGCAAAAGAAATCGTGCTGGACGTCAAAGTCAATCCGATTTGGGGCGAAGTTGACCATATAATAAGCGGGGGGCCTTATCTTGTGAAAGACGGTCAGGTTTTTGTTGACGCAGCGGCTCAGAAGCTCAATTCCGTAACCGGCAGAAACCCCAGAACCGCAATCGGTTACACCCGCGACAACGAATTCATAATGATAACCATAGACGGCCGCGAACACGCTTCAATCGGGATGACGCTGGGCGAAACGGCCCGTTTGATGAAAGAATTCGGCTGTGTTGAGGCGATGAACCTTGACGGCGGCGGTTCTACGGTTATGTATGTGAGCGGAAAGGTCGTAAACAAGCCCGCGCAGGCCGGAGGGATTCCGATTTCAAACGCGTTGACCATCAGCGAGAAAATTCAGGTTGCTGCGGGGGATTTGCCGCAGAATAATTAGGAAATTTTGGATTTTATTTAAAAATCTAGCAATTCAGACAAGCTGACTTTCAATGCTTTTGCAATTTTATTAAGCTTGGACAAAACAATGTCATTTTGTGCTGTTTCAAGATTTCCTATTGTCGAACGAGCGATTCCGGAATAAACAGCCAAATCATCCTGAGAAAATCCGTTAATTTTTCTCAATTCTTTAATTTTTTTTGCCAATTTTTTTAACAAAACCTTGTCCATATACAAATTGTCCGCTACAATGACAAATATGACAATCCGTGGTACGGACAAAATTAGCACAAACAAAAGTAGAACTATTCAGGGTGGGAAAAGTGCAACATTCCCACCGCAAGATTCTGAAAAAAATGTGATTTTTGGGCTTTCAAGCTGGCTTGGGGTCGTTCCCCACCCGCATTCGTAAGCAATACTGCCGTATTGCAACGACTGCTCCCTCCCCAACTCGGGGAGGGCTGGGGTGGGGAGCGATTTCAAGAAAGTAGGATGGGTTGAACAATTTCATTCAACCCATCCCACAGACTATTCAACCCAATCCGTCAAACCCTAAGACAAAATCTGCACATGGATATTGCGTGCGCGGGGCTTGTTGTCGAAGTCAATGAGGACAATTTGCTGCCATGTTCCGAGCAAAAGTGCGCCGTCAATCAACGGAATCGTAACAGAGCTGCCCAGAAGCGCCGCCCTGATGTGTGCATAGCCATTCCCATCGTGCCATGTGTCATCGTGGTGGTAATTTCTATCCATCGGCGCAATATCATCAAGGATTGCGGGCAAATCTTTAATCAAACCCGGCTCATATTCAATCGTAGTGATTCCGGCGGTGCTTCCGGCAAGAGCCACGATAATTGTGGCATTTTTAATGTTGTGGTTATAAACTACGGACTTTACTTTTTGCGTAATATCAATAATATCGGTAAATCCGCGGGTATTTATCAAAAATTTCTCATTTATAACTGCCATAAAAACTCCTCCGTGTTAAAACAACATGTTAGCGCACACATTTTCATAACACAATAGCTTTCAGCAGTTAAATTATAAATCGCCCGCCTCGATATCAGCCGCCTGTCCGGTGGTTAATCCATTTTCGGGCTGTTTTTCGTCTTCTGTTTTCTTTTGTTCGGGCTCGACCACTTTCACACCCATATCTTTAAGCGCTTTTGTTGCTTTTGGGGCGAGCGCAGTGTCGGAAAAGTTCTCAAGGATTGTCTGGTAGCAATCAATGGCTTCTTTTCTGTATTCACGGGCACGATAAAGGTTTCCGGCTTTGTAATACAATGGCGCAAGGGAAGCTTCGGGCGCGATAAGCATTTGGTTGTCCAGTTTTATCTTAATTTCAATCATTTGCGCGTTTTCCTGAGGTGAAAACAGCGACGCGGCATAGACTTTTTTTGTAAGCGTATCGATTGTAGTGGACATTTTGTCCATATCTTCCTGCGTAATCGCTCCGCCGCCTTTTTTAGAACGCCGTGCAGCCATACTGTCTTTTGCTGCGAGCGAAAATATTATCATCCCTATCAAAAATAAAACTAACGTTTTTTTCATTTTTTTAAATATACTCCCCTTGTGATAATATCATACGACAAAAATTTGCGTTCTGACCTCAATTAAATGTATGATAATTTTATGAATTTAAGAGAAAAAATATACAGAATGTTCATTCTGGGACCGGAGGGGGAAGAAATTTCGCCGAACCTGTCAAAAGCTATTGAAAAAGGGCTTGGCGGGGTAATATTTTTTACGCGCAACATTATTTGCGAAAATCAGTTCAAAACCCTCATAAAAACCATCAAAAATGAGGCAAACCGCCCGATTTTCCTGAGCATTGACCAGGAAGGCGGGCGCGTAGAAAGGACACTCAACCTCCACAACGGCTCAAAATACCTCTGCGCACGCGAGGCAGCGAAAAAAGGCGGCGATTTTGTGAAAAAACAAACCGAACAAATCGCAAAAGAGCTAAAATCGTTCGGAATAAATATGAATTTTGCGCCTGTTCTTGATGTGGATACAAACCCCGAAAACCCTGTAATTGCGGAGCGTTCGTTTTCGTCAGACCCTGAAATTGTTGCAAAGATGGGTGAAATTTGTGCAAAAACTTATCTTGAAAACGGAATAATCCCTGTTGGCAAGCATTTTCCGGGTCATGGCGAAACTTCGGTTGATTCTCACAAGGAAATGCCCGAACTTTTTATGAATTTTGAGGAACTTGAAAAAACGCACATTGCACCATTCAAAACTTTGATTAATGCGGGAATTCCGGCAATAATGGCGGCGCACATTCATTACAGCGCGTTCGATGAGGACAAAACTCCTGCGTCAATTTCAAAAAATGCCCTCGGTTATTTGAGAAACACGCTCGGATTCGGTGGGCTGATTATTTCAGATGACATGGTTATGGGCGGAATTAAGGGTTTTACGCCGCTTGAGGCCTGTATGAGGGGGATTGAGGCGGGGATAAACATGTTTATTTACAGAAATTCGGATGACGCAACGATTCAGCTCATTGAAACGCTTGCGCAGAAAGCAGAATCGGGTGAAATTGATTTGAAAAAGGTTGATGAATCGGTCGCAAAGATTGAGAATTGTTTGAAGATGGTTTAAGAGAGGCATTTTGCGTGTGCAGGCAGGTATTTCCCTTTTCCGTTCCGATTCCTCCGGGCATTCGACATAGATTGCCAGATTTCAAAATTTTTGAGCCCTCCCCCATAGTCACTACAAAGGGAAATACCTGCGTGCACACTTTGGATTCTTGTTTGTAGGGAATCAGCAGGTTTTCATTTTTTCAATAATTGAAGTTGTCGATTTTCCCTCGACGAAGCTTATAAATTCAATCCTGCCGCCGTTTTCCATAATTGCCTTTGCCTCGGGCAGAGTTTCTACCGTGTAATCAGCGCCTTTTGTATGAACATCGGGTTTTATTTCGCACAAAAGCTTTTCGGGAGAAGATTCATCAAAAAGAACCACATAATCCACACAAGAAAGCGCACAAAGTATCTCCGCGCGGTCGTTTTCGTTGTTTACGGGGCGATCGGGGCCTTTGATTTTCTTAACAGAAACGTCAGAATTCAAACAAACAAGCGAAATATCCGCAAAAGTCTTTGTTTTTTGCAAATATCTGACATGCCCGACATGCAAAATGTCGAAACACCCGTTCGTGGTTACGATTGTTTTGCCCTGTGAGCGCAAATCCGCCAGAAGCGGCTGCAATTCTTCTCTTTTTATTAGTTTACCCAATGTTTGCTCCGGAGTTGTTATATGCTACTTTGACCAGTTCTTTGATTTGGACGGGTTTTATGGCGAAAGTGCCGACTTTTTTGACCGCAACGGCAGCTGCGTAGTTCGCGAGCATGAGTGATTTTTCATAATCCATGCCCGAAACCGCCAGAGCAAGCCCTAAAGTAGCGACAAACGTATCGCCGGCGCCGGTTGCGTCATAAACCTCGGTGGAATAGGATTCCATAACGATTTCGTCAATTCCGTCGTAATAATAAGCACCGTCAGCGCTCATGGTGATGATTACTTTGTCCGCAAGGCAAATTTTTCTCAAATCAGCTGCAATTTCCTTGATAGGACGGATTCTGGAGGATTTTGTTGCAATAAGCGCCTCATCCATGTTGGGCACGAGGATATCCACGCCCGAATATTTTGAAAAATCCTGACCTTTGGGGTCCATGAGGATCGTTTTGTCATGGCGGTTTGCGAGTTTTACGATGTCTTTTATCAAATCGTTCGTCAAAACGCCTTTCACGTAGTCGGAGAGAATTATCAAATCGACTTCATCAATGACTTTTTCAAGATTTTTGTAGATTTGTTTTTGAATTTCGGCGGAAACCGGCTCGTCCATTTCGTTGTCAACACGGGCAAGGTGCTTGTTGTTCTGGGCAATCAGCCTTGTTTTTACCGTGGTGGGGCGCGACGGGTCATTTATCACAAAATCACTGTTTATTTTGTGTTTTTTGAGTAAATCCGAGATTACGCTGCAATACAAATCCTCACCGAGAACGCCTGCGAGATATACTTTTGCGCCGAGTGACGCAATGTTGTTTGCAACATTCGCAGCACCGCCCGGGAGGTAGGTTTTGCGTTTTACTTCCAGAATCGGCACAGGAGCCTCGGGCGAATAGCGGTTTGTTTTGCCCCACAGGTATTCGTCGAGAATTATGTCGCCGATAACAAGGATTTTTGCCTTTTCAAAGTTTTCAATCAATTCATTCAGGCTGTTTTTCAGTGCTTTGTCCACGGTGTTTCCTTTTCATAAAATAAATACGCGGGTTTTGTTTTCCCGCGTATCTGTTATTCTCTCATTTGATGAAAATTGTCTTTTCAAACCATGCCTGTATGAAAAACAGGCTTTTTTCGCAGGTTAGACCCTGAAACAAGTTCAGGGTGACAATCTTTTATTCCTTAGCCGATTTTTGAGAATCCATCAATGCAGGATTATTTTTTGATTGTTCTTTGAGTTTTTTCTGAATAACTTCAGGATTGAAACTCGGGTCGTTATAGACTATTTTAGCATTTTTTTTCAGAGTTTCAACAAATTGCTGAAGAACTTTCACTTTTTCCTGATTTTCAAGATAATCTTTTATCTCGGGTTTTACTTTTTCAAACGGCTCAATGCCTGCTTTCACACGGTCTGTAACCATAATGATATGGTAGCCGTAAGGAGTTGTAACAATTTCAGAAACAGTATTAGGTTTCATTGAAAAAGCAGCTTTTGAGAACGGTTCGACCATTTCTTCCTTGCCGAAGAAGTTCAAATCGCCGCCATCTTTGGCACTTACTGTGTCATCGGAGTTTTCTTTTGCGATTTTTGCAAACTGTGATTTGTCTTTCTTAACTTCTGCGAGGATTTTTTGAGCTTTTTCAAGCTTTGTTGCCATTTCTTTTTTAACTTTTTCGTTAATTTGCGCTTCTGTAAGGTTTTTGTCCTCGTTAGCGAATTTAGCTTTCAATTCCTCTTCGTTTGCGCTGATTAGGATATGAGAAGCGCGAACTCTGTCAGGGAATTTGAATTTGTCTTTGTTTGTATCGTAGAATTTTTTAGCGTCAGCGTCGCTAACAGCCACAACTGAAAGGCTGTCCACGAGTTTTCTCACTTTTAGCTCGTCAGTGAGGTCTTTTTTGAACTGTGCGGTGCTTACGCCGTTTTGTTTAAGGATTTCGTTGAATTTTTCCTTTGAACCGACCTTGTCAATAATGCTTTTCAGCTCATTATTGATATCGTCGTTTGTAACTTTTATGTGTTTTTTCTTGATTTCCTGATCAAGCAGGGTTTTTATTGTCAAATCGTTCACAACCCTTTCTTTCAGCATTAAATGAAGAAAACTGTCAGGTTCTTTTTTAAGGTCAATGCCCATTTGTGAGAACATCGAGTTGTTGGCAATCGCGTCAAAAGCCTGTTCGTACTGCTGTTTTGTGATTGCTTCGTTGTTTACGGTGATTACCGCGTTTTTGTTGACACATCCGCAAAGCAACAGTGAAAATGCTGCTGTGGCTGCCAATAATTTAAGTTTACGCATTAGCGCTCCTCTTTCTATTTCAATTCTGATTATTACTCATATAATCGTAACTTATTTTATTTATATAATAGAATAAATCGCTCAATATGTTAAATACTTCTTTAAAACTAAGCACACCGGTGTTCAAAAGCAGGATGGAATTGCCCTCTTTGCACGACTTGGGGGCAATTGTATATTTTATATATTTTGTAATATTTTTGTCCAAATGTGAAGCGATTATGTTCCATTCAGCCTTGTTATAGGGCATGTAAATCCTTATATTTTCGCTTGTTTCACGGATTACGGGGATTTTTGCCTCACCGGCAAGAAGCCGCAAATGAACGAGCTTTATTAAGTTCTCAACAGATTCGGGAATCTTTGAAAAACGGTCTTTCCACTCCTCGTGAATCGCCTCGAGCTCGACCGTGTTTTTTACATCCGCAAGCCGTTTGTATTCAATCATTTTTTGCTCTTTTGAGCCGACCCATTCATCGGGAATGTACGCTGTGACGTTTATATCAACGATTGTGTTCACGGTTTCTTCGCATTTTTCGTCGTTCAGTTCGTTGATTGTTTCCTCAAGAAGCTGACAGTACGTGTCAAAACCGATATTTGTCATGTGCCCGTGCTGTTTTGTGCCCAGAATGTTGCCCACGCCTCTGATTTCAATATCACGCAAAGCCACCTGATACCCTCCGCCGAGCGTTGAGAACTCTTTTATGGCTTTTAAGCGCTGCACAGCGTCCGCGGTGAGCTGTTTTTGGGGTTTGTAGAAACAATAGCAATACGCCTGCCTGTCAGAGCGCCCAACGCGCCCCCTGAGCTGATAAAGCTGCGCCAGACCGAACCTGTCCGCGTCAAAAATCATCATTGTGTTGGCGTTGGGGATGTCCAAGCCGGATTCGATGATTGTTGTGCTCAAAAGAATGTCATATTTGTGCTCCGCAAACTCAACCATCACTCGCTCAAGCTCTTTTTCCTCCATCTGACCGTGGGCAACGGCAATTCTAGCGTTGGGCACGATATTGTGGAGCTGCGTTGCGAACTCAAAAATCGTTTCCACGCGGTTGTAAAGGCAAAAAACCTGTCCGTCACGCTCGAGTTCGTGGTTTATGGCATTTTTTATGTAAGTTTCGTTGTACGCGCCGACATAAGTCTTTATTGGCAGGCGATTCATCGGGGCGGTGTTGATTACGCTCATGTCTTTTATGCCCGAAAGCGACATGTAGAGCGTTCTCGGGATGGGTGTGGCTGACATGCTCAAAATGTCGATATTTTTGCGCAGCATTTTGAGTTTTTCCTTGTGACGGACGCCAAAGCGGTGTTCTTCGTCGATTACGAGCAATCCCAGGTCTTTGAAAATTATATCGTTCTGCAAAAGCCTGTGCGTGCCGATAATCACGTCGCATTCGCCTGTGGCAAGGCGTTTTACGGTTTCTTTCTGCTCTTTTGCGCTGCGGAAGCGTGAAAGCAGCTCAACTTTCACAGGAAAAGGCTTAAATCGCTCTGAAATCGTCTGAAAATGCTGCAAAGCAAGGATTGTGGTCGGAACAACGATTGCCGCCTGTTTTCCGGTCATAACCGCCTTAAAAATCGCCCTGATTGCGATTTCTGTCTTCCCGAACCCGACATCGGCGCAAATCAGCCTGTCCATAGGCTTTGGATTCTCCATGTCGGCCTTTGTATCCTGAATTGCTTTCATCTGATCGGGCGTTTCCGTGAATTCAAACGCCTCTTCCATCTCATACTGCCAGACCGTGTCAGGCTCAAACGCAATCCCCTCGGCGACTTCGCGTTTTGCATAAAGCCGCAGCAAATCCTTTGCGATTTCTTCGATTGCCTTTTTGGCGCGGGTTTTCGTTACCTGCCAGTCGTTTCCGCCCATTCGAGAAAGCTTCGGATGAGCAGCGCCTCTGAAGCGGCACAGGAGGTTGATTTGCTCGGCAGGCATATGGAGTTTGTCGCCGCAGGCGTATTCGATGGTCAAATAATCCTTTAATTGCCCGTCAATCTCCTGTTTTGACAGCCCCTTGTAAAGCCCCACGCCATGCACCTGATGAACAACGTATTCACCCTCTTTTATGTCGTTTATTGACTCGATATATTCGGCTTTTTCCTTGTAATAGCTCTTTTTCTGGGCTGTGATGTCTTTTGATTTTTTGTTGAAAAGTTCTTTATCAGTCAGAACAACAAGTTTTAAATCTTCGACCTCTGACCCGCCCAGAGCAAGGTTTTCGGCGAGCATAACGCCCTCATCGGGTTCATTTGAATATGGAATCTCAAAATTCCTCAAAATTTCTTCGATTCTGTTTCTGTAATCGGTTGCAATGACGACTTTATAGCCGTTTTTCATTTTTTCGTCAACAAACGCGATTATTTCCTCCATTTTCGAGGAAAAGCCAGCAATCACGGAGCTTTGAAACTCCACGATAAAATCTGAAACCGTATCAAGAAAATTATCCAGATAAACTTTCACGCGCGGAGCAATTTGCGCCATGAACTCCTCAAAATCTGTATGTGCGCGGTCTTTTAATGGCAAATTCAGAGCTTTAGCGCTGTTTTCGAGGATTTGCTTATCGTAGTTTTGAGCAATCTGGTTGAATCGTGAAAAAACCTCGGTCGATTCGTCAAAAACCAGCACAAAGTCGTCATCAGCAAGTTCGATAAGGTTTTTGGCGTTTTTATTGAAATAGCTCTGGAAATATTCGATTCCCTCAAAATAGTTTTCGTTTTCGGCTTTTTCGGTTAGTTCGTTGGTCATTTCGCGTAAAATGTCGGCGTTTTCCTTGTTTTCAGCCTTTTTTGTTTCTTCTTTAATATCTTTTATGAAAGATTTTACGCTTTTTTCGTCCGCGAGGAACTTGTAAACGGGCAGTATTTCTGCTTTTTGGACTTTTTCTATGCTTCTTTGGGTTTCGTTATTAAAAAATCTTATGTCCGTGACCTCATCGCCCCAGAGTTCAATCCTCACGGGGTTTTTAGCGAAGGAAAAAACATCGATTATGTCGCCGCGGACGCTGAATTCGCCGATATCGCTCACCATTGTAACGCGTTTATAGCCGAGGTTTACAAGTTTTTTAGCAAATTCGTTTGTATCGATTTCATCGCCGGTTTTGATTTTTATTGTGTTTGTTTCGTAGAAGTTTTTTTCGGGAAATTTCTCCAGAAGCGCTTTCACGGGCACAAGCAGGAGTTCTTCATTGTTGAGGTTTCTTAAAATTTCGGTTTGTTCGGCGTATTTGTAGAGGTTGGGCGAAACGCCGTCGTAGATTGAAACATCCTGATAGGGGAAGATTTTTGAGTCGATATTATAGAATTTTTCGAGGTCGTGTTTGTATTTCAGGCAGTTTTGTTCGGTTGCGGTAATGAAAATCACGCGTTTTTGCGAAGCCGCAAGTGCAAGTGAGGTCAGGCGCAAAAACGAGGTGAGCCCCGTCACGGTAAATGAGCATTTTTTCGACAAAAATGCCTGTATTTTTTCGATATTCAGGTAGTTTTTTTGTTTTAGATAATCTAGAAGCATATTGATAATTTTAGCACCGAAAATATGGAAAAACACCCCTATTGGGTGGGGATACGGGAATGCGTCAGGTTTACTTTTCCGTTCCGATTCCTCCGGGCATCCAACGCGGGAACTAAACTTTCATGTTTCAAGAGCCCTCCCCCATAGTCACTCCAAAGTAAACCTGACGCATTCCCTCGTTTGTTGAATATCATTATCATTTTGTCACCCTGAACTTGTTTGACTGCTTTTTCCAAAATCTTTGATTTTGTGACAAATGTCTGGTTTTCCACAGGGTCGCAAGGGTAATGTCCATCGACTTCAATCTTGCGATTCCGAAACAAGTTCGGAATGACATCTTCTTTCTGTCACCCTGAACTTGTTTCAGGGTCTCTCCAACGTGAAAAGTTGGTATTTAACGCCGGCAAGATTCCGAATTACCCTAAAGGGCACCCTCCCTTGTATTGCTCGTTCCTCGCAAACAAGAGGAGCTGCAAGTTCGGAATGACATCTTATTAAAAGCCTACCACATAAGCCTTTATCTTTTGAGTTTATAAACAGTTTACAAAGGGTTGATAAACCCTTTGCAATTGCGTTTGCGACGTTTCTAGAGTAAACTGGATTAATTGTCAAACCAAGGAGAAATAATATGAAAAAAAACATTAACAAAAAGTATCCAAAAACATTATCCAAAATCTATGATGAATTCCAGTCCATATATACACTCCACAAAATCGAACAAGAAGCGCTTTATTTTTGTTATGAAGAAAATAAAGATTTCGGTCATGTTTTTTCTCTGGATGAAATATTCACCGACAAATTTCAAAAAGCGCTATCGGATTTCAAGAAATTCATAAACACACCGTAGGGAATCGGCAGGAATAAAAATATTTGCGCTTAAAATCACACCGGCTGCCCCCCTCTCAGCCTAAGGGTGGGAATTTGGACGGTTTTTGGGTTAGCTCAAAACCAAAAATCTATAAATCGTATAAACTATGCTCGAAATAAAGATACAAACCGGAATAGTCAAAACCCACGCCCAGACAATATTTCCGATTACGCCCCATTTTACGGCATGCGCTTTGTAAGTTGTACCTACGCCCATGATTGCGGTCGAAATTACGTGGGTTGTGCTCAACGGAACACCGAAATGCGACGCAAGCAGGATGATTGTAGCCGCAGAAGATTCAGCAGCAAAGCCGTTGATGGGCTTGAGTTTAATAATTTTGCTTCCCATGGTCTTAATGATTTTCCATCCGCCGGACATTACACCGAGCGACATAACAGTAGCGCAGGCGAGGATTACATAAAGCGGAATTTCAAAATTTCCGTCAGTACCGCCCTTTAAAACCCCTCCGGCAAGCAGCGCCAGCGTGATAATACCCATTGTTTTCTGAGCGTCATTTGAACCGTGGCTCAAAGCCATTAATCCGGCAGAAAAAATCTGGCATCTTCTGAAACGTCTGTTTACTTTGTCGGGGTTTGCTTTGTAAAATATTCGCAAAAGCACCGCCATAACCACAAATCCGGTGCCAAAACCGATTACAGGCGCCAAAAACATCGGCTCAATGACTTTATCAAGCAATTCAGCAAAACGAACGCAGCCCCAGCCCGCATTTACCACCGCAGAACCGATTAAACCGCCGATAAGAGCATGCGACGAGCTCGAGGGCAAGCCGAAAAACCACGTAATGAGGTTCCAGATAATCGCGGCGACCAGCGCACAGAATATTACGTGAAGCGTGATTGTGTCAGGGTTTACAATGCCGGCACCGATGGTTTTTGCAACGTGGGTGCCCATCAAAGCGCCCGTAAACTCCAAAGATGCGCCGTAAACAACAGCCTGACGCGGGGTTAAGACTTTTGTCGAAACAACAGTGGCGATTGCATTGGCAGCGTCGTGGAAACCGTTAATATATTCAAAAACAAGCGCTCCAGCTACTACCAGAATCAATAATCCCAATGAAATCGTCATACTTCCAATCTTCTCCGTTGCCTAGCTCTGTTTCAAGACCACGTTCACGACCTGGTCAGATACGGAAAAGCAGCTGTCGAGCGCGTTTTCAATATCTTTATGGACGTCGCGCAGTTTTAGAACGTTCAGCGCGTCATATTTGCCCGAAAACAGTTCGTCCATTGCGTGATAAAGGATTTCGTCCCCGTGGGATTCGATTTCTTTCATTTTAAGGTTGGTTTCGGTCATTTCTTTGATGGAGCTTGACTTTTTAAAGTTGTGGATGATAATCGTCAATTCCTCTGTTGCCTGGAGCATGGTCGTTGCCTGTTTTTTCATGTTTTCAGTGAATTCTTCAATTCTGTAAACCCTGAGATTCACGCAGGCTTTAACAATTCTTTTTGTAATTTTATTCAGCAAAGACGCAATGCACTGAATATCTTCGCGGTCGATAGGGGTGATGAGCGTAATATTAAGCTGGTGCAGCGTTTCTTTCAAAAGGTCGTTGCTTTTGTGTTTGAGGCGTTTTGCGGTGATGATATGGTCTTCTGTAAGCCCTTTTGTTACGATTTCGTTGAAAAGAACCGCAGTTTCGTGGCAGACCTTTGTGCTCTCCTCAAACAAAGTATAAAAAACTTTTTCTTCAGGGGGTAGGATGTATGCCAGCAGGTTGA
>OHOP01000715.1_pt1 | contig 12542 bp, 10 predicted proteins | sample 1569821 | NCBI WGS metagenome assembly OHOP01 (sample SAMEA3879527, study PRJEB24766) | human gut metagenome | biome: human-associated habitat; feature: feces | place: USA | collected 1985/1987
TCTTCAACCCCTTACGGGAGATTTCGATACCTAAATCGTAAAGCTCATCAATCTGATTCGAATGTACCCGCGCAAACAAATTCATAATTGCGAATCCCGCAACAGACGCCATAGCAGCAGGGCCATAGACAACAGAGACTTCGTGCGGATGCTCTGCCGCATCGTGAACATGGGGGTTATAAAGAATGTCTCCCGGGCAAACACCATAACAACGAGAACACTCCGCTACCTCAAGTTCAATATCAGTAAGAGCATAGGACACATGGCCTGACCACTTAACCTGAATCATCTCCTGTTCAAACGGGAGGGCATTCCAGAAAGCCTCGCAGGTCTGGGGAGCCTTATCTTCCAGTAAATCCGCTACAAAGACATGGTCTTCCACTTCAATCTTAAATTGTCTTGCCATATTATTCCTCCAACATTTTTTACAATCATCAGGCCCAGACTTCTTCCGGTGTGGGGATATGTGCGTTAGGGTTTGTATAAGCAATTCTGCTGATGTTAATCAAATGCGTATAGGTCATGTTCTCACTGACGCTGTTGTTTCCCCAGCTTCCGCAACCTAGGGTTCCGGTGGGAGCCAAACTATTTGTAAAAGCACCACCAAGGCCGCTGGATCCAATTCCGTTAATGAGGAAACGGGAAACTGGTACGCTTTTCGCTGCCTGCTCGATATGGGCCTGATCATAAGAATGAATCACAATGCTATGCCCCCTGCCATCCAGAGAAAGATTCTGATTTACAAGTTCAATTCCCTCCTCCCATGAATCATAAGAGAAGAGAGACAGCACTGGGAACAACTTCTCATGCCCCAGAACTTGCTGCATACCGTCTGCTTTAATCAAGAGGACTTTTGTATCTTCAGGAACAGTGATGCCAGCAAGCTGTGCAATTTCTGCGGCGGGTCGTCCGATAACAACACGGTTGGCGTGTTCCCCATCTGGGAAAATCGTATCGGTCAGCCTTGTAATCTCATCAGTCCTGCTAACGTAATATGCACCATTTTCCTCCAATTCTTCAGCCAGCTCTTCGCAGCTTTCTCTCGGGCAAATCACACTCTGTTCACAGGTGCACAGAATACCATTATCCGAAGAGCGCCCGCTGATGATTTTAGGTGCAATTTCTTTCAGATTTGCATCACGATCCACCAGGCACTGCACATTACCAGCGCCAACACCCAGTGCAGGCTTGCCGCTCTGATAAGCAACCTTAACCATTCCTCCTCCGCCTGTGGCAATTGAAGTGTCACACATCTTCATAACCATTGCGGACAATGTCATTGTAGGCTCTGGGATAATAATAATCAAATCTTCTGGAGCGCCAACCTCTCGGAGCGCCTGTCTCATGTATTCAACAGTTTTACAACCACTAATTTTTCCATGGGGATGCGGACAAATGAGCAAGGCGTTCTGCCCCTTTAATGCGACCATGGCATTATGCATCGGAGTCATTGTGGGATTCGTGGATGGTGTAATACATCCGACAACACCCATAGGCTTGGCCACTTCAACAATACCTTCATCCTCAAGAACTCGGATAATGCCAATGCTCTTTTTTCCTTTCAGATGCTGCCAAACCGCCATGGATTTATTCCGGTTTTTCAGTTCTTTAGCCTTGGCATTTCCCATTCCAGTCTCTTCTGCAGCAATTTCACCAAGCTCTTTGGCATGGTCAAAAATAGCCTTACCAATTGCTTTTACAACCGTGTCTACCTGCTCCTGCGTATAGGTCGCAAAAACTTCCTGCGCAACCTGGCAACGGTTCACAAGTTCTTGCACATATTCCTGTTCGTTCATCTCAATACTCCTCATTACTACGTTAAATATAAAACTGTACTCTTCCGGCTTTTCGCCGGAAGAGTACAACCATTGTTCAGCCGTATATATCCGTGCGACGATCACGATACAACGGCGACCTATTTCGTGTAGTCCGGACAACAGTAGTGTCCAATTCGGCGAGTACAAGTGTATTTTCGGCATCGTCCGTTTTGGAGAGGACTTCTCCGTTTGGAGCAACAATCATGCTGTTACCGATGAAAACAAGATTTTCTTCCTCTCCGGATTTATTTGCAGCCACGATATAAATCTGGTTCTCCAGTGCACGAACCCGCAGTTCTGCTTCCCAAAACGGAAGTTCGGACTGTCCAGAATCCTTAATTGTCCAGCTTGCGATAGGAATGCAAACAATCTCGGCCCCCTTTTTTACAAGTTCGCGGAAAGACTCAGGGAATCTCCGGTCATAACAAATAAGGATTCCAATTTTTCCAAGCGGCGTATCAAACACAGGAAAACCATTACCCGGTGTAAAGTAATACTTCTCATAGGTGCGGCTGAAAGGAATGTGGTTCTTACGATATACACCGACAATGCTGCCTTCGTTGGAGATCAGCACAGCGGAGTTAAAGCAATTGCCCATGATTCCGCGTTCAAAAAGCGGCAATATGAGATAGCAGTTGGTTTCACGCGCCAAAGTCTGAAATTCCCGGACCGTTCTTCCGTCAAGAGATTCGGCGCGCTCAAAGTGCTTGGCATCCTGCCACTGTGCGAAAAACTCGTCAAGCACCAGTTCTGGAAGGACACACAGCTTTGCTCCCTCCTTGGTGGCCGTGCGGACTAACTCCTTGGCCCGTTCAATATTGCCAGAATGGTCTTCTATCAGTGAGGACATTTGGATCGCTGCAGCTTTATATTTCATGGCATATCCTTTCAGCTCATGGTTTCAGTTCAGGTATTGCTGATTGTCTGATCGATGCCGTCCTTGTTAGTCAGCGCGGTTACGACTACGGCGGCCACGATAGCGGCGATAAAGCCATAGATGAAGGCGTTCATGCCGAACAGCAGATGGTCTAGGACAACGCCCTTGGTGGTCAGCACGGTACCGAAGAAGCCAGCGAGCATGGCAGCGATAGCGGCCTGAGTAGTCATCTTCTTGCTGTAAAGGCCACCAACTACCACAACGGAGAAAGAAGCACCCAGAAGACCCGTGGACATGGAGCCAATCAAGGCGATTGCGCCGGTGGTGTTAAGAGTCAGGACATAAGCGACGACTGCGGTGATGACCGTTGTGATGACAGAAGCGCGCAACAGGAACTTCTGAGAGGGCTTCTTGCCGAGGAGTTGTTCATAGAAGTCTCGAACGACGGCGCCAGTAATATTCAGAAACATGGCATCCATCGTAGACATGACGGCGGCGAACAGGGCCACTAGGACCACGGCACCCATCACCGGAGGCAGGACGCTGGTAGCCATGACTGTGAACGCAGAGTCCGGATTGCTCAGGTTCGGGTGCAGGACGCGGGCGCACAGGCCGATGATGGGAAAAGAAACGGAAGCGATAAACACGAATGTATAGGACAGGGGCATCGCATAGCGGGCCACCTTCTCGCTCTTCATAGCAAAGAACTTGGCAATATAAGAAGGCTGTCCCAAAGGAGAGAGCAGGAACAGCAGAGCGAAAGACAGGGAATAGCCGGGGCCCCAAATGTTGTCCACGCCCATAACGCCGGTCATACCGGGAGCGATGGCCTCAGCCTGAAGATTCATCTGTGTGAAGCCGCCGACAGCAGCCAGAGAGGCCATCACCAGAACGATCACGCTGCCGATCATCAGGAAGCCCTGCACCACGTCAGTATAGGCCACCGCTTTCATACCGCCGATCATAACGTAGACGCAGACAATGGTCAGGCCTACCAATGCGGCATACTTGAAATCCATGTTGGGGAACACACTCTGAACAAGAGTGCCACAGCCCTTGATCTGGGCAATCATAGCAGGGATGTAGGCTATGATGATAATCGTCAGGGAGATTAGGCGGATCCACTTGCTGGGGAAGCGGAAAGATAGCAAATCGGGAATCGTAAGAGCTTTCGCCTCACCCACGAGAGCGCGGACACGCTTGGCCAACAGCATCCAAGCAAGAAGAGCGCCAAAAGCGATGGGAATACTTGTGTAGCTGTTACTGACCCAGCCCTCAGCGTAAGCCCAGCCCACAGAGCCGAGGAATGCGCTGGAACTCTGTGCAGTGGAGTAATACGCCATACTGGTAGGAAGGACGCCGAGGTTGCGGTCTGCCACCAAGAAAGATTCCATGGATGCTGTCTTATGGTTCGCCCACAGGCCGATTGCCAAGGAAACTAAGCAATATAAAACAAAGATCACAACGTAAGTTGTCTGCATAAATCGTCTCGCCTCCTAATTATTTTATTTTTACAGGGTAGGATCCGACCGCCGAAAAGCGATCCATAGTCCCGGTTCAGTTCTTTTTGTCCTTCTCATCCTCTTTGGCCCAAACCACCAAGCCAATATACCAGTCGACCAGAAGGGCGCCAAAGCCAAGGATCCAAGGAAGCCAAATTGCAAAAGACATACCTAAAAACATAGTATTACCCCTTTCTTGTTCGTATTTTCTGCATCTTACGCACCCTCTCACGGATGTACCGCTGGTGATTGAACGGTACATCCCGTGAGGGATACACAGAGAAAAGAGAGTCAGGGAGGTGTGTTCCCTGTTGGTATCTTTCGGAGACCAAAGGATGGATACGGTCTCGGTTAGGCTTCCCAATTATAGAGCTTCATGATCTCGGGAAAGTCCTTCGGGTCAACGCGGTCCATAGTATTACCCAACTCCCAGGGGAATACCACATAGAAGTAACGATTGATGCGGTTCACATAGTTTTCCCAACTCCAAATCAGGCTTCGGAGCTCTTCCTTTGTCTGAATGCTGTCAAAGGACTCCACCATATGGCAGTAGAAAGACCAGAATTTGGGAAGGTTCATCCAAGGTGCGGGGCAGTTATGCTCCGGGTTGCTTTCGCCCATCAGCTTGGTCATATGGCCATTCAGAAACTGAAACACCTTCTTGCAATGATCAAGAGTAAAACTATCGTCATCAATCATACCGTACATGCAAGGCTCACAGGTCCACCAGCCCATAGCCTGCGTATCGCAGACAAGGAAGAACATATTGCCGAAGTATTTTCCCATCGTACCTGCGTTGCTGGGGAAAATACCCTTCTTGCTCATCGTTACCTCGACAGGCTCTTCGTACCAGATTCTTTCAACTTCCTGCTCGATTTCTTCCTTAACTTCACGCCAATCTCGTGCCATTTCGTCAATTCTCCTTTCTGGAAATTACAATACTGGGAGTCTGGTGATGGAAATAAATCGTGTACCAGACATTCTTGCAGGCCGCAACAAAACGGTCCATATCTTCCGGAATGACCTGCGCCGCCAGGCAACCACCGGGATTCATGGGTTCGGTGCAGGGGCCATACGCAACGCCGCAGTTCCACCCTCTCCAGAAGATATCACCGGGCTGAAGATCACTCCACAGGAAGTCCGTGTGTCTGCCAACGGGCTTTGCCTGAGTACCAGTCACAGGCGGCTCCTTCGGAGGACGAGGAAACGCGACAAACACGTCACCGGTCGAAATTGTGTGGTGGCAAACCATTCGGGACGGGGTTTCAATGGCGTCCCACAGTTGCTGGCAAAGTTCCGGTTCACGCTCAACCAGCAGATTGGCTGTTACCGTAACATCGCTTTCAGGGAAATTGATCTGGATAGTTTTCAACTTACTTAACCCCTTTCACTTTATATCTCGGATTTCTCCGTTATCTCTTTTTAAAGCAATTTCTATGCCAAGCTTTCCAATTTAAAAAATTTGGCAATTTTTTTGATAAAATGTAAAAATGCTGTCTGTAGCGGTTCAGTATCTGTGTAATCTGCTGTGCTATTTCAGTAAATTATTCCTTTCAAATTTAATTCCCGACTTTTTTCGGCTATAGATTTCGGAAAGTGTTGTATTTTTGCATCAGCTGTGGTAAACTTGCATCATCTCTATAGTAAAAAAGAAGCGCGACAAAACCCGAGATTTCTCTCCGGCTTCATCGCTCTTAAATATAGCGGAATTTTACTTTAGATATTTATTCTTAGCAATATCGACTCTCAATAGCATTTTCCAGATTGCAATTCAAGTCGTTGGCTATTTTGCAATAGATGAGATACTTCTCCAGCCAGCATTCCATATTTTACGAAAGGATTTGCTTTTATGAGTTCTCTGAACAGCATCTCTGTGGAAGCCTCCGCTCTTATGGTCGAGCCGAATTTCCGACTTTATTCTACAGACACACTGACTCAAATGCTCGCCCTTCTCAAAAACACTTCTCTTCCGTGCTTCCCTGTCGTCGATGAGCACAATGCACTTAAGGGGTGTGTTGGCTGGCACCATATCATCAATCATCTCCAATCCGAGAATAACCTCAATGACGAGGTCGGTAAATACATGCAAACCACAAATCTTCCCATACTACACCCCTCAGATGCGATTCCTCAAAATGGTTTTCCTGACAGGAATATGACTTTTTATGTCTGTAATCACGATGGCGTTCTTGTTGGTGTCATTTTATTCTCCCACCTCCTGTCTTATTATCAGTCAAACTCTATTGCATTGGTTGAATACGAAGATCTTGCTCAAAAATACGAATGTATTTTAAACCATTGCGAAGACTCTGTCATTTTGACAGATAACAAAGGCAAAATACGCTGGGTTAATAGGAAAACGCTTGAAATGGGCAGCAAACTCAGTCCCCTGAATTTGAGTGATGTATACGAAATGGAGAAAACTGGCTATTTCTTCCCATCTGTTGTAAAACTAGTACTCAAAGAAAAACGAACTAAGACGATTATTCAACGCGATAGTAATGGGAACAATGTTCTTGTAACTGGGACTCCCGTTCTAAGCGACGCAGGCGAGGTCAGATGGGTCATCACCGTCAGTCGGGATATTAACGATCTTCTTGATAAACTTGAATCTTTTACCCGCATAGACGATACTGCAGATGAGGGCAGCATTGCTAAACAATTCGCAGACAAATCGCGGACTGCAGCGGTGCTTTATTCTGAGTTGACGAAATATCGCCAGGAAGACGCAGAAGATAAGAAAATGATTCCCAGTTGCAATCCAATCATGCAGGTTATCCAACAGCAAGCTGCTCGGATTGCTCGGGTAGATAGCCTCGTTCTTTTGACGGGAGAATCTGGCTCTGGTAAAGATATGTTTGCAACAACAATTCACCGTAACAGCCCACGTAAATCAGGCACATTTGTACGCGTCAACTGTGGTGCAATACCAGAAACACTGATTGAATCAGAACTATTTGGTTATGAACCAGGTGCTTTTACTGGAGCAGCTCGCAAAGGGAAAATTGGGCTATTTGAACTTGCTGATAAAGGTACATTGTTTTTAGACGAAATTGGTGAGTTGCCGTATTCTCTTCAGGTTAAGCTCCTGACCGCCATTCAGGAACATACTTTTTTCCGTGTTGGTGGATTTGAACCTGTGTATGTGGACGTCAGAATCATTGCTGCCACGAACAAAAATCTTGAGGAGATGGTTGCAAAGGGTCAATTCCGGCAAGATCTTTACTACCGATTGAATGTGGTTCCGATTGAAATTCCTCCTCTTAGAAAGCGAAAAGAAGATCTTCCAGCCCTTATTCTTCACTTCTTAAAAGTTTTTAATGAAAAATACGAGCAAAACCGCTCGCTTTCCAGCGAAGTGTTCCGCCTTCTCTTAAACTATGATTGGCCCGGAAATGTCCGAGAAGTCGAGAATATGATGGAACGACTAGTTGTCATTGGAGACGGCGATATTATATACCCGTATGATTTACCGGCAAATTTGGGGCAGACAGATTCTACAGAAGAGATTGTAACAAGTTGTGTTCAAAAAAACCTTTCATTGAGTCAAGCAGTTAAAGAGTTTGAAAGAAAGCTGATTCGTGACAGTTATAATAGATACAAAAGTACAACCAAAGTGGCACAAGTTCTCGGCGTTGATCGTTCAACAATTTTAAGGAAGCTAAAATAAATTGTGGGGAAAAGGCTCAAAAAGCGCCCTCAAAACAGCCTCTTCCCCACGGTTACCTTCTTGACCCCGCCGGAGATGAAATCCACCAGCATGACACAGTCATCTGGGGCATCATCATGCAGGCTCTTTCCGCTGACCGTGAACAGTGTCAGCTCCCACATGAATTTTCATACTCAGAGCTGTGTTGCTTCCCATCAATGAAGTAGAATTTCTTGATATCCGGGGCATACTGGATGATCCGGTTCAATTGCTCAGGTTAGCCGGATAGTTTTAACCTGTTCAATTCAAGTGTATGGGGGACAGCCAACGGCATAGCCGGTAACTCCCGAAACCAACAAAAAATAAGTCGAGAGAATTTCCTTCGACTTATTTTTCGTGCCCTGTACCGTCCGGTTTGCCCCATAGGTCACATTGTGTACCTATAAACATGAACCGTTTGCTTTCCGGGGTGTTGAACGTGAAAGAGGTATCTATCAGGGAAAATTAGGACAACTCGTAGCTCTCCTCGACCTGGACCTTGCCGCTCTTGAAGCGAATGCTGCCGAAGAGGAAGGCAAAGACCACAACGCCAAGGTTGCCAAGCAGCAGGGGCAGAGGCAGCTCGAACGAAGAGGTAACGCCGGAAACGACGATCACCAGGAGGTCAACGATGCACAGAGCCTTGAGAGCGCCGTTGCTGATGTGGAAGTTGGACTTGTTCCAAGCCTCGGGCAGGACCTTGGGCATGTTCCACAGGCACAGCACGATCATGGTCTTGGTGATGGCACCGACAGTGATGGTGATGTTGCTGATGATGTCGATATCAATACCGAAGGCGATGGGGACGAAGCCGACCACATAGTAGAAGCCCAGCAGGATCAGGGGAGTGCGATACTTGGGGTGCAGACGGGCCAGGGAGCGGGGATACCAGCCGTCGTTGCAGGCCTGCATCAGGGGCTTGGTGCAGGTGGCGATGGAGCTGTTCAGGGTGGTGAGCAGAGCCATCCAGCCGCCGCCGATGCAGAAGAGGTAGTACAGGGGCTTGGAGAGGATCGCCTGGGCCACGACGGTCATGGGCTGGCCGGCAACCTGGTCAACAGGAAGCACGCCGGAAGCGACCACACCGATCAAACCATAGAAAACGGAGACGCCCAGAGTGGAGAACAGCATAACGCGGGGGATATCGCGGGTGGGGTTCTTCGCCTCGCCGCTCATCTGGGTGACGTACTGAGCGCCATCGCAGGTGTAGCTCATGAGGACGGAAGCCTGCCACAGACCGACGGCACCGTGGGTCATGAACTGGGTGGGCTCGAAGTAATTGCCGTCCAGCTTGGTCAGACCGACCGCAGTAAAGGCCGTCAGGGAGATGACCAGCACGATAACTGCTGCGTTCTGAATCTTGGAGAACGCGTTGATACCGAAGGTGTTGGTGATGAACAGGATGGTGAGGATCGACAGAGCGATGACCTTACGGCTCACATTGGGGAGGAAGGGCATGGCATAGTCGGCGAAGGACAGAGCGTACATACAAAGGGTAACGCTTGTCAAAAGGGCAATCATGGAATAGGTGCCGGTCCAACGGGGGCCAAGGAAGGTGCCCACCATGGAGTAGTCACCGCCGCGGAAACGTGCTACGGAGTTCAGGAAGATCTGCGGGGAACGGGCCAGGACGGCAATGATACCGCCGATGACGAACGCGATGCAAACGCTTCGGCCGGTCTCATCAATACCCCAGCCGGTCAGGGACATGATACCGGAACCGATGATGGAGCCGATACCGACAGCCATCAGGTCCCAGAAGCCAAGGACTCGCTTCAGGTCCTTTGTGGACGACAGATTCTTAGAATTGTCTGACATGTTTTTTCTCCTCTCTTTTTGTGCGATTCTTTTATTCCATGTGAGTGTGGGTTAAGGCACTCACTTGAGAATACAGGGGGGATCACTCGCGGTAGTTCTTGGCAAACTCCGCCTTCAGGGCGCTGAGCTTCTCGGGATCGCCGGCGATACGCAGGCCGGTGAGCGCCATAAGCTTACTGGCAAGGATGCACTGGTCGATGGGGTAGTCCTGGCAGGTCAGCAGAGCGGTCTCGTCCGCGTGACCAACGGGAACAGGCTCGCCGTCGGGAACGATGGGGAAGGTGATCTCTACGGTGGGGAGCTTGTAGGCCACGCTGCCGAGGTCGGAAGAGGCCTTGGGCAGGTTGCCGAAGGTGAAGCGGGAGGAATCGATGCCCAGATCCGCGGCATAGTCAGCAGCGTTGTGATACAGGCTGGGCACGGGGGTAGCGCAGTACCAGGGAGCATCCCACTTGCGCAGCTCCACGTTCAGCGTTGCCTCATCGGGGACAGAGTTGGCGGCGGTGCCGCCCTTGGAGATGATGTAGTGGATGCGGTTCGTCTCGACCATGTGCTCGCGCAGGTACTCCAGCGCCGTGCAGGTGAGGAGCACCGCGTCCAGCGCGCTGCGGCCCTGCTCGGGAGCGGAGGAGGCGTGGGCGGTGCGCCCCTTGAAGGTGAGCCAGTTGTCGTGGGTGGGCCACACGATGGCCTTACCGGTGACCTCGGAGCCCCAGTTGCCGCCGTAGTGGTTGGCGAGCATCAGGTCGACCTCGTCCATGTAGCCGGCTTCGACAATGTAGTGCTTCGAGCCCTCGAGCTCTTCAGCGGGGGTACCGTAAACGATAACAGAGCCGATATCCTTGAAGGCTTCCTTCAGGCCCAGTGCGGCGGAGAAGCCGGAAGCGGCGATCAGGTTGTGGCCGCAGGCGTGGCCGTTGGGCAGCGCATCATATTCCAGCATGAGGCCGATGACGGGGCCGCCCTCCTTGCCCTTGTACACAGCCTTGAAGGCGGTGGGCATGTCGATCTCCTGATCGAACTTGGGGTGCTTGCCGACCAGACCGCGCTGGACTTCAAAGCCTTCCTTCTCCAGTGCGTTCTCCAGCAGGGCGGAGGACTGGAACTCTTCCCAGCCTACTTCCTTGAATTCCCAGATCTTCTTTGCGATCTTATGGACCTTTTCGCGGTTCTCATCGATGACCTGCATCATCCGCTGTTCATTCGGGGTCATTTTCATTCCTCCATTTCATATTTCACGATCAAACAGTCGATTTGCTTTCCGGGGAGTGCTCTTCCGTTTAACTTGACCTCAAGTATACGCGCGGTGCGTTAAAATTGCGTTAACGGAAACATCCGGCGCAAAAAAATGTAAAATAAAATCGCATCGCCCGTTAAAAAACAGCTTGCCGAAACGAGGATGAACCTCATTTCGGCAAGCTGTAAAGCGGTGTACAAACCGCACAGTCTATATTCATATATTGTCGCTCCGGCGCATTGACGGGTGAAAGCGCCTTCAGTTTTCCTTCTCATTCTGCATCTTTTGACGCAGCGCCTCGGCCCGCTCCGGCATACCGCCGCATTCATAGTGCCGAATGGTATAGGGCAGCAGGATGTACCAGCGTCTTCCTTCCTTCTTGTCGTAGCACTCGGCCATGGTGCGGTGCCACAGCTGCCGCTTGCCCATGGACAGGTGCTGGTAGACGTAGTGCTTATAGAACGGGTGCCTGAACTTATAGACCGCGCCGCGATCCCACAGCTGCTCCACCACAAGGTCGGCCCTCATCAGCTGCTCCAGCAGGTCCACCAGCTCCATCGGCGAAAATCCCGTCAGGAGCGTCAGATCTTCCATGTCGGCCTGCTCAAACTGGATGGACATGGCGTCCAGCACCCGCCGCTGCTGCGGATTCAGCCGATCCAGCCGCAGCTGGATCAGCATGTCGATTTTCGGCAGAGGATGGTGCGAATCCCAGCCCTCCCGGCGGATGACGCCCAGCATCTCCATCAGCGCCATGGGGTTGCCCCCGGTGCGGAGATACAGCCCGTGGACAGCCTTGTCATCCTGCTCGGACGCGCCCAGCACCTCGCGGGTGATGGCGGTGGTCTCTTCTTCCGTAAAGGGCGAGAGCGACAGCAGGTCGATCAGGTTGCGCTCCTGCAGCGCAAGCAGCAGTCCGCGGACGCTTTTCTCCTCTCCCGTTCGGCACGCGGCCACGAGAAAGATCTGCTCGTTGCCGAATTCGATCATCACCCGCTGCATGAGCAGCTGGCTGACCGAATCCATCCATTGGAGGCTGTCGAAATACATGATGATGCGCCAACGGCTCACCAGCTCCTTGAAAATGGCCAGCACGCCGCTGATCAGCACGGTAACATCCTCCGCGCTGTGCCCGCTCAGGTTGATGCCGTGCGCCAGCATGGACGAGAGCAGGGCGCGATGCTGCTCGGAGAGCTGTATGGTCCCGATGTCGCACAGATTTTCCAGCTGGACGAACATATCGCGCCACGCCTTCATGGGATAGTTTTCCTCGATCCCGTAGCAGTGGGAGGACAGCTGCAAAACATCGGTGCCGTAGTTCATTTTCAGGATCTGCTTCATGAGCTCGGTCTTGCCGGTGCCCACTTCGCCCTCAATCACCACGGAGTGCGTGCTGTCCTCGTTTAAGAACCAGAAGATCCTCTCGTCAATGTATTGCAGCTCCTCCAGCCGGCCAAAGAAGCTGTCCTGTGTCCCCGGCTTGCGGAGGGCGGCGAGCTTTTTGCGGTGGAGCAGCGACTGCTGCATCAGCTCCACCAGCTGGGAGGGCGCTTCATCCAGATCGTTCTGAAGGCGGCCGGCGTACTCCTGATACAGCTGTATC
>OHOP01000719.1_pt1 | contig 12441 bp, 9 predicted proteins | sample 1569821 | NCBI WGS metagenome assembly OHOP01 (sample SAMEA3879527, study PRJEB24766) | human gut metagenome | biome: human-associated habitat; feature: feces | place: USA | collected 1985/1987
CCTGTCCGTGTTCATGTTCTGTGGATTCATCAAATCGATTCCGCTGGACATCGAAGAGGCAGCCATGATCGACGGCTGCAACCCTTTGCAGACCTTCTTTGGTGTCGTAATGCCAATCTTAAAGCCGACTGCCATCACCGTAGCCATCCTGAATGCCATGTGGATCTGGAACGACTATTTGCTGCCCTATCTGGTAATTGGTCTGAGTACTAATTATAAAACCATCCCGGTTGTAGTACAATATCTGGTAGGCTCTTACGGTGCAAAGGATCTGGGTGCCATGATGGCACTGCTGGTACTGTCCGTGATTCCTATTATCGTCTTCTATCTGACCTGTCAGAAGTACATCATCGAAGGCGTGGTAGCCGGAGCAGTTAAGGGTTAAACGAAAAAGTTACAACGGGAGATTTGTGTTATGAGAAAAAGTGGAATCCTGCTGCCGGTGAGCAGTCTGCCTTCCAAATACGGAATCGGCTGCTTTTCCAAGGAAGCATATAAATTTATTGACAGATTAAAAGAAGCCGGTCAGGCATACTGGCAGATTCTGCCGTTAGGTCCGACCAGCTATGGAGATTCTCCATACCAGTCATTTTCAAGCTTTGCAGGCAATCCTTATTTTATCGATCTGGAGCTTTTATGCAAGGACAAGCTTCTGACAAAGAAGGAGTGCGAGTCATATAAGTGGGGCAAAAAGCCACAGTATGTAGACTATGGCATTATGTATGTCAACAGATATGCTCTTTTAAGAAAGGCATATGAGCGTTTTTCAAAGAAAACACCGGCTGACTATGAAGCATTCTGCAGTAAAGAGGCAGAGTGGCTTGATGAGTACACACTCTTTATGGCATTAAAGGATGCCAATGGCGGAGTGGCATGGAGCGAGTGGGATGATGCTCTTAAGTTTAGAAAACCTGAGGCTATGGAAGAAGCAAAGGAGAAGTATGCAGATGATATTGCCTTCTACAAGATGCTCCAGTATCTCTTCTTCAAGCAGTGGACTGCTTTAAAGGCATATGCTAATGAAAAGGGCATAAGAATTATCGGAGATGTACCTATTTATGTTGCCATGGATTCAGCAGATGTATGGGCTAATCCTACACAGTTCTATCTCGATAAGGACTTAAATCCAATCGAGGTGGCAGGATGTCCTCCTGATGCCTTCTCAGCTGACGGACAGCTCTGGGGCAATCCTCTTTTCAGATGGGATGTTATGAAGAAGGACAGCTACAGCTGGTGGACAAAGCGTATCAGTGCTATGGCAAAGCTTTATGATATAGTACGAATCGATCATTTCAGAGGTTTTGATTCATTCTATGCTATTCCTGCAAAGGATGATACAGCAAAGAACGGTGTATGGAAAGATGGACCTGGCATGGATTTATTCAACGTGCTTGAGAAGAAGCTTGGCAAGCTTCCTATCATCGTGGAGGACCTCGGCTTCCTCACACCTTCCGTAAAGAAGCTTTTAAAGGATTCAGGCTTCCCTGGCATGAAGGTTATCCAGTTTGCCTTCGATTCAAGAGAAGATAGCGATTATCTGCCACATAACTATCCGCAGCACTGTGTTGTATACACAGGTACCCATGACAATGACACAGTTATGGGCTGGATGAAGACAGCTCCAAAGGATTGCGTAAGGTTTGCAAAGGATTACTTAAACCTCACAAAGGAGGAGGGCTACAACTGGGGCATGATGCGTGCGGCATGGTCATCAGTTGCCGATATGGCTATTGTTCCTATGCAGGATCTGCTTGGACTTGATTCAAAGGCCCGTATCAACATTCCTTCAACTACCGGTGGCAACTGGCGGTGGAGAGCTACTCCTGAGCAGATAGACAATAAGCTTGCAAAGAAGCTCCACAAGTGTATGCAGATGTACGCACGTCTGAGAGAGGAGCCTGAGGAGGCTTCTGACAAATCAGATGCTAAAGAAACAGCTGATACTTCTGCAAGCAAGACAGCAGGATGTGAGAAAAAGGCTGCTAAGTAGTTTGGTTTAAAATACTATATATTATTACAAAAGACCACAGGTTATCTGTTTTGAAGCCTGTGGCCTTTTTATGTGTAATAATTCAAAGAGCAGGTGAATACACTTTGATTATAGAATAAAGTGTATGGAGGAAACTTTTATGGGCAGTACTATGGACAGTAAAGAGTTTGATTTATATAAAGATATCAGATGCCGCACAAACGGTGAGATTTACATAGGCGTCGTCGGTCCTGTGCGCACAGGCAAGTCCACATTTATAAAGCATTTCATGGAGCTTTGTGTAATCCCGAAGATGGACAATGAGTATGCTAAAAAGCGTGCAGTCGATGAACTGCCGCAATCAGGCAAAGGAAAGACTATTATGACGACTGAACCGAAATTTATTCCACAGGATGCGGTTACTATCAGTCTGGATGATGGCAGCGCTGTGAAGGTACGCCTTGTGGACTGTGTGGGCTTTACAGTGGGGGATGCTGTCGGTTATCTCGAGGAGGACGGCGAGCGTATGGTCAAAACACCGTGGTTCGACGAGGATATACCTTTTGAGGAGGCTGCAGTTGTAGGAACAAAAAAGGTAATAGAGGAGCATTCGACAGTGGCTGTGCTTGTAACCACTGACGGCAGCATAGGCGATATAAAAAGACAAAGCTATGAGGCAGCAGAAAGAGAAACCGTCATGCAGCTTGAGACTTCAGGAAAGCCATTTGTAATTGTGGTAAATACTACAAAGCCTTTTGCGGCAGAAACGAGACTTTTATGCGAGTCACTTAGCAGAGAGTATAAAGCGGCTGCTATTCCTATAGACTGTGAAAAACTTTGCATGGGACAGATTACAGATATCATGGAAAAGCTCTTATATGAATTTGCAGTCACGAGAGTGGACTATGATATACCGAAATGGGTGCAGCTTCTGCCTTATGACAATTATGTAAAGCAGGCCGTAATTACATATGCAAAGACTTTTCTTGCAAGGGCTTCAAAGCTGAAGGATGTCGCACTGATGAGCACTGATATGCCTGAATCGGATGGGGATATATTAAAAGAGGTATCTCTTGCCGGGATGGGGCTGTCTGATGGTGTGGTAAAGGTCAAAATTGAGATTGCAGAGAAGTACTACTACGAGAATATTTCCGCGCTGTGCGGTGTGACTGTTTCCGGGGAAAAGGAGCTGATTTCCCTGATTCTTTCACTCACTGAGGAAAAGAATGAATACGAAAAGATTAAGGATGCTTTTTCATCGGTGCAGCAGAAGGGTTATGGTGTTGTGATGCCACAGCTGTCTGATATACGAATGGAGGAGCCGGTGCTTATAGCCCATGGAAACAAGTTTGGTGTAAAAATGAAGGCCATTTCACCGTCAATACATATGATAAGGGCTAATATCGAGACCGAGATAGCGCCGATAGTCGGAAGCAGAGAACAGGCAGAGGATCTGATAGATTACATAAAAAATGGTGAAAACAGTGACAGTGGAGTCTGGAAGACTAATATTTTTGGAAAGTCTGTCGGTGAGCTTATGGAGGACGGAATAAGAAGCAAAATAATGCAGATGGATGATGAGTGCCAGATAAAGCTTCAGGAAACCATGCAAAAGATTGTGAATGACTCAAATGGTGGCATGATTTGTATAATTATATAATGATATGGGGGTCAAAAGGTATTTTGACCCTTTAATCATATAATTATTGATTGGTAATTAGAGTTTAATTACTATATTATACGAAATATAAGTTGACTATATAGCATAAAGATAGCATAATGATACATAAAGACTGATTTAAAAGCGAAAGAGAGTAGGTTACATGCAGATAATTTTTATACATCACAGTTGTTTTCTTGTGGAACTGGATGACAAGGTGCTTATATTTGATTATTTTGATGGAGACAAGGTGGAGGGTATGCATTTTACCGGAAAGCTGCCATCTTATGAGCTGGATACAAAAATCTATATGTTTGCAAGTCACAGCCACAAGGATCATTATGATATGGATATTTTGCGTCTGACTGACAAATATTCGAATATACATTATGTTTTTTCAAAGGATATCCGTATCAGTCCGCATTTTTTGTCAAAGCATGGCATTGATCCTGCTGTCAGGGACAGGGTGACATTTGTTTCACCTGACAATACATATCATGTGGATGATCTGGATATAATGACACTTAGATCCACCGATGCCGGTGTGGCGTTTTACGTCATTTCTAACGGAGTGAGCCTGTTTCATGCCGGTGATTTAAACGACTGGGAGTGGGATGGCGCAGGAGACCTGATAAACGGCAGAGTGCGCAGAGCCTTCAGGCATGAGATAAAAAAGCTTTCGGAAAAACCAATAAACGTGGCTTTTTTCCCTATGGATCCAAAGCTTATGGAGTATCAGTTCAAGGGTTTTGATTTCTTTTTACAAAATACCTCGGCAGAGTTTGTGTTTCCTATGCACATGTGGCAGGACTACAGCGGTATTACTGAATACAAAAAGAGGCTGAGCAATAAGGACATGGCTGACAGGGTGATTGAGATTGAACGTGAAAATCAGACGTTTGCTTTTGGAGAGAACTATTGAATTATTTCACAAATTCATTTATAATAAATTAGTTCAATAAATTTAGGAGGGTAATTATGGGGGACTTTTTCATGTGCGTAGCACAATATGTTATTATTATGATTGTTTTGGCGGCCATAGGTTTTTGTGGGGCTTTAATAGGGGTAAAGCTTCGTAAAATGAAGGACGCAAAGACAAAAGAATAGGAGATTCAAGTAATGAAGAAGAGTTATGGCGTTAACGAATTACGTCGTATGTACCTTGAGTTCTTTGAGAGCAAGGGACATCTCGCAATGAAGAGTTTTTCACTGGTGCCTCACAATGACAACAGTCTGCTTCTTATTAATGCAGGTATGGCACCGCTTAAACCATATTTTACAGGACAGGAGGTTCCGCCAAGACGCCGTGTGACTACATGCCAGAAGTGTGTCAGAACAGGTGATATCGAGAATGTAGGTAAGACAGCTCGTCATCTTACATTTTTTGAGATGCTCGGAAACTTCTCGTTTGGCGATTATTTCAAGCATGAAGCAATCGCATGGTCATGGGAATTTTTGACAGAGGTGCTCGGTCTTGAAAAGGACAGGCTTTATCCTTCCATCTATGGTGAGGATGATGAGGCATTTGATATCTGGACTAAGGAAGTAGGAGTGCCGGGAGATCGTATTACACGTTTCTACAGAGATCCAAAGACCGGTGAGTGTGACAACTTCTGGGAGCATGGCGCAGGTCCTTGCGGTCCTTGCTCTGAGATTTACTACGACCGCGGTGAGAAGTACGGCTGTGGCAAGCCTGATTGTAAGGTAGGCTGTGACTGTGACCGTTTCATGGAGGTGTGGAACAATGTATTCACACAGTTTAACGGTGACGGACACGGTGGATACACTGAGCTTGAGCACAAGAACATTGATACAGGTATGGGACTTGAGCGTCTTGCTGTTGTAATGCAGGATGTTGATTCGGTATTCGATATTGATACAATGAAGGCTATCCGTGACAAGGTCTGCGAGCTTTCAGGCAAGAAATATCATGTCGATGAGATGGACGATGTTTCTATCCGTCTTATCACAGACCATATCCGTTCGTCTACATTCCTTATTTCTGACGGAGTTATGCCATCTAACGAGGGCAGGGGCTATGTGCTTCGCCGTATCATCAGACGTGCCGCTATGCATGGACGTACACTTGGCATACAGGGTGCATTCCTTGGCAAAATCGCGCAGGTTGTTATTGATGAGAGCAAGGACGGTTATCCGGAGCTTGAGGAGAGAAAGGATTTCATCCTTAAGGTGCTCACTCAGGAAGAGGAGAAGTTCGCGAAGACTATCGACCAGGGACTTGGTATCCTTGCAGATATGGAAGAGCATATGAAGGCTGACGGGGTCAAGGTACTTTCAGGAGAGGATGCATTCAAGCTTTACGATACATACGGCTTCCCTGTAGACCTCACGGCAGAGATTCTCGAGGAGAAGGGCTTCACATATGATGAGGCTGGCTTTGAGAGTTGTATGGAGGCTCAGAGACAGAAGGCAAGAGGAGCCCGCAAGGAAACAAACTATATGGGTGCTGATGCCAATGTTTACAATGATATAGATTCTGAAATTACTACAGAGTTCACAGGCTATGACAAGCTTACTGACACAGCTGAGATTGCTTTCCTTACCACATCGGATGATGTAGTCGAGGCTCTTTCAGATGGTGATAAGGGTTCTGTAATCGTGCCAAACACACCTTTCTATGCCACAATGGGTGGTCAGCAGGGTGACAAGGGTATCATAAAGACAGAGAGCGGTACATTTGTTGTTGAGGATACTGTAAAGGTAGTCGGCAACAGATATGCACATGTAGGATATGTGTCAGAGGGTATGATCCGCACAGGCGAGAAGGCTACACTTTCTGTTGATACAAAAACAAGAACAAACACATGCAGAAATCACTCTGCCACTCATCTGCTTCAGAAGGCACTGCGTGAGGTACTCGGCACACATGTAGAGCAGGCAGGTTCTTACCAGGATGCTGAGAGAACACGTTTTGATTTCTCTCATTTTTCTGCTATGACTGCTGAGGAACTTAAAAGGGTTGAGGATATCGTAAACGAGAAAATCAACGAAGCTATTGAAGTTCGCACAGATATCATGACTGTTGATGAGGCTAAAAAGACAGGTGCCATGGCTCTCTTCGGCGAGAAATACGGTGAAAAGGTACGTGTCGTATCAATGGGCGATTTCTCAAAGGAGTTCTGCGGTGGTACACATGTAAAGAATACATCTGATATCAAGGTATTCAAGATTCTTTCGGAGAGTGGTGTGGCTGCAGGCGTAAGACGTATCGAGGCTATCACAGGCGACAATGTATTCGCTTATTACAGCAATATGGAGAAGGAGCTTGAGGAGGCTGCTAAGGTTGTTAAATCAACTCCTGCCAACCTCAAAGAGAGACTTGAGCACCTGATTGCTGAGATGAAGGCACTTCAGAGTGAGAATGAGTCTCTTAAGAGCAAGGCAGCAAAGGATGCGCTTGGCGATGTTATGGATCAGGTAGTTGATGTAAACGGCATCAAGCTTCTTGCAACAAGTGTTGACGGCGTTGATATGAACGGACTGCGTGATCTTGGCGATTCCCTCAAGGAAAAGCTTGGCGAGGGAGTTATCGTGCTTGCTTCTTCAAATGAAGGCAAGGTAAATCTTGTTGCCATGGCAACAGACGCTGCCATAAAGAGCGGTGCGCATGCAGGAAACTTAATCAAGGCAATCGCCTCAAAGGTAGGCGGTGGCGGCGGTGGACGCCCTAACATGGCTCAGGCCGGTGGAAAGAACCCGGCAGGTATTCCTGATGCTATTGCTTCAGTAAAGGACGCACTTTCAGGTATGATTAAGTAACAAAAATGCTTATATAGTGCTTTAAAATGCATCTTTTAAAAAATAGGTCTAAATTTGTTAAAAAAATCAAATTAGACCTATTTTTTTTTGTGAAAGTATGGTAAAATTGTACTAAATTATAAATTGAGAATAAACTGAAAGGATGAATATGTATGAAGAGGTTAATAGCTGCAACACTTGTGGCTGCCATGGGGGTTTCATTACTTACAGGATGTGGAGTATCAAATAAATCACATGACAATACTCAGGTGGGTACGACGGAGAATTCTTCGGATAAAGCGAAGAATAAGGAAGTAAAGATGCATGTGTGGTGTTCGAAGGATGATGTGGATATTACTACACAGATGATTGAAAGCTTCAAGGAGGCTAATAAAGGAACTGATTTTAATATAATTATCGAGGAGTCAGAGGATTCTGATGCCAGAGATAATATATTATCAAATGTGCATAATGGTGCGGATGTATTCCCTATAGCGGATGACCAGATAACTTCTATGGTAGCGGGAGGCGCTCTTTATGAGATAGAGGATGTGGATGCCGTTAAAAAGGCTGACGATGAAGGTGCGGTTGAGGCTGCCACTATCGATGGCAAATTATATGGATATCCGCTGACCGCTGACAATGGATATTTTATGTATTACAATAAGAATTATTTCTCAGACAGCGATGTGGCTACGCTTGATGGCATGCTCGACATTGCAGGGGCCAATGGTAAGTACTTGACTATGGACTGGAGCTCAGGCTGGTATCTGTATTCATTTTTTGGAAATACAGGGCTTGATTTTGGCGTGAATGATGATGGTGTGACAAACCACTGCAACTGGAATTCTGTCATCACGGACATCAAGGGTGTTGATATAGCACAGGCTATGCTTGATATTGCGGCTAAGCCGGGCTTTAAGAACTGTGTACAGGACGATTTTATTGCAGGAGTACAGGACGGAAGTATTATTGCCGGTGTTAGCGGATGCTGGAATGCAGCAAAAATCAAGGAATTATGGGGCGATGATTATGGTGCTGTAAAGCTGCCTACATACACATGTGCCGGACAGCAGATTCAGATGTCATCGTTTAAAGGCTATAAATATATGGCTGTAAATGCATACACCGAGTATCCTGAGTGGGCAAATAAGCTTGCCCAGTGGTTTACAAACGAGGATAACCAGAAGCTACGCTTTGAGATGAAGAATACAGGCCCTGCCAATAAAGCGGCAGCCGCAGATGATGCGGTCAAAAAGGTTCCTGCTATTATGGCTGTTATGGATCAGGCACAGTACGGAAAGCTCCAAAGAGTTGGAAATTCTTACTGGGATGCTGCGACGGAGTTTGGCGAAAAAATGGCGGCCGGTAATCCTGATAATACAGATCTTCAGGAGATAATGGATAATTTTGTTGCGGGGATAACACAATCTGTAGCTAAGTAGAGGGGTATATAACATGAAATTAGATTCAAAAAAAAGTAAAGCAGCTGTTAAAAATAGCGCAGTAAAACAAAAAAAGGTGAAAGCAAAAGCAGCAAATCCTGCAAAAACACCAAAAGTTAAAAAAACTCTCAACACAAAAAAAGCTCAAAAGGTTAATAACAAACCAAAGGTCAAGGGAAAGAAAAAGTTAAGTACAAAATTGATACTTATTCCTGTTTTCGTTGTAGGCTTTGTAAGTGTTATTTCAAGTGGTTTATCTCTTAAAAATTTATCAAAGGTAAATGATGCTGCTTCTCAGATTGTGGACACCTCAATGGTTGGCACGGAGATGCTTAATGATATTGAGATGGAGACTGTGAATATTCATACACTGGCACTGGCTCATATTATATCGACGGATCTATCATCAATGATTGATATTGTAAGTGAAGTGAGAAATCACGAGGAAAAGCTAAAGCAGCTCCTTGATGATTATAATCCTTATGTAACCTTGGAGACCAAGAGAAACTATAGAATTATCTGTGAAAACTATACAAGCCTGGTCAAGGAGTGTGGCAATGTAATGGCCTATTCTGCCGCCGGTAAAAACGAGGAAGCGTATAAAACGGCAAATGGCTCTATTGCAAAATATTCTAATAACATTGAAAAAGCTATTTCGTCAATGCGTGAGCATGTCAATTCTGTTACACAGGAGGAGAGAAAGAGCCTCGAAAGTACTTATCGCGCATCTGTTGTCACATGTACATTTACTATTGCAATAAGTATAATTGCATTACTGTTTGTTGTTTTTGCTGTTGTCACCATGGTTATCAAGCCTCTGCTTCGTACACAGAAGGAAATCAACGGCATCATAGTCAATATTGATAACAAGAAGGGCGATTTGACGCAGAGGGTTACTCCTATCAACAATGCTGAGGTTGACGCCGTAGGCAAGGGCATCAATGTCTTTATGACAAAGCTGCAGGCTATATTCAAGGCTGTTGTCACCAACTCGGCCAGGATGGAGAGGGTTGTTGATGATGTGCGTCAGAGTGTTCAGACAAGCAACAGCAGTGTGTCCGATCTTTCGGCTTTAACAGAGGAACTGTCTGCTACCATGCAGGATATCTCCGAAAACGCATCTGTTATCAATACCAACACAGATAATGTGGCAAAAGAGGTTGAGCTTATTGCTGAAAAGACAGATGAACTGACCGGATACACCAAGGATATGAAGGCTCATGCACAGTCAATGGAGTCTGTTGCACGTACAAACATGGAGTCAACAGACAGGAAGGTTTCGGAGATTCTCGAGGTATTGCAGAAGGCTATTGAGGATAGCAACAGCGTAAAGCAGGTCAATTCACTTACCAATGATATTTTAAACATTGCAAGTCAGACCAATCTGCTGGCATTAAATGCTTCTATTGAGGCAGCAAGGGCAGGAGAGGCAGGCAGAGGTTTTGCGGTTGTAGCCAGTGAGATCAGCCAGCTTGCTGCAGCCAGCCAGGAGGCAGCCAACAATATCCAGCGTATCAATGCGGTAGTTACCAATTCGGTTACCAATCTTTCTGACAACGCCAATGGTCTTGTCAGCTATATTAATGATTCGATTCTTCCGGAGTTTGAGAGATTTGTTGAGTCCGGTGTGGAGTACAACGACAAGGCTTCATTCATTGAGGGTACCATGACTGATTTCAAGGAGAAGACTGATTCACTGAAGCAGTCCATGCTTGAGATTTCTTCTTCAATCAACACCATTTCACATGCTATAAATGAGGGTGTGAACGGAGTGGTTTCAGCGGCTGACAGTACACAGCTTATTGTTGAGGATATGGACAATATCTCACACAAGATGGATGAAAACTATGAGATTGCAGATTCACTGAAAAAGGAAACATCAATCTTTATCAAGCTTGATTAGAGTCATTTTGGAGTGATGTTTTACCTGATATAATTAAAATAATAATTTCTTTAAAAAATATCCGGATTTATCTTGACAAATCCGGATATTTTGATAAAATACATGTTAGTGCAATTAAGTATAGATACCTAACAGTTGATGCACAATACACAACTGGAGGGAGGTTAGGTTTTAGGTTATGTCTAGTGTAATAGTTAAAGAAAACGAGACTTTAGATAGCGCTTTACGTCGTTTTAAGAGAAGCTGTGCAAAGGCCGGCATTCAGCAGGGTGACTTCATCCTGAGCGTTGACGGCCGCAAGACCGAAACGACCAATTCGCTTCTCTCGGCCCTGCTCCGCCACTCTGCGGGCGAGACAGTCGGCATTCTCCTCTACCGCGCCGGTGCGCATCTGACCGTCGCCGTCACACTCGATGAGCGTCCGCAGACCGTGCAGCAACCCTCCGACGAGCCGCCCGCCGAAGTCCCTAATAATTAAGCACAAAAGCCCCGCTGCATATCGCAGCGGGGCTTCGCTTTTTAGAGCTGAGCCTTTTTCAGTTCCTTCATGCAGGCAGAACAGATGTTCTTGCCCTTGAACTGCTGGATGTCGCTTGCATTGTTGCAGAATGAGCAAGCAGGCATATACTTCTTAAGAATAATCTGGTCGTCCTCAACATAGATTTCAAGTGAATCCTTGATGCCGATGTCGAGTGTTCTTCTCAGCTCTATCGGAATAACAATTCTTCCGAGCTCGTCAACTTTTCTTACAATTCCTGTAGATTTCATGATTCTTTCTCCTTGTTGTTTTTACTTGATCTTTCCTTTTCGGGCAGGAAAACCGTCATTTCTTCCTGCTTCGATTATATTTTACCAAATCTTTTTACAATTGTCAAATGTGGATTTTATATAGCTGTAATTCACTTCCATTCATAGCAGGAAAAGAAATTGAACGTTATTCAAATTGCTAAATCGTTACAAATCCCTTTATTATCGTATTTGTAAATAGTTTCAAATTTTCTGTCCGGAAAAAGCAAAATGTATTATTCTAATTGAAATGATAAAATTATTGTAAAATTCAGCACAATGCACATATAACGATGTTTTTTTACGCTTTTTGTAGTGCAATATTCGGCTTTTCACTTTAAAAGGAGTTATCATGAGCTATGTAATTTTTGTAATTATATCCCTGTCTTTTGTTTTTTCGGCTTGTAACGGAACGATGAACGATTTATCTGTTGCGGCGCTCACCTCCTGCAAGGATGCCGTGACGCTGTGTATTTCGTTATGCGGTACAATCTGTCTGTGGAGCGGTATTATGAATGTCGCAGGTAAATCCGGCATCGTTTCGGGGCTTTCGAGATTGCTTTCGAAACCGCTGTCACTTCTCTTCCCTGATATAAGCAGGAAAGGCAGTGCGATGCAATATATAATACTAAATTTCATTTCAAATCTGCTTGGACTCGGAAATGCCTCTACTCCGCTCGGTATAAAGGCGATGCAGGAGCTTAAAGAGGAGCAGAAAGCAAAAAAGAACGCTACAAGGAGTATGATTATGCTTGTTGTGCTGAATACGGCAAGCGTTCAGCTTTTCCCTTCTACCGTTATTGCACTCCGTGCATCCTATGCAAGCGAATCCCCTGCCGATATACTGCCGTGCATATGGGTCGTATCGGTCTTATCGCTGACACTGTCCGTGCTGTCGGTGTTTTTTTTTGAAAAAATC
>OHOP01000720.1_pt1 | contig 12439 bp, 8 predicted proteins | sample 1569821 | NCBI WGS metagenome assembly OHOP01 (sample SAMEA3879527, study PRJEB24766) | human gut metagenome | biome: human-associated habitat; feature: feces | place: USA | collected 1985/1987
TTACTGCCTCTAAGTGTGCCCTGTTTACCAACATCGACACAGCCTATATCCCCATCGGGCGCATTGTCCGAACCGGGGGCATTGCCGCCTGTCTTGCCTACTACGACAAGCTGGGGCCGGAGTTTTCCGAGCAAATCCGCAGTATGCTGGTGTTTGACGCCCTGATTTACAACGAGGACCGACACTTTGGAAACTTCGGCGTCCTGCGGGATAACCACAGCGGCAGCATCATTGCGCCCGCCCCCATTTTTGACAACGGGCTGTCCCTGTTCTGCTATGCCGCTAAGGAAGATTATGCAAATCTGGACGAGTATGCAAAAACCCGTTCTAACCCCTACAACATCTCCTATGAGGAAGTGTGTGCGGAGGTCATGGGGCCAAAGCAGAAAGAGCAGCTCCGCCGCATGATCGGGTTCCGGTTCAAGCGCCACGAAAGCCTCAACCTGCCGGAAGAACATCTGCAGGCCATTGAGAAGCATTTGGAGGGCCGGGTGCGCAAGCTGCTGGCAATCCCCACCCGTCATCTAAAACAGGAGAAGGCGCGGTAAAAACGAATACCTTTTTTGGAGAGCGTTCTGAAAATGGACGCTCTTTTTTGCTGCCCATTTTTAGAGAGGAGCGTGAGCGATGAACCATTATGATGTTACCATCCGGGAAACGCTGGAGGTGAAAATGAAGGTGGCGGCAAACAGCCGGGAGGAGGCCGAGCAGTTTGCCAGGGACCAATGGAAACGCGGCGAGGTCGTTCTGGACGCCAGCCATTTTACCGGCGTGGAGTTCCATGCCAAGCGGTATTCCCGTGACCGGGGCGAGCGATGAGTTCTTTTTTCGCCTGTCCCGGATTCCCCGCAGGGGAATGGAATGTAGTTGTACCAGCAAGCATCGCCTTTGTGATACCACAAAGGCAAAACTTGTCAGGTGTACTCCTGAAACCTTTAAGGGCTTGGGATTATACCAGCAGTCTGTCTCTTGTCCCCAAAAGGCGATGCTTGCTGGTATAGTGGTATTCTAGTCCCCCAAAATGCTACAGATTTTATCTTTAATAGACATCACTTCATATTTTTCCTTAGCAAAAGATATTACCATTTGATTCTCACGGAAATTGATAGAGAGCGATATGTCAGACATTCCGCATTTTACCATAGAGCTTGCTGTATGGGCTATAGAACAGATTAACTCATTCGGTATAATGCCATTGTTTATACTGGCTATAAACGCCCCTTCAAAATCGTTCACATTAACTTGATTGAATAAACAATGCAACTCCGTTTTGTTGCAAGATGCCGAAAATCTTGGCACAGGAAAATGGGACACTACCTCTACTATTCCTACGCTTTTGCCTATCGACGATAATGTTTGGATAGTATTTTCATCTGATTCTATTAGAACAATTATCTTTTGTTCTAGAAAAGCATCTAACATTGATAGCAATACATCGGTTGAAAAAGACACGTTGCTAACATAAACATCATTATGTCTCTTATAACGAAAACAAGCAACTTTAGGTTTTCTCATCTTAACCCTCCATATATACCAGCACCAATTGTACCAATCTGAATATGCGAAGAGACCTTGGGAATATGCATATGCAATAATGTATTTGAACCAACATCAATTCTGAAAGTCTTTCCGACCTTTAGCAAAGTTCCCCCATTATTCTTATGCCAAGCTGCATCTGGTGATAATATTTTGGCTTTGCCAATCTTTATTCCACCACTTTTTCCCGTTTTTGCACCTAACTTAGCGGCAATTTTAAATCCGCCACTAGCAACTTGCGATGCGCCGGCGGCGATACCTCCTGCCATAAAGCCATCTGCAAAACCATCTACAGCTGCCTTTGCAGATTTCTGAACAACTGTAGAAAAGCTATCTCCAGATACCGCAGAACGTACTGCTGTTGTTGCAGCACTAGTACCAGCGGATATAGCACCCGCAACGCAAGCAGCCTTAACTCCTGCGACAAGTGCCGGTAGTGCTGCTCCGCCTGTAAGAACTGTTACACCTACACCAACTGCAATTGCTGCAGCTCCAATTGCGATTTTGGCAAGCCATGATAACTGTCCGTCATCATCCCTGTCGTTTACCGGATTGTTGTTGCAGTAAGAAAACAGATTGTATTGTCCCGGATGATAATAGGGCAAAGATAATACATCTGTAGTATCTGCATTAATCCACCGTCCAATTTCAGGATTGTAGTAACGTGACTGGACGTAATAGAATTCGGTCTCCTCGTCATACACATATCCACGGTAGCGGAAGGGATTATTCTTTCCGAGTGTGGACGCAAGTGAGCCCGAGGTTGACAGCAGTTTGCCCCAACTGTCAAACCTCAACAGCGGCTAAATCGCTGTTGAGGTAAGCATATTCTACAACGGTTGCTCCGGTTTTGTCAATGAGTTTGACGATATCGCTCTGGGCATTGCGGAGGTAATAGTAATAATTTCCGTTATAGTTCACGGCAACGACTTTGCCGTCAGCGTCGTAGCTGAAGCGGAGCTTTGAAGTCGTTGTGCTTCCGTTGCTGTTTGTTGTGGTTTTGACGGTGCCCATGAGCAGCGTGCCGTTATAGTAATAGTCCGTAACGGTGTTGCCGATGGTTTTTCTTGTACGGATGCCGTTTTCATCGTAGCTGTAGACATACGAATTCGCGTGTCCGGAGGATGATGCTTTCGGGGTATACGACTTCAGCCGCTGACCTTCCCAAACCAGAGTTGCACCGAGGTAGTTCGTCGGGTTGCCGGAAGCGTCATATGTTATGCTTTCGCCATCGTACGAAGTGAGCTGATCCTTCCATGCCGAGTTTGTGTAGGCATAGGGAACGGTCTCCCGAGCCGTGCCGAGCGTTCCGACAGTGTAAGCATAGATCTTTTTGTTGAGCAGATTGCCCCAAATATCGTATTCATATGTAATGGTAGCATTGCTGCTGTTGCCGCTGCCGTAATAAAGGTTCTCCCTTACGAGCTGGTTCGCCGAATCATAAACATATGAATACTTCTCCGAAGCATTGGTGAATGACGTGTTTCCGCGCCAGATCCTGGTTATGTTGCCGTTGGCGTCATAATCATAGTTGTACTTTGCATCACTGCCGTTTGCGTATGTTGAGAGCAGTGATGTTGCGGAACCGTTTGCTCCGGACTTGTACGTCCAGTCCACAACATAATCCGTGTCGAGATGCAGCGTGATCTTGTCGGGACGCCCCGTAGATGTGCCGTAGGCATATTCGATCGTTTTGCCGTTGTTCAGCTTTACAAGCGACTGTCTGCCGTCTGCATCGTAGGAATATTCCGTGCTCCAAGTGTAACCGGCGAGCGTGTGTGTCAGCTTGGCCAGTCGGTTGTTTGCATCGTACTTGTAGTTATATGCCGCAACTGTCGTTCCGTATGCAATGCTGCTGCCGGATCCGGTGAAGCTCTTTTCGGTGCTTGCCATGCACCTGCCTGCATGGTCATATTCGAAGAAAGTTGAGCGGTGAGTTTCGTAATTGCGAAGCTCATATAGGTTGCCTTCACCATCGTAGATGAATTCATACGCCTGCCAGCTCATGGAAGCGTTGCCTTTGTTGATTGCGGAAACGCGGTCGAGAGAATCGTAGAAGTAGTAAATGGCCGAACCGTTGCCGAAATCAACCCTGCTGAGCCTGCTGTATGCATCATAGAAATTGGTGGACAGAGCAATGCTTCCGACCTTAGTGCTTACCGTTCGTCCCCAGTCATCGTATGTGAAGTTGTAAACAGTGCTTGCCCTGCTTATTTTATTCAGCCTGCCGTAGGCATCGTAACCATAGTTTACAGTGCCGACGCCCGAGCCGGTAAGGCTTGCGAGACGGAGCATCGAAGCAGCATTACCATAGGTGTAGGTGCTTGTATTGCCCTTTGCATCCGTAACCGATGTTTGCTGTCGGGTATTGTCGTTGTATGTATAGGTAACGGAGTTTCCTCTTGCATCGGTAACTGCTGCTGCAAGAGCGGAAGCGGAGTCGTATTCCGTCTGAGTTCGGATGTAGGTTGTGCTTCCTCCGAGTTTTGTCTCTGTAACATTTCCGTTTGCATCGTAGACATTGGTCGTTTTTACCCCTTCCGGCGTTGTTGACGTAAGCAGGTTGTGCTTGCTGTCGTAGGTGTATAAGGTTTTGTTGCCGAGCGGGTCGGTGGAGGAAGTTACGTTGTCGTTATTGTCATAGGTCAGCTTGGGTTCCTGTCCTATAAGGGAGGCGTAACCCGTAACGTTGCCGTTATCGTCATAGGAATAACTTTGAGAGAACTGTTCCCTGTGCAGCTGAAGCCCATCAAAGCGAGCGGTGTTGCGTGAGTAGTCGAAGCAGACGACGATTCTTACTTCGGTGTAGTCAAGCGAAGCGACCGCACTTGCACAGGTGTACTGCCAATCGGTTGTGTCGGCAGCAAAAGCGGCGGTGACCTCATTTTGGAAGGTGCCGTTTGAGTAGAACTGAAGCTTTATTTCTTTTCTTCCGAAGACACGGTAGCTTATCGGGCTGTCGGATGTGTTGAGCTGTACGGTTTCCGGCACGGAGTCGGATGCGCACCAACCGCCGAATGAATAAACGTCGCCTTTTTTGCCGTTTACCTGAATCGACTGGAAAACATGCTTAATTGCACCGGTGCTGCCGGTGATTTTAAGCACCTGATCCGAGAAAGCGCCGGGGTGCGAGGAATCGCCTGCTGCGGAGACGATTTCGTTGGGGATTGCGGTGTCGCCGACAACATTCTGTGCATAGCCTGTCGAGTTATCCGAATCATCGGACGAGGATGCTCCGTCAGTGAAATCGCTGTTTTGGAGCATGTTGTAACGATTCGGCGTTTCGCCGGTTTCAAGCTGTACGGAGTCGGCGTAGGCTGTTCCCGAAGCGGACTGCGGCTGAGCAATGCGGATCTTTATGCTTGAAACTCCCGTCGGGACGGTGAACACTGCAACGCCGCGTGTCCAGTCCGAACCTGTTGTTCCGAAAGTTTGCGCGGGGTCGCTCTGTGCAATCACGGTTGAACCGTTCAACACCTGCACAACGCCGCCTGCCGCACCGGTGAAGTATGCGGAAGCAGTGTAAACGGCACCTGCGTTTACGGAAACACTTTGCTCGATATAAGTACCCGAAGGCAGCTTTACGCTGCGATAACCCGTGTGAGCATGGGTTTGCGTGAACACGGCGGAGGTTGAGGATTTTGTCCAATAATCGTTCGGATTCTTTTTATCGAACCCGTGATTTTTGAGCAGGTTGAATACAGTCGTCTGCGTTTTGGAGACGGCAGCGAGCTGGGTTTTTGTTCTGTCTGCGGAGTTGTATGCCATGAACACCGCTTCACCCTCGGGATTGCGGATGCTTACGGCTTGCCCTGCGTTGTTGAACTGGTATGTTACGATTCGATTCTGAGCATCGATAACGTTTGTAACGTTCCAGCCGTATTCGAATCGGATCTGCCTGCCCGCTGTTTGTGCCGTGCCGGCTTTTTCAACAACGGAGGCAGCCTTGCCGCTGCCGGAGTAGGTATAGGTTATGCCGTATCCGGCGGGGTTCTTTGCTTTTTGCAGCAGATGCTTTGAATAATAGGTGTATTGCGAGCTTGTGCCGTCGGCATATTGTGCGGCACGAAGATTATTGTATTCGGAGTAAGAGTAAGCAACCGTCAAACCGTCGGGCGGAGTTACGGACGAGAGCCTGTTGCTGCTGTTGTATGCGAAAACTATGCGTTGCCCCGAGGTTGAGACGGAGGCAAGCTTTTCTCTTACCGCAGAAATGCGCAGATCCTTTTTTTGAGTTGAATCCCTGTATTCAATAAGGATCTTATTGCCGTTTGCATCTTCAACGGAGGTAAGCCTTCCTTGCTTCCTGCCGTTGTATGTGCCGTATTCAAAAACGAGTTTGTTTCCGCCCTTATCGGAAACGGTGATAAGTTTTGAACCCGTGTTGACGGTGAGCGTTGAATTCTTGTCAAGCTCATTGACGTATTTTGCTGACGAATTCGACTGTTTTTTGTAGTAATGCCTTGTGCCGTCGCCATCGGTAAGCTTGAAGAATGTCTGTGCTTTATTTCCGTTTTGGAATGACATTTCTTCTATCGACTGTGAATAATTCAAGCGCCAGCCGTAGCCGTAACCGATATCTGTATTCTTGTCGTTCGTGTTGTATACATGGGAAACGGAGATTGGCAAGGCTCCGTTTGCAACAGAAGCATCCGCAAACGAGAAAGTGAGGTTGCCGCTGAACAGGTTCACGCTGCCCGCGCCGGCTGCGCCCGCATCCTGATCCGAATACGAGAAACGGCTTTCAAGGCCGGTGGAGTTTACATAGACGATCGAAAAGTAGGGGTGTACGCCGGATGATACATTTGTTCGCGATGAGTGGTATATTGCGGAACTGCTGCTCTCCAAAACAACGCCGTAATTTTCGGTCACACCGGAATGCCATTTTTTGAACAGGTCGGTTATGTCAAAGAAGTTTACACCGTTCTGCACTTCGGACATTGCGAGTGAAAAAACTCTGGATTTGTCCGCAGGATTGCCGTTGTTCAATGCGGAGTAGCGCGTCCATGTCAGTGTGTCTTCCGACCAATCTGACAGCACGGGGTAAAGGTCTATTTCTTTGCCGAGGTTCGTTCCGGGTTCATCGTACCGCGTCAGGTTGATTGCAGCACTGACGATGACGTCACCGGCATTCAGCTCGGGGAGTTCATTCAGCCGAATAAGTATGTTTTGCTTTGAACTCAGGCGCAGTGCACCGGGTGCGGTTGAGTTTATGCTGCAAATTGTGTTGGGGAGATTCTTATCGACGTATGTGTTTTCAACATTGTTTTTGAAATTCAGCTTTATATCGGGATCAATCGTTACCGGATACGCTCGTTCCGCACTGCAAAGCCACGCAAAACTCGGAACCATGGTATAGATGAATCCGTCCGAAGTTGAATTCGGAGCAAGCGAAACCTCGAAATCGGTGCTTTCCGCATCTGCTGCATCGAACATATACGGTGCAGGAAGGGTGAAGACGGTTTCGCCCTTGCCGTTTTCAAGCAGGACGGTATTGCCCTGCATTCTCGGCGTGAGTGATGTCTTTATGTTGAATGACCAACAAAAATCCTCACTCTGCGCCATTGACGGACGAGAAGAGAGGGTTATAAATTCAGATATTGTTTTTCCGTTAAGAGAGTACGAGAGGATTGCGCTGTCGTCGGTTTCGGAGCGAACATATCGAACAATGCTTGACAGGCAGTCGGGGAAGCGAAGCAGGGAATCGCGCTGTTGATCCGTCAGGTCCGTTGTATCGGTTGAGTTGTTTTGAATTTCCGCATGAAAGTCTGCGGCGGTGAGTCCGTTTGAAAGGTTGGCAAAGGACAGGCTGTTCAATGCAACAGAGAGCGTTTCCCCCATGTATTCAACGGAGACAATTTCACCGGAAAGGTTTTCGCCGAAGCGTACGGTAAAATCACCGGCAGTGTTTTTATACCTCAGGATGCCGTCCGCATCCGTTTCGGCGACAAGAGTGTTGTCAATGGTCTGCCATTCTCCGTTCTGTTCAAAGTGAACGGGGTCGGAGTAGATGACCCTTTCGACCGCACCGTCCGCACGGCGAAAATCCTTTGAATACTCGCCTCGTTCGGATTCGATTTCGCCTGTGAGAGGACTGTAACCGAGTGCATTGCCGTTCGGGTTATCCCATACAGAATTCAATTCTTCCGCCGCTGCTGCAAACCTGCGGTTTTCACGCGAAAGCTCGGTGAGCCCGTAAACGGGCTGAAACAGTGAGAAGGCAAACAGGCAGACGACTGCCAGGAACAATGAAGTAATCCTATACGTTTTTCTCATATATCTCTCCTGATTTTACTCGAACACGGACTGACGAATAACAAACCGATGTTCATACTCACAGTATACCGAATTTTGTCAACATTTGTCAAGTGTTTTTAAAGGCAAGTTTATGTAAAATATTATTTGAGCGTATTATATGCTTTGAAACCGTGTTCCCGCTTGTATACAAATGCATAGTCGCAGATATAAGCATCACAACAATTCTGTTTGCTTTTGTTCAAAAGCATAATTTCCTCTCTCGATTTTGCATATTCGGCGCCAAAAGATAAAGCAATAACGATCGCGACAGATAAATGCAGCCGCGAGAAACATTCAACACAGTGTACTTCCCCACCTTGGAGCAAATAAAAAAATGTTATAAACAAAAACAAGTGTCCTAACAGCTTTTCAAATGCTGTAAGAACACTCCCCATGGTGCGAGTGGTGATAACGGATTTCATAAAACAATGAATTAACCGGCAGAAACACATATATTTCATCTCGCACACGAACAGTTTCTTTAGAATTTTATTCGCACATTCGATTTTTACTGGCCTACCCGATACAATGATAACACAAGGAGGGCAGAATATGAAACAGAAATATCATCTTGCAATGGATGATGCAGAGCGGCGGCTTCTCATTGGAAGTCTGAATGATCTGCGCAGCAGGCTCTTCACAGAGGGCAGATATACCGACGCTGTTGACGAAGTGCTGCTGAAAATCATCGGTGCAAAGCGCAAGAATTTCAAGGTCGTATACACGGGGTGAATGGAGGAAAGCATAATGACGGAGTTTGAAAAGCTGGGTGGCACATACCGACAGGCGGGTGATTATTATCTGCCGAATTTCGAGATTGATAATCAAATCGAGGTGCAAATTGGTGTTTGGGGACAGCGACACCGGCGATTTTTGAAGGAGAACCACCGGGTGAGATACTACAATCTGTTGACTACCGGGACGCTGAACGATTATCTTGCTGAGGTGGAATGCCTGGCACAGGCGATGTTTGATACGCTTGTGAAGGAACTGTCCGAAAAAAACTTGAACGAAAAACTCAAGGCAAGTGACCCGCTGGAATGGGGCAGGCGGAGCAATAACATCCGCAATCGAGCTACAGAAATCGTAAATGCAGAGGTCATTTTCGTGTGAGCAGCAACAAAATTTGATAAAAATCAGAGGCGCAGTCAGATGCAGGTAAGCACCGGCTGCGCCCCTTTTTCGTTGCTCTGAAATAGGTCTGCATTATCTTAGCGAGCAGACTGTTTATACTCCTCTGGAGCTAAACAGTGCGTCGCCCGATGTCTGTGCCATCTGAGCGAGCAGTGCCTTTTTACTCCGTTCTACCGAGCTCTGTAAGAAGGCCTCGTTAGGGGCACCCTAAGACCTGCTTACCCGATGCCGAAGAATCGGTCGAAGAAACCCTTCAACTTTTCAATGATGGTCTGCTTCTTCTCTGCACGGTTTCCACCGCCGAAGCGGGAGATCGGCGGCATCAGCCGGTCAATATCCGTGCCTGTCGTTTTGACAGAGCCGTCACGGAAAGAGCTCTCCATAAAGCGGCGAGTCTCATCGTCTTTCAGGTTTTCCTCCTGAATGATTGCAACAAGCTGCCGTTCTTTTTCTTCGGCGACAAAGGTGCGCCATTCCAGCATCACATCTGATACATCGTTGATTCCGGCAATGAAGGTTTCGATCAGTGCCTTCTTGCTACGTAGTTCTGGGCTTGCATCTACTGCCTTCTGGATCGTAATGAGAATTTCTTTATCGTCGCAGTGGGAATCGTGATACTTTTGGACGAGCATCAGAATGTAGTCGATATTGATCTCGATTTGTTTGATGAGCTCGATCTCAAAGACAATATCGTCCGTGATGTCCTCTTTTTCGCCACCGGGCTTGCGGTTTTTCCACTCATCCCGTAAGTCCTGATAGCGGCCAAGATAATCCTGAAAATCCCGCTCGCTCAAAATTTCGCTTCCGGCAAACTCGTCGAACGAAGTCAGCAGGTTGCGCATACGCAAAATCGCACCGAACAAAACGATAAACTCCTTCTGCCGCTGTTCGCCGGTAATGCGTTCCTCTGTCAGCGGGAATTTCGTTGTCAATTCCTCAATCATATCTTGGTAGCCTGGGTGATATTTTCCGTCGGCATCCTCGTAGCCAAAGTAGTAATCCTTATAGCCACGCATCAGGACGATACCGCCCGCTTCCTTATCGCCAAACAGAGAAATTGCATCGTCGGTACGCTTTTGCAGATTGCGGAAGCAAACGATGTTGCCGAACACCTTGATGGAATTGAGAATCCGGTTGGTGCGGGAATATGCTTGAATCAGCCCGTGCATTTTCAGGTTTTTATCCACCCACAGCGTATTCAGCGTTGTGGCATCGAAGCCGGTCAGGAACATATTGACCACGATCAGCAGGTCAAGTTCCTTGTTCTTCATCCGCAGGGAAACATCCTTATAGTAATTCTGGAATTTATCCCCGTCTGTGGAATAGTTGGTGTGGAACATCCCGTTGTAGTCACGGATGGCCGCATCCAGAAAATCACGGGAACTTTGGTCAAGTGCGGAGGTATCCTCCGGATTCTCCTCGTCAAGAATACCATCTGTTTCTTCCTCATTCGCTCCATAGCTGTAAATGACGGCAACCTTCAGCCGCTTCTGCGGATTTTCCGCCATTTGCCTCTGAAACTCGGCGTAGTAGAGCTTTGCAGCATCCACGCTGGACACGGCAAAGATGGAGTTGAACCCGCTGACCCGCTGCTTCTGCTTGATTTCCTCGATCTGCTGCTTGCTGCCGGCAGAGGCAACCTCGGCGATATTCTGCAATACGCTGTATGTATAGGTTTTATCACCCCGGTAGGTCTTCTGGTCAAAATGCGTCAGAATGTAATCCGTGACTAGTCGGATGCGTTCTGGGGCAAGAAACGCCTTTTCCAGGTTGATGTCCCAAACCTCTTTGTCGTCAATATCCGGCTCGGCGTCCATCGTTTTGATGTAGTCCACCCGGAAGGGCAGTACATTTTTGTCGTTAATGGCGTCCACGATGGTGTAAGCGTGGAGCTGATCGCCAAAAGCCTGCTCTGTCGTGCGGAGTGTGGGATTCTTGCTCACGCCTGCATTGACCGCAAAGATGGGCGTGCCGGTAAAGCCAAAGAGGTTGTACTTCTTGAAATACTTCGTAATGGCTTGATGCATATCCCCGAACTGACTCCGGTGGCACTCATCAAAAATGATAACAACTCGCTTATCAAAAATGCTGTGTCCGGCGTTCTTTTTGATGAAAGTTGCCAGCTTCTGGATGGTGGTAATGATGATCTTGGCGTTGTCATCTTCCAACTGACGCTTCAGCACCGCTGTGGAGGTGTTGCTGTTGGCAGCTCCCTTTTCAAAGCGGTCATATTCCTTCATCGTCTGATAGTCCAGATCCTTGCGGTCCACAACGAAAAGCACTTTGTCGATGTAGTCCAACTTGGTAGCAAGCTGCGCCGTCTTGAAAGAGGTCAGTGTTTTGCCGCTGCCGGTGGTGTGCCAGATGTACCCGCCGCCTGCTACGGTGCCGTATTTCTTATAATTGTTGGCGATCTCAATGCGGTTCAAAATGCGCTCGGTGGCGACGATTTGATATGGCCGCATCACCAGCAGCATATTTTCCGCCGTAAATACACAGTAACGGGTAAGAATATTCAGAATGGTGTGCTTGCAGAAAAAGGTCTTGGTAAAGTCCACGAGATCGGGGATAATGCGGTTGTTCGCATCCGCCCAGAACGAAGTGAACTCAAAGCTATTGCTGGTTTTGGACTTCTTGGCTTTCTGCGCTTTGGCATCCTTGATATGGTTGAAACGGGTGGTATTGGAATAATACTTCGTATTCGTGCCGTTGGAGATCACGAAGATCTGCACAAATTCATACAGCCCGCTGGATGCCCAGAAGCTGTCCCGCTGATAGCGGTCGATCTGGTTGAAGGCTTCCCGAATGGGAACGCCCCGGCGCTTCAGCTCGATATGGATGAGTGGCAAGCCGTTGACCAATACCGTCACATCATAGCGATTGCCATGAGCTGCCCCCTCCTCTGTGGAGATGGCATACTGGTTGATGACCTGCAAATTATTATTATGGATGCACTTCTTGTCAATAAGCTGAATATTTTTGCTTTCCCCGTTATCCCGGCGGAGCACCTGCACATAGTCCTCCTGAATCAGGCGGGTCTTTTCGAGAATGCCGGAGTTTGTGTTTGCCAGCACCTCGTCCCAGAAACACTTCCATTCGCCGTCCGTAAAGCGATAGTTATTCAGCTTTTCCAGCTGCGTCCGCAGATTGGCGATCAGGTCAGCCTCTTTATGGATGGTCAGTCGCTCATAGCCCAGCTCGCAGAGCAGACGAATAAACTCCTGCTCCAAATCCGCTTCGCTCTGATATGCCTCCGAGCGTTTCGCCTGCGGCTTGTATTCGGTAACAACAGTGCTTTCACTGCTCTGGGCAATGATGTTAAAATAGCTCACGGGCTACCTCCTTCCGGGTCAATCTGCCGGTGTAAAAGTCAGCAGCTTGTCCCTGTAATATTCATATTGTTTCTGCCGTGCTTCGATTTCGGCGGGAAGGCCGGAGGAAAGGTCGGTGCAAAGGGTGTCAAAACGGTCGA
>OHOP01000727.1_pt1 | contig 12376 bp, 8 predicted proteins | sample 1569821 | NCBI WGS metagenome assembly OHOP01 (sample SAMEA3879527, study PRJEB24766) | human gut metagenome | biome: human-associated habitat; feature: feces | place: USA | collected 1985/1987
CGCAGATGAGCAAGACGATCCGGGATGGTCAGCAGCTCGTCAGCGGAATCGGCTGTCAGCCGGAAACGGCGTTCGACGAATTTCTGAGTACGAAGCTGCTGCACCACAAAGATGGCGGCGTGATGTTCTATCACATGGTGCAGAGTTTCCCGAAAGGCGCTGCCATCGACTCGCGCACAGCGCATGAGGCGGCGCGGCAGCTGGCAGGATACTTCGAGGGCTGTGAAGTTCTGGTGTGTACCCATGTTGACCGAAAGCATATCCACTCGCACTGCATCATCAACAGTGTGAACTTCGAGACGGGTAAGAAGGTACACATGGCAGACGAACAGATTCAGGAGCTGCGCGTCCGCAATGACCAAATCTGCGAGGAACTCGGTCTGCCGAAATTCCAGAGAGATGAGCAGCGGCAGTCGCGTGGAATGTCCAACGCGGAATACTATACGGCTGACAGGGGCGAGAGCTGGAAGTTTGAACTCATGCGCGTGATCGACGAGTGTATGCGCTACGCAGGAAACCGTGAGGAATTTCTGATCTTGCTCCGCTCTGAGGGTTACGACGCCACGTGGACGGACAGCCGCAAGAACATCACCTACACCACACCAGACGGACGCAAATGCCGTGACAGCAAACTACACATAGAAAAATACTTGAAAGAAAATATGGAGGCGGAATTTGGATACAGAACGGAGAATGACAACACAGGAAATGTTGGCGCAGCACAAAAAGCTGATGGACGAGGCGCAACGGCTGGAACCCAGCGTGATGGTCACGGAGCGGAACTGGAGCGCGCTGCTCGAAATGCAGGACAGGCTGTTCCGGCAGCAGATGCAGTTGGACACGGACCTGAAAACGCTCCTGACGCGGGAGGACGCACAGACCGCATTGAACGAGATGCAGGAGAGTACAGAAAAATTCGAGAAACAGGCTGGGAGCCTGAGCGCGAGGTATTCTTCCGCCTGCAAAGAACTGACCGGGAGTACGCAGAAAGCCGTGACTTTGATTTTGGAGAACAGCACACAGGAACTCTCAGCTTTGTCGCAAGCGGCAGTGAAGAAAATCCACCTCTGCGCGTGGATCTCAATCGCGGCATTGATCTTGTGCGCGACGCTGTGCGCCTTGGCCGTGCTGTGGAGCAGATGACGGATGATGCGCCGGCGCACGACGGAACGACTATGCCGCTGCATATTGACAGCAAGCGCCGCAAGAAGCTCCGGCAAAAGAAAACCGCCCTCGGCCATGCCGAGGACGATCATGTGGATTGGACAATGGAACAGCACTTATAAAAACAGCCTCCAGTGGGAGGCAGAAAGGAGGCCTATGAAAAAGGATTGGGAGATTTATCGGGACACCGGTATTCTCGGCGGATACATACCGGAGCAGGCAAAGCTTCGGAGAACAGAGAACGGTGAAGTCGCAACCGTTTTCCGGGATACGGTGACACGCGAAGAGGAAGACTGCATCGCAAAACAGCGCGAGATGCTGATCGGCAGCAAACGGTTCTGTATCACGTCTGTATTTCCGGCAGAGCCATGTGCAACGCCGACGGACAAACTGATCGCCTGCATCGACGCGGAACTGGAGAAAGAAGCGCACAGCGCATAAAAATCTGATAGACTTGTGGCAACCGCTGCGGTATACTTGCCGTACCGTACCGGCTTGCCCCACGGAAAAGGAGGTTACAATGGCAAGTCAGAAGCAACAATATACGATTCTCTACGGGCGGCTCAGTCAGGAGGACGAGCGTGCCGGAGAGTCAAACAGCATCCAGCATCAGCGGGATCTGTTAGAAAAATACGCACGGGATAAAGGCTTTGAAAACACACTTTTTCTTGCGGATGACGGGTATTCCGGAACAAATTTTGAGCGGCCGAGTTGGAAAAAGATCGTGGAAATGATCGAAGCCGGTGAGGTGTCTACCCTGATCGTTAAAGACACATCACGCCTTGGCCGCGAGTACCTGCAGGTCGGCTACTACATGGAGATTTATTTCCCGCAGAAGAACGTGCGGTTCATTGCAGTCAACGACGGCGTAGATTCTGCGGTGGAAAGCAGCAATGATTTTAACCCCATCCGCAACTGGGCGAACGAACTGCACGCAAAGGACACGAGCCGGAAGGTTCGCGCCGTGAAAAAGCTGCAGGCTGAACGCGGCGAATGGCTCGGAGGTCGCCCGCCCTATGGCTACCGAAAATCCGAAACTACGGAAAACCATCTCGAGCCCGACCCGGAAGCGGCAGAGGTCGTTCAGCAGATTTTTACCCTCTGTGCTGCTGGGAAAGGTCCGAGTCAGATCGCGCGGATTCTGACAGAACAGGAGATTCTGACACCCGCAAATTACTACTTTCAGAAAACCGGAAAAACGCATGAGGGGCGTGACGTGCTGCGCCCGTGCGCGTGGTCGGAAACAACAGTCAGCGATATTCTCGGCAACATCGTGTATCTTGGACACACGGTCGGGCTGCGGCGGACAACCATCTCCTACAAAAACAAAACGCGGATCGACCGGCCGGAAAGCGAACAGTGTCTGGTAAAAAATACGCACCAGCCGCTCGTATCACAGGAGCAGTGGGAGATTGTGCAGGAGGTGCGGCAGCACAAAAAGCGCACGGCGAAGCACATGGATGAACCGAACATTTTCTCAGGGCAGGTGTTCTGCGCAGACTGCGGAAAGCCACTGGTGCTGCACAGAGCCAGCACCATGAAGAAAGTGGAGTACAATTTCAAGTGCTATACCTACGGCAAGAAAGGAAAAACTGCCTGCAGCGCGCACCACATCCGGGAATGTGATCTCACGCAGATCGTTCTGGATGATCTCCGTCGGGTCACACATTTCGCCCGAATGAAGGAGCGGCAATTCGCGGCGCACATCAACCAGAAAAACAGCGCAGAACTGCGGCAGGAGATGAACCGTGTCCTCCGTGAATTGGACGCAATGAAAAAGCGAAGCGCAGAGCTGTCCAAGCTGTTCAAACGGCTCTATGAGGACAATGTTCTCGGGCGCGTGACAGACGAGCAATACCGGATGCTCTCCGGCGATTACACAGACGAGCAGCGTATGCTGGAGGAACAGATTCCGCAGAAAGAACAACGGCTGGAACAGCTTCAGGCGCGCGAAGCGAACGTGGATGCTTTCATTGAAAAGGCAAAGCAGTACACAGCAATTGATACGCTGACACCGGAACTGCTGCGGCTGTTCATTCAGCGCATCGAGGTCGGTGAACGGGAAACAAAATACTCCCGCAATTCCAGCCAGTCTATCCGCATCATTTACCGGGACATCGGCACGTTGGACAGCGCCATGCAGCCGGACGAGAAGCAGCCGAAGCTGCTCCCACCGCTGAGCGAAGTCATTCAATTCCCGGCATAAGACGGAGAGAACAGGAAGAGGGAGCGGAGAAATCCGCTCCCTCGCAGAGGGGTGACAGTTTGTGTCCCTATGAAGGGAAACAGAACGGCTTCCGGGTTTTTTTGCGCCCATTTTTTGAAGTTGGAAAAAAAGATATCAAAAAGGGTTTTGGCAAAATCAGTGGACTTGAACCTTTACCCACGCGATTTTGGGCCGCTTTTCCGAGAATTTTTCGGGAAAGCGGCTCGCTTTTGCTCTCGGCAAAATGTAGAATTTCGACCGGCGTTTTTGTTGGTCTTGCCGAATGCGAACTCCAAGCACAGATGCCAGCGCGTTAGCCGACTGTGCGACGTTTCAGACGTTAAAACCGCAGGCAAGCTCCATCCCACTCCAGGACGAAAACACGGCGTATACAAAAGATACCCAGCGGGGCCCATGGGAGAATACTGCAAGTACATAGCCGGAAGCAATCGTCACAAGCCATACCAGCGCAAGGACATTATAAAGCGCGCCGTCCGCACTCGTGATCAAATAAGCAACCGCTGAGATTAGAGAAATCGCGCTGCATACGGTAAACAGCAAGGCGACGATGCCGCATTTTTTATTTATTTCCGTTTTCATATCGTTTCCTCCTGCGAAGGCAAAGTGATTGAATTCTAAATTCCTTTGAGCCATGATAATGCAAAATCAAGGGCTGAATACCGGTCCGGAAAGAGCAGGGGATCTCCATGGTGTCCCAGGTTTTGGATGGCTTTGTCAAAGCAATCGCTTCATCAAGACCTGTTTGTACGCTTAATTTTCCACTGCCGCCTGATTTGCAGCGCATGGTGAGAATGTACTCACCGTCTGCCAAATCAAAGTATTTATACACAATCCGGGTTTTATTGGTTGCCACAACGATTTGCCGACCATCCTCTTCGGCGATAAAAGGAATGCTTTTCTTTATGACACCGTTGCCGATGTGGGGCATCAATCCGCTGTACAGATTGCAGCAAATGGACGCAGGATAGGTTCGATCTGCTTCCAGAGAGCGTCCAACGCCCTGCGAGGTCATTTCTACCTGAGGAATGCTTCCATCAGACCATATCTCGATGGATTCTGCACAAGCCTGTCTGGAATATGCAGATTTATGTGTATTGCGGTGATAAAACACATACCACTGCCCATTGATACGCTCAATGCTGCCGTGATTGGTGCCTGTGGCATTCAGCCTGTCCCTTTCCCGTCGACCTTGATAACCTACATCGCCATTGGAAACAATGGTTCCGCCATAAACAAACGCCCGGTCCGGGTAAGGACTTGTGGCATAACAAAGCTCATGGCCCTTACTGGAGGAATAAATAAAATAATAGGTACTGCCAATCTTCCGGATGGAGCTTCCCTCAAAGAAAGGATGTTTCTCAAAGGAGGTCCCCTTTACCCGGCTGGGCAATATGTGGCATGGCTCAGATACAATCGTCAGCATATCGTCAGCCAAAATCACATGGTTTGCGCCCATAATTCCGTCAGGATAGGCTCGAATCTCTGCGACGGTTTTACCGAACAGCTTGCTTTCAACCTTGCGGAAAATGGGCTCCAGCAGTTTCCCGTACTCATGAAAGGGATACCATGTTCCGTAGTAGAGCCGAATCACGCCGGCATCGTTGATCACGGCCGGATCGAAGGTGACATATTTCAACATGGGGCTGCCGTCCGGGTTGCGGACAAAGCCATAGTATTCATAGTGCCCGTCCGGGGTATCGCAGACGGCTACGCTGATCGGTCCGCCATAGCCGCCTGCGCCCTTTTCACCGGACATACAATAGTAGAGATAGAACCTGCCGTCATTCCCTTGCACCACGTCAGGCGCATACATATATTTCAGCTTTTCCCCATACAGCGGATCCTGATCTGCCCGGTAAGATACACCCTTGCAGCTCCAGGTTTCCAAATCCTTCACAGGGGCGGACCAGAATTCATAGTTGCGCATACAGTAGGTGTCGCCGCCGGCTTTATCATGGGAGCCGAACAGATATACCCGGTTGCCAAACACATGGGGTTCTCCATCGGCAATATAGGTATTTAAGGGTAAAAACGGATTTGCCATATATCTTCACAACGCTTTCTTTTAGTAGGTAACCTTGTCAAGATCCACGCCCTTGGTTTCTTTGACCTTGAAGATCAGCAGCAGGACGCCGATGAAAGCAAATGGCATAACAGCGGTCATATAGCCGAAGCCAATCCGCTCGAACAGCAGTACCGCGAAAATAGGAACCACGCTGCCAATGCCGCTGCCTACCATGGTGATCAGATTCACGGCACCCAGTACGGAGCCACGGTTATAGGTGGGAGCAGATTCTGCAACCATCATGCCAACATAGTCCAGGGTAATCCACCAGCAGCCCAGATACAGGCCGTAGAAAATACCCACCAGATAGGGAGACGCTCCCTGCCATGCGGAAATATTGAAGCCGATGAAGCCGTCCACAGCCAGAGCACCGCAAACGCTGACGATGGTCTTTCTGCCCAGCTTGTCGCCTACGAAGCCTGCGCCAACGATCAATGCGGCATACAGGAAGGGATAGATCAACAGTGCTTCGTTGACGGCTTCGGAGGTCATGCCAAAGTCCGTCATAATGGATTCGGAGAAGCCGGAGATGGTGGTGCTGCCCAGCGCGAATGTGGAACTGACCATGGCAAGCCAAAACAGTTGCTTGTTCTTGAACAGATGACCCAGCGCATGGAACACGCCGGTTTTGTGCTGCTTAACCTCTGCCTTCTGCGCTTTCTTCTCTTCCCTGGACAGTTTTTTCACTTCGGGGTGACGCAATTCATAGGGGGACTCCAGATAAGAGATCCGCTGATCCAGGAAGGTTTTGGACTCCCGGGTAACCACCAGAGAGAAGACGGAAACAGCGATGGCGATCAGAGCAGGCAGGAAATACACACCTCGCCACAACGTTGTGTCGGTGCCCATGACGGAACTTCTCAGCATGGGGATCAGAACGACACCTAGGGTGCTGATGCCTTTGATCAGACCGTAGATGGTAGCTCTTCTTTCCTTCGGAACAATCTCGTACAGATAAACGATCTGCATGTCATGCTGAACGAAGAACACGGTCATACCGTAGCCAATGAAATAGAGAACCATATTGGGAGACCACCAGGCCAGAGCCATGCCGACACCCATCCCCAGAGTGTTGAGAACCAGGAACGGCTTTCTGCCGAACTTGTCAGCCAGCGCCTTGTAGAAAGGAACCAGCGCCATTAAGGCATAGGAAAATGTGGTGGCAGTGCTGAACATTGCCATGGCTTCGTTGTAGGGAACATTCAGAGGTCTGACAAAGAATTCCGTAACGACGCTGGACTGAACCTGAACACCAATGGCAGAACTGATCTCGTCCGTTACGCTGGCAAGGAACAGGGCAAGCAGTGTCAGGAGCAAGCCATATTTCAGTGCTTTTTTGTTTTTCTGTTTTTTTCTTTGCGCTAATTCTTTTCGGTCTCTTGCATCGATTTGCTCTTGTGTTTTCATAACCATATCTCCTCTTTATTCATTTATGCTCCATACATTGCTGGAGAAAATTACATTTAGAACATTTGCCGCGGCAACTTCCAGCTCAGAACGTTTGATCTGACCGCTTTTCAGGGCTGCGGTCAATTCCTTTTTTGCGCCGGGGTGGCCGGGCATGATCAAGTCGTTACCCGCAAGGATGCAAGATGTATGTTCGCCGGGGTTTTTCTCACTGGCGGTCCAGTCGGTCATAACAAGCCCCTGATATTCCCACTCATTGCGCAGCGCTTTGGTGCACAGATCATTGCTTGCAAATGTGTGCACACCATTGACAAGATTGTAGGACGTCATTACTGCCCAGGGCTTGGACTTCCGAACTGCGATTTCAAATCCCCGGAGGTAGATTTCCCGAAGAGCGCGCTCCGGCACATTCTCGGAAACGGTCTCCCGCTTGTCTTCCTGATTGTTACAGCAGAAGTGCTTGATGGTAACACCCAAACCGGGATGACTCTGGACGCCTCTCGTGACGGATGCTGCCATAACGCCGGATACATAAGGATCTTCGGAATAATACTCAAAGTTTCTGCCGCAGAGGGGATTGCGGTGGATGTTCAGACCGGGGGCAAGCCAGAGGGTCACGCCGGCCTCAATCATTTCTGTGCCGATGGCATGACCGACTTCTTCAATCAGGGAGGGATTCCAGGTCTGTGCCTGTAAGGTCGCTGCCGGGAAGCAGGTCATATATTGATAGACCCGATAGCCTTTGCCGGGCTTTGCCAAGATAAAGGGTTCTATCTTCCGGATCCATCCCCATTGCCAGTCCTGAGGAAGTTCATCAACGTAGTTCGGCACGCCAAACTTCGTATAGGCGTTTTTGGGGCAAAGATTCAGTCCGGCTGGCCCATCGGAGAAGTTCACATTCGGAATCCCCTTCTTCAAAAGGTTGATGCTGGTCCGCCCTACTGTGGTGGGTGTCACATTATAGCCCAGTCCGTTAAAGCCGGCACCGACACACAGTTCAATCAATTCCTTATCAGAAAGGGTTTTCAGGTATTCGCCCGTCTGCTTTGTTTTAATGACCGGTATGGGTGCATCATAGTGGATTCCTTTTTTGGCGAATGCACCCATTTGGATTGTTAGATGCTGCACCTCTGCAGGGTAAACAAGCGCTTTCGTTTGAGGAACAAACAGCTCAAATTCCTTCGAAATCGGGAGAATGTTGGTCAGCTTTTCGGTGACTACAGTTTTTTCCAGCGTCAGCACAGCACACAGAGCGTTCTTACGGGAATCGCTTCCAATAAAAACACCGTATTCGCCCTGCTCCAGTAATTTGCAGGCAGTTTCCTCGTCATAAGAAGCGCACTCCTGCAGGTCAACCTGCAGGGTGCAGATTTCCTCCTGTCCGGATGCCAATAAACCGGTCTTGCGGAATGCAGCAAGCGCCTTATGTTCTTTATGGAGCTTACCCTCCGGCTTTGCGAGGTAAAGCTGCACCACATCTTTACCCGAGTAGCAACTGCTTATGTTGCGCACACAAGCGGTTACGGTTACCATGGTGCCGACGATTTGTGTATTCTGGACCGTGATTTCAAAATCAGCATAGCTCAGCCCAAATCCAAAGGGCCAGCGGGGTTCAATCTTATTGGCATCAAACCAACGGTAACCGACATAGATACCCTCCCGGTAATTCTGCTGCAGAACGTCGCCGAGAATGCCAAATTCCTCGGCGCAAGGATAATCGTAATAGTCTATTGCCCAAGTATCGGTCAGTTTACCGGAGGGCGTGACCTTGCCACTGACGATGTCCGCAAAGGCATTGCCGCCCTCCTCACCGCCCTGCACAAAGTGAAGGACAGCTCCGATTCCCGGAACTTCATCCAGAATGGACAGATCCAAAATTCCGCCGCAGTTGATTACCAGCAGAACCTTTTCGTAGTGCTCAGCAAGGGTGCGGATATTTGCTTCCTCCACATCCGCCAGATAATAATCGCCTTTTTCTAAGCGGCGGTCGGTGCTTTCGCCTGCCTGCCGGGGAATCACATAGATGGCCGTATCCGTATCTTCCGGCAAGTCTTCTTGCTGAATTTCGTCGCCAATGGGAAAGCGCAGTGGTGTCACATGAATGACTTCGTCGAACATCCGCTGCACTTCCCAGGGCTTATAGCCCTTAATGCGAGCTTCAATACTCAGCCGCCATGCCTCTTTTTCCGCTGCGAAGGCTGCGTCAAAACGATCCATCCACCGGGTGGAAGCAAGCGTAAACCCTGCATTCTTCAAGCCTTCTTCAATGCTGACGCTGTACCGCTCCTGCATATTACCGCTACCGGTACCGCCCTTAACGGTCTTCGGGCACCTGCGCCGAATAATGCAATTTTCTTATTTTGCAGGGGTAGGACACCCTCATTTTTCAAAAGTACCATGCCCTCTGCTGCCACCTCACGGGCAAGCTGCCTGTGGCTCAATTCTCTTTCGGACACTTCATCTGTCTGACGGCCAAATAAGCGAAATTTCGCCATTTACTGTACCTCCACTTCGATTGTTACAGGCTCCATGCCTGCTGATGTTACAGTTACTTTTGCCTTTCCAGGAGTACTACCTGCCCGAAGCACCGCAAGGCAGCGGCCCCGGTAGGAATGATGATACGGTTTGTCAAAGACCTCGTTGGTCTTGCACAGGGCGCTGCCAAAACCAGCCAGGGTGGCCGCTCCCGCAACCGCGACCTCCACAAGCTGCTCCATGTAAGGTTTCAGATTGCCCGCCTTGTCCGTGAATTCAATGGGCAGAGAGCAAAGAGTCTGGTTGTTGGCACACAGCACCATTTTGTCAGGCGTTACTCTCAGCACGGTTTCCTCACCTGCGGTGGTCAGGCTGTGACTGGAGATCACATTGCCCCGCTCATCCAATGCTTCCGCAGTCAATGTTCCGGGTTGATAGGGCAATTTGAAAAGTGTTTTGTACTTCTTGACCGGCTTGTTTGCTATCTCTTTGCCATTCAGGAGCAAGCGAACGGATGCGGAATTCGCATAAACTTCTACAACAGCTTTTTCTCCCTCATAGCCCTGCCAGCTCCAGCTGTCGATGGCATTTGTAAACTGCCATGCACCGGTGGTTGGCGCTTCCTTTGCGTGATTCAGAGGACGTACTCCAATGAACGGTTCTTTTCGCAGGCCCCAGACGATCTGCATGAAATACATCGACGCCAGGGGCTTTCCGGTAATATCGATCATTCCCTGTCCGGCAAGCAGGGGCAACCCGTTGTAGGAATGGTAAGTCCAGTCGCCAATACAGGCTTCCCCCAGGTAATCCCAGGCAGACCAGACAAAATCCCCTAGAAGCTGGGGATATTTCTGCACCCGTTCCCAGTTGTAGGGCAGATCGGCTACCATGGTTTCAGAGCCAACCATCAGTCGGTCCGGATATTTCTTGACATCCTCATCATACCGGGAAGAAGCATAGTTTAGTCCCAGAACATCCAGGCTATTTGCGGCACCCAGGCAGGCTTTGTCACCTTTTCTTCCTCTGCTCATGAAGAACATAAGCGGCCCCAGCTTTTGGGCCATGGCGTTGAAAAAGGCCGACCCGGTCTTTTTCTCCTTGTAGCCGCCCTTCCTGGGGAGGGGTTTGGGCTGATAATCGCCTTTGTCTTTGTAGACCCCCAGGCCCATATTGGCATAGACATTCAGCAGTACATTGATTCCGGCGGTTACAGGCCGTGTCGGATCAAGGCTATGGATAAAGTCCGTCAATTCCCGGCAGACCTCCGTGCCCCGCTCGGTTGCAGTTTCGGATACTTCGTTGCCGTGGGAATACAGAATGACGCTGGGGTGATTTCGTGCAGATTCCACCATGGCGGTAACATCCTGCTTCCAATCCTCCGAAAACCAGCGGGCGTAATCGTGGTAGGTCTTGGGGATATACCAGCCATCGAAGGTCTCGTTCAGCACATACATACCCAGTTTATCACAGGTTTCCAATGTGATCTGAGAGGCGGGGTTGTGGGCAATCCGCACCGCATTGAAGCCGTTTTCCTTCAAAATTCGGATACGCCGTTCTTCCGCATCCCGGAATTCGCAAGCGCCAAGCACGCCGTGATCGTGATGAATGCACCCGCCACGAAGCAGGACACGCTGACCGTTGACGGTCAAGCCCTTTTCAGCGTTCCATTCCAGCTTGCGGATGCCAAAGGCAATCACCCGCTCGTCCGTATCCGTTCTGACCAGGATCGTGTAGAGAAAGGGTTTTTCTGCACTCCACAGCTTGGCCTCCGGCACCTCCAAAAGGCCAGGCTTTCCGCTGGCTACTCGTTTCTTTCCCTCGTAAATATCCACCGTTATGTCGCTGTCCTGAGTCGTCTTTACGTCCACCCGCACTTTTGCGGGCTGGATCTGAACTGTTTCCATATGTACTTGCGAAATGTGATTTTGCTCCCGGATGAGCAAATGCACCGGCCGATAAATCCCGGAGCCGGAATACCAGCGGCAATTAGGCTCCAGAGAATTGTCCACCTCTACCCAGATGTTGTTTTCTCCTGATTCTACAAAATCAGAAATATTTACATCAAAGGCGGTATATCCATACCGATGGGAACCGGCGAGCTTTCCGTTTACATAGACCTTACAGTTCTGATAGACGCCCTCAAAGTGTAGCGCCACGGATTTTCCAAGCATGGCAGCGTCCAGTTCAAAGGTCTTTCCATATGCATACTTGCCGCCGGGGAAATAGCCGGAATTGACACCGTTCCCGCATCCGCCGTCCCGCTTTTCCAGCAGCATGGCATCGTGGGGAAGGTCAACGGTCACAGGTGTTTCGCCCTCCTTGCAAAATGTCCAGTTTCTACAAAAATCCAAGGTCATTTTATCGCCCCACTATCCTTTTTGCCCATATTTTAGCAGATTGTTCTTGAAATGTATTGCATAAACGTCTATAATATTATATATTCATATTCAAGGTGAAAAAATATGGACGATCAAGCCTATTGTGAGATGTTCTATGCCGCACACTATCTGCCCGTTGCTGTGTACGCGGGTGGGAGCTTTCTTTGTTCCGCCGGCTTTTATGTGGAGGGAGACCCCTATCCCTTTGTTTTGCCCAAGCTGATGGAGCTGGGAAGCCCCGCCGTTTATGTTTCCTCGGATACGGGCTACTATGGTTATGTACAATGCAAGGATGGTGTACACAGCCTCGTTTTGGGGCCTGCCTATTCCACCCCTGTTACAGACGAATTTATCCGATCCTATATGAGCAAAAACGCGATCCCTCCGACCCGCTACGGAGAAATCGCGTCATTTCTGGGAGGCATTTCCCAATACACCTACAATCAGTTTCTGAATCTATTGTTGTACCTGCATTTCACTTTGACCGGAGAAAAGCTGGAGCTGGAGCGGGCTTTTAGCCTAACCAATACCGAATATCAAGCTGTCATTGGCCAGCGTCATTCCCAGAGTTTTTATAAAGCACGGGAAGAAGGAGTGAATCATGGCACCTATTTTTTGGAACAGCAAATGCTGGAATTGATCCGAAATGGGGAACCCGAC
>OHOP01000735.1_pt1 | contig 12244 bp, 9 predicted proteins | sample 1569821 | NCBI WGS metagenome assembly OHOP01 (sample SAMEA3879527, study PRJEB24766) | human gut metagenome | biome: human-associated habitat; feature: feces | place: USA | collected 1985/1987
GGCTTTGAGCGCCTGCACGTCATGCACGACATTCTGCGGATGGACGAGCAGGAGCCGTTCCGCTTTTCGTGGGACTGGCTGCCTCCCTCCGGGCTGTCCACCAAGGACTTTATCGCGCCCAGCTCCTTTGAGTTCAAGACCGGCAGGATGTTCCGCATGGGCAAAAAGCTGGGTGCAATCAGCTTCGTGCAGATTCTGGCACCGGAGCTGAATGACCGGATGCTGGCGGACTTTCTGGATATGGAGAGCAGCGTCCTTGTCAATCTCCATGTGCAGTCCGTGGATCAGGTCAACGCCATCAAGACCGTCAAGCGCAAGATCACCGATCTCGACAAGTCCAAAATCGAGGAACAGAAGAAGGCCGTCCGTGCAGGGTACGACATGGACATCATTCCATCCGACCTTGCCACCTACGGCGCAGAAGCCAAAAAGCTGTTGCAGGATTTGCAGTCCCGCAATGAGCGAATGTTCCTGCTGACCTTCCTCATTCTCAACACGGCGGACACACCCCGGCAGCTCGACAACAACATCTTCCAGACCTCCAGCATTGCGCAGAAGTATAACTGTGCGCTGACCCGGCTGGACTTTCAGCAGGAGGAAGGACTGATGAGCAGCCTCCCGCTGGGGCTGAATCAGATCGAGATTCAGCGGGGCCTGACTACATCCAGCGTGGCAATCTTCGTCCCCTTCACCACGCAGGAGCTATTCCAGAGTGGTTCGGAGGCGCTGTACTACGGCATCAACGCTCTTTCCAACAACCTTATCATGGTAGACCGGAAGCTGCTGAAAAATCCCAACGGTCTGATTTTAGGCACTCCCGGCAGCGGCAAGTCGTTTTCGGCAAAACGTGAGATCACCAATGCGTTTCTCATTTGCCCCAAGGATGACATCATCATCTGTGACCCGGAGGGCGAATATACGCCGCTGGTGGAGCGTCTGCACGGTCAGGTCATTAAGCTGTCGCCCACCGGCAAGGGCTACGACGGTTCGCCCTGCTATATCAATCCGATGGACTTGAATCTGGATTACAGCGACGATGATAACCCGCTGAGCCTGAAATCCGACTTCATCCTCTCCCTGTGCGAGCTGATCGTGGGCGGCAAGGACGGCCTCATGCCGGTGGAAAAGACCATCATCGACCGATGTGTGCGCTCTGTCTACCGGGAATACCTGAGCGACCCCCGCCCGGAAAAGATGCCTATTTTAGAGGACTTGTACAACGAGCTTCGCAGGCAGGACGAAAAGGAAGCGCAGTATATCGCCACGGCGCTGGAAATCTACGTCACCGGCTCACTCAACGTGTTCAACCACCGCAGCAACGTGAATATCGAAAACCGCGTGGTCAGCTTCGATATCAAGGAGCTGGGCAAGCAGCTCAAAAAGATCGGGATGCTGGTGGTGCAGGACGCGGTGTGGAACCGCGTCACGATCAACCGTGAGCAGCGCAAGTCCACCCGCTACTATATCGACGAAATGCACCTTCTTTTGAAGGAGGAGCAGACCGCCGCGTATACGGTGGAGATATGGAAGCGATTCCGCAAGTGGGGCGGCGTTCCCACGGGCATCACCCAGAACGTCAAAGACCTGCTCTCCAGCCGTGAGGTGGAGAACATCTTTGAAAACTCCGACTATGTGTATATGCTCAACCAGGCTTCCGGCGACCGGCAGATTCTGGCGAAGCAGCTCAACATCTCGCCCCATCAGCTCTCGTATGTGACCCAATCCGCCGAGGGCGAGGGGCTTTTGTTCTACGGCAGCGTGATCCTGCCCTTCGTAGACCGCTTCCCCAAGGATACGGAGCTGTACAAAATCATCACGACAAAATTGTCCGACCTCTCCGAACAAACCGGGGAGGAAGCGAAGGACGCAATTACAGTGTAAGGAAGGAGAAAAGACTATGGATAACCACCTTATGATTTTTGAAAGCGCAGATTTTGGTCGGGTGCGTTCCGTGCTGAAAGACGGAGCTCCTTGGTTTGTTGCGGTTGATGTGTGCAAAGCTCTCGGATTGAACCAGGTTACGCGCGCAATGTCCAGATTGGACTCGGATGAAGGTGGGTTACTTGAAGTACCCCACCCCCAGAACGCCGATAAGACGATTGAAATAAATGCAGTAAGTGAAGCCGGACTCTATCATTTGATCCTTTGTTCCAAAAAGCCGGAAGCGAGAGCCTTCAAGCGCTGGATCACCCATGAGGTCATTCCCTCCATCCGCAAGCACGGCGCGTATATGACGGACAGCCTGTTGGATGCGCTGGAGGCGCACCCCGAGGCCGTGCCGGAGTACCTGAACCGCCTGCGCAGCGAAAACGCCCGAAACCGGGAGCTGACCCGCCGTCTCCGGCTTGCCCTCCCCAAAGCGGAGTATTACGACGCCTTTGTTGACCCTGCGGACTGCACCAACATCCGCACCACTGCAAAGGAGCTGGGCGTTCCCGAAAAGCAGTTTACCCGGTATCTGGAGGAAAAGAAGTATCTGTTCCGGGACAAGAACCGCAAGCTCTTTCCCCGTGCGGTCAAAAAGAGCGCCGGTCTGTTTCTGGTGAGGGACTTCTACACCGAGCGCGGCAAGCTGGGACACTATACCCTCATCACCCCGGCGGGCAAGCGGCATTTTCTGGAGAGAACGGATGAAATTCTGTTTGAATAACGCTTTTAACCCATCAGCAGTCCCATCAGGAGGTGATGAATATGGCAAAACGCTCGCCAAGGCTGATTTTCACCGAGGAAGAACGCGCCCTGCCGGAGCTGGAACGAGCTGTCCGCAAGGCGGACAGGGCGGCGGTTAAGCTGGAAAAGGCCGAAGCGAAAATCCCCAGGAAAACCGTTAAGGTCAAAAAGCGCGTTGTGGACAGTGAGAGCGGCAAGGTCACGACGCGCCTTTTCTTTGAGGAGGCGGACAAAAAGCGTCCGCCCTCCAAGCTGGCGCACGCCGCAAGGAAAGCGCCGCTGGATACCGTCCGCAGCGCAGTCCACCGCAAGCTCCGGGAGGAGGGCGACGACAACCCCGGCACGGAGGCGGCGAACACCCTGACCGAGACGGCGGAGCGCACCTGGCGCATTGCGGAATCGGCGCACCGCTCCCATGCGGAAAAGCCCTACCGCAAAGCGGACAAGGCGGAAGCCGCCGCAGACAAAGCCAATCTCAAGGCGCTGAACAAACAGTACGAGCAGGAATACGGCAGGGCTTCCAACCCCTATTCCCGCTGGCAGCAGAAGCAGGCCATTAAAAAGGAATACGCCGCCGCAAAAGCGGGGAACGGCGCGAGGAATACCGTCAAAGCGTCCGAGACCACCGCAAAGGCGGCAAAGCGCGCCGCCGAGGGAAGCAAAAAGGCCGGCAGCTTTTTTGTCCGGCACAAGAAGGGCTTCCTCATCGCGGGCGGCGTCGCCGCCGCGATACTGCTGCTCATGACCTGCATTTCCTCCTGCTCCACGCTGTTTCAGGGAGGAATATCCGGTGTTGCATCCTCCACCTATCCGCTGGAGGATGCGGATATGCTGGCGGCGGAAGCCGCCTACTGCGCCATGGAGGACGAGCTGCGGGAATACCTGAACAGCTACGAAAGCACCCACGATTACGACGAGTACCACTTCGACCTGGACGAGATTGAGCACGACCCCTATGTGCTCATTTCCATGATTACCGCCCTCAAGGGCGGAGAATGGACGATTGACGAAATAGGCGGGATTCTGGAGACGCTGTTTGAAAAGCAGTATATCTTAACGGAAACCGTCGCCACGGAAACCAGATACCGCACCGAAACGCATATCGGCTACTACACCGACGAAAACGGCAATCTGCAAAGCTACGAGTACGAGGTGGAGGTTCCCTATACCTGGTATATCTGCCATGTGGAGCTGGAAAATTTCAACCTCTCCCATGTGCCGGTGCATATCATGTCCCACGATCAGCTCTCCATGTACGCCGTGTATATGAGCGTGCTGGGCAACCGCCCCGACCTGTTCCCCGGCTCCCCGTATGTGAACCGGTACTACCACACCCAGTATGAGAAGTACGAGATACCCCCGGAAGCGCTGGCAGACGAACAGTTCGCCGCCATTATCAAGGAAGCGGAAAAGTATCTGGGCTACCCCTACGTCTGGGGCGGCAGCTCGCCCGCCACCTCCTTCGACTGCTCCGGCTTCGTTTCGTATGTCTACAACAACTGCGGCCTGCATTGGAGCTTCGGCAGGCTGGGCGCGGAGGGGCTGCGGGGCATGTGCGCCTATGTCTCCCCGGAAAGCGCCCGTCCGGGCGACCTTATTTTCTTTGAAAAGACCTACGACACCGCAGGCGCGTCCCATGTGGGCATCTATGTGGGCAATAACAGGATGCTCCACTGCGGCGACCCCATTCACTACGCTTCCATCGACACGAGCTACTGGCGAAGCCATTTTCTCCAGTTTGGCAGATTACCTTAACAACAACCATATCAACGCAAAAAGGAGGATGTTATGAACCCGCGACTTGAAAAGCTGCGTCAGGAGCGCGAGAAGCTGGCGGAAAAGCTCACATCGCTGACCGCACGGCTCAAAGCCCTGGACGAGCAGATTCTGAAGCTGGAAAACACGGATATTGTGGGCATCGTCCGCGAGAACGGGCTGACCATCGAGCAGCTCGCGGCGCTGATGGCGATGCTGGAAAAGCGTCCCACGGCGGCGCTGCCCGACGAATACAGAAAAACGGAGGAATTTGTGGATGAAGAATAAATGGAGATTTTTTGCCGTGACGCTGGCCGTCGTGCTCTGCATGACGGTCTTTTCCGTTACCGCTTATGCAGGCGGCGGCGATATGGATGAGCCGACCGATACCACGCAGCCGGAGGATGCGGAGATCTGCGTGCAGGGCTGTGAGTTGACCGACATCGAAAAGACCCTGACCGTTAACGTGACTGAGAACGCGGACGGAAGCCATACCGTGACCATCGGGGATCGGAGCTGGACGCTTCCCGCCAAACGGGAGCAGGCCGGAAAGGTGGTCAACGTCCGCACCTATTTGAACCTGCGCACCGGCCCCGGCACGGATTACACCGTGATCGGGCGTCTGCTCAACGGCGCGGAGGTGAAGGTGCTGGAGGAAAGCAACGGCTGGTACAAGGTGGTCGTGCCGGAGCAGACAGGCTATGTATACGGCAAATACCTTGACGTCATGAACGCGCCGACAGAAAACAGCGGAAGCGATACGGATATGGCGGGACTGCTGGATATACTGCTGCAATATTACGCCGCTGCCGGAGGTTCCGCGCCCCTGACCCCGGACGGCAACCTGACGCTCATAGACGATATCGGCTCCGCTTTCGGCGCAGGCAAGCAGTTCATCACCGTGACGACCAAGGGCGGCAATACCTTTTATCTCATCATCGACCGGGACGATAAGGGCAATGAGAACGTCCATTTCCTGAATCTTGTGGACGAGGCCGACCTGCTGGCGCTGACCAAGGACGGCGAGAGCATCGTCCCCGCCTGCTCCTGCACGGACAAATGCGCTGTGGGCAAAATCAACACGGGCTGCAAGGTGTGCAGAACCAATATGAGCGAGTGCGCGGGCAAGGAGCAAGCCGCAGAAATTACGCCCCAGCCCGCCGAGCCTGCGGAGACCGCGCCCGAAAAGAAGTCCGGCGGCACGGGTATAATCGCCGTTCTGCTGCTCCTGCTGCTGGGCGGCGGCGGTGCGCTGTACTGGTTCAAGCTCCGCAAGCCCAAGGCCGACACCCGCGGGGCGGACGACCTGGACGATTATGACTACGGCGAGGACGAGGAAGATGAGGATTACGAGTTTGAAGCCGAGGACGAGACGGACGCCGGAGAGGATGAAGAAAAGTGACACAGACAGTCAGCACAGAATCGCCCATGGAGCTGTCGCCCCGCGAGAAGCTGATTCAGATCATGAAGCGCGAGCAGGCGCTCATGGTCAAACAGGTGCTTTCCCAGAATCCGAGCTACCGGGGCGGCAAGAAAGCCTTTGAATACTTCATCCGGCAAAAGATCGTAAAAGCCGTGGAAGCGGGCTGCGGGGACGCGGAGGCGCTGCTCCGCACCCCCAAGCCCGTCAAATCCATCTACTGCGACTTCAAATACTATTTTGACGAATACAGCTACGTAAACTGCGACCTGTATGTGGAGAAGGCCATCGGGGACTGCGGGAACAACACCCTGCGCAAGGAGTTTCTGCGGGCAAAGGGCTGGGACGCGCCGGATGATTTCGATATCAACGATGAGGAGGAATAAAGGAATATGAACGAATACCGATTGGTTGTGTGTGAAAAGCCCTCCGTGGCAAGGAGCATTGCCGCCGTTCTTGGCGCAGGCAGGCGCGAGGACGGTTTTCTTTCGGGCGGCGGCTATCTCGTTTCCTGGTGCTTCGGGCATCTTGCGGAGCTTTCGGATGCGGACGCCTACGATGAAAAGTACGGCAAATGGCGAAGGGAGGACTTGCCCATCCTGCCGGATAGCTGGCAGTACACCGTGGCGAGGGACAAGCAGAAGCAGATGAACACCCTCCGCACCCTCATGCACAGAGAGGACGTTTGCGAGGTCGTCAACGCCTGCGACGCCGGGCGCGAGGGCGAGCTGATCTTCCGCACAGTGTATAATCTCAACAACTGCCGCAAGCGCGTAAAGCGGCTCTGGATCTCCTCCATGGAGGATGCAGCGATTCTTCAGGGCTTTGACAATCTCCGCGACGGCGCGGAGTACGACAACCTCTACGCCTCCGCCCTCTGCCGCAGCAAGGCGGACTGGCTGGTGGGCATCAACGCCACCCGCCTGTTTTCCGTGATGTACCACCGCACCCTGAACGTGGGGCGCGTGGTATCGCCCACGCTTGCGCTGCTGGTGCAGCGGGAAGCGGAGATCAACGCCTTTCAGCCGGAGAGCTTTTACACCGTCCATCTGGACTTTGACGGCTTCTCCGCCGCAGGCGGGCGCATGAAGGAGCAGGCAGAGGCGGAGCGGCTTGCCGGGGACTGCAACAGCAAAGCCGCCGCTGTTACCTCCGTCGTGCAGACGGAAAAGACAGAGAAAGCCCCGGCGCTCTACGACCTGACCACCCTCCAGCGGGATGCGAACCGCTTGCTTGGGTACACGGCGCAGCAGACGCTGGATTACCTGCAAAGTCTCTATGAAAAGAAGCTCTGCACCTACCCCCGCACCGACAGCCGCTACCTCACCGACGATATGGAGAGCGGCGTAAACGCGCTGGCGCTGTGCTGCGCTGGCGTCTGCGGCACGGAGCCGCCCGCAGCCGTCTATTCGGGGCAGGTGTGCGACAGCAAAAGGGTCAGCGACCACCACGCCGTCGTTCCCACGATGGCGGCAGGCGAAACGGATTTGGAAACCTTGCCCGCAGGCGAACGGGAGATCCTGCGCCTTGCCGCCCGTCAGGTGCTTATGGCGGTCAGCGCGCCCTTCGTCTATCTGGAGACCGAGGCAAAGCTGGACTGCGGCGGGAATGCCTTTTCCGCCAAGGGGAAAACGGTGATTCAGCTCGGTTGGAAAGCCTATGCGGATGCGGAGCTTACGGACAAGCCCCTCCCGGAGCTTTCCGAGGGACAGTCGCTTTCCGTTTCCTCCTGCGAAGTCAAAGAGGGAAAAACGACCCCGCCCAAACACTTCACCGAGGATACGCTGCTGTCGGCCATGGAGACGGCGGGCAAGGAGGATATGCCGGAAGATGCGGAGCGGCGCGGACTGGGAACCCCCGCGACAAGGGCGGCGGTCATTGAAAAGCTGGTGGCCACGGGCTTTGCGGAGCGCAGAAAGGCGAAAAAATCTGTACGCCTCGTTCCCACCGAAGCGGGCGTTTCCCTCATTACCGTGCTGCCCGAACAGCTCCAGTCCCCGCTTTTGACCGCCGAATGGGAGCACCGCCTCAAGGAGATCGAGTGCGGCGAGCTGGGCGCGGACGAGTTCCTTGCCGGCATCCGCGATATGGTCGCAGCGCTGGTTCGGGACGCTGCGCCAGTGGACGGCGCGGAGGTGCTGTTCCCCTCCGGCAGACCCGTTGTGGGCAAATGCCCCCGCTGCGGCGCAGAGGTCACGGAGAGCAAAAACGGCTATTTCTGCGAGAGACGGAGCTGCAAGTTCGGGCTGTGGCGGGACAACCGCTTCCTTGCCGCCAAGAAGATCAGCCTGACAAAGAAGATGGCTTCCTCGCTCCTGACGCAGGGACGCGCCTACGCCAGCGGCGTCTACTCCGAGAAAACCGGCAAGACCTACGACGCATTCATCGTGCTGGAGGACGACGGCGCGCGTTCCTCCTATAAGCTGGACTTCACCAAGTGACCCTCGCAGGCTCCCGCACGGGCGTTTCGTTCCCCTGCGGGAGCCGCTGTTTTTACCATGATCCAAAGGAGGTATGCACGAAATGGCTGAAAAACAGACCAACAAGGAACGGCTCAAGGACATCACCGACAGCATCGAGACGGGCATAAAGGAGCTGTTTGAGAGCGACAAATACAGGCAGTACCTTGCCACCATGAGCCGCTTTCACCGCTACAGCGTCAACAACACCATGCTCATCTATATGCAGCGCCCCGACGCCACCCATGTGGCTGGCTTCAACAAATGGCGCGATCAGTTCGGAAGGAGCGTCAAAAAGGGCGAAAAGGGCATTAAGATCATCGCCCCCACGCCCTTCAAGAAGAAAATCGAGCAGCAGAAATTAGACCCCGACACCAAGCTCCCCCTGCGGGACGAGAACGGCGATATTATCACGGAGGAAAAGACGGTGCAGATCCCCATGTACAAGCCCGTGGTGGTGTTCGACGTGCAGCAGACCGCAGGCAAGCCCCTGCCGGAGCTGGCGGCGAACCTTACGGGGGATGTGCAGAATTACGAGGTGTTTATGGAAGCTCTGCGCCGCAGTGCGCCCGTACCCATCTTCTTTGAGAAGCTGGCGGAGAATATGGACGGTTACTTCTCCGTGGACAAACAGCGCATTGCTGTCCGCGAAGGCATGAGCGAGGTGCAGACGGTCTGCGCCGCCGTCCATGAGATCGCCCACTCCAGGCTCCACAATAAGGACGGGATCGGGGAAAAATATCAGGAGATTGAGCTGTTCGGCAAGCCCGCGCTGTTCTCCAACGGGCGCATCGACCGGGATAAGCTGCCGGAGGGCTTGTATGTATATGACCTGCGCGGCTCGGATTACGATCCGGGGCTGCCCGTGACCATTCAGGAGCACGTTGTGGTGAACCACGCGGCAACCGTTATTGCCGCAGCGCCCATTGAGCTGCCGGAGCAGGGCTTTTTGTATCTGGGCGAGGACGGGCTGAACTTCACGGGCGGCGAGCAGACCGTGAAGGAGTTTCTGCACGCACAGTACCCGGAAAAGGCAAAGCTCTCCCGCGCCGCCGAGGAGATTCAGGCGGAGAGCATCTCCTTCGCCGTCTGCGCCTATTACGGCATTGAGACAGGCGAAAACAGCTTCGGGTATCTGGCGACCTGGGCAAAGGACAGGGAGCTGACCGAGCTTCGCGCATCGCTGGAGACCATCAACCGAACCTCATCCTCCCTGATTACGGATATCGACCGCCATTACGCGGAAATCTGCAAGGAGCGCGGGCTGGATAAGGAGACGGAGAGCCTTGCCGCCCAGCCGGTGCAGGAGATCGCCGTGCAGGAGCCGGAGCCGGTCACAGCGCCGGACAACGGCTGCGTACCCGACCCTGCCATCTCTGTTGAGAGCATGAACGCCTACGGCTACACCGATTCCAATATGCTGCCGCTGACAAAGGAGCGTGCGCTGGAGCTCATGGAACGGGACGTGAGCGTGTATATGCTTCACACGGACAACACCGAGGCCATGGCCTTCGATGCAGAGGATATCCGCAGCTTTGACGGCATCTTCGGCGTGGAAGCCTCCGAATGGGAGACGGTCAAAGACCGCTTCGCACCGCCGGACTATGAAAAGGCGTTCCTCGACAACACCGCCGACAGCTTTGCCATCTATCAGCTTCGGGATAATGATAATACGGCGCAGCTCCGCTTTATGAACGCCGAGTATCTGGAGAAGAATGGGCTTTCCATTGAAAAGGGAAATTACGCCGCCGTCTATGCGGGAAACCTTGACCGCAGGGGCGATACGCAGGACAGGTTGGACGAGCTGTATGAGACCTTCAACATCCGCCGCCCGGAGGATTTTCGCGGCCACAGCCTGTCCGTCAGCGACATCGTGGCGCTGAAGCAGAACGGCGTGGTATCCTGTCATTACGTGGATTCCCGGGGGTTCAAGGCGCTGCCCGACTTCCTAAAGCCGGAAAACTATCTCAAAAACGCGGAGATGGCCATGGAGGACGACTACGGCATGATCGACGGCGTTATCAACAACGGGCCGAAGCAGACCGTGGCGGAGCTGGAGGAACAGGCAAAGTCCGGCAAGCCCATCTCCCTCATGGAGCTGGCGCAGGCGGCGCGCCGGGAACAGGCGCAAGCGGCACGGCAGGAGAAGAAGCCCTCCGTGCTGGCAAAGCTCTGTCCTCCCGTCAACGAGCCGAAAAAGACAGCGCGTTCAAAGCGCGCGGAAAGAGAGCTGCTATGATGAATTTTACCAACGATGAAATGAACCTCATGTGCATCTACCAAAGCGACAGCCGCAGCGGGCTGATTGCCGCCCTCACCGAAATGCGCGGATACCTGGACGAGGACGAAGCCGAGCTGCGAGCGCTGACCGACAGCGCCCTGCAAAAGCTCGGCGAAATCACCGATGAGCAGTTCGCAGCGCTGGAGCTGGTGCCGGACTTCGACACGGACGAATAAGGCGGATGCGGCGGGAGCGGCCTTCGGGTCGCTCCCGCTTTGCTCCCGCGATTCTATTTCCCAAAATCGAAAAAATATTGATTTTGGGAAATAGAACGGGTATAATAAGAGTAGAGGTGATGAATATGAAACTGATAGACCGAGGTATGTATCTCCGGAAGCTAATTGGAGTGATCGGTACGCCGGACATCAAGGTAGTCACAGGCGTCCGACGCAGCGGAAAGTCAAAGCTGTTGGAAGCTTTCAAGGGGTATGTAGAAGCAAATATCGCGGACGCAAATATCGTGCATATCAATTATAACCTGACAAAGTACGAGAAGTTCAAGGATTACCATGTCCTGAACGAATATATTGAAAGCTCCTATGTCGATGGCAAGCAGAACTTTGTTCTGATTGACGAGGTGCAGATGTGTCCGGGTTTTGAGCTTACCATCAACAACCTCCATGCGCAGGAAAGATTCGACATCTATATTACAGGCTCAAACGCTTTCCTTCTGAGTTCAGACCTTGCCACTCTCTTTACGGGTCGGACTTTTGAAGTGAAGGTGTTCCCGTTTTCTTTCAGCGAGTTCTGCGAGTATTATTCCCTTACGGACAGGTATGCCGCTTTTTCCCGGTATCTGAGAGAGGGCGGCATGGCCGGATCGTACCTTTATCAAGACCCGGAAGCCAAGTACGACTATATCGCGGATGTATTCGATACATTGATCGTCAGGGACATACGGCAGAAATATAAAATCCGCAACCCGATCCTGATGAACCGCATTGTCGATTTTCTCATGGACAATATCTCAAATCTCACGTCTGCGAGAAATATTGCGGATGCCCTCACAGGCAACAAGGATAAAATCAACCACAAGACCGTCGGGAACTATATGCAGTATCTGTGCAACGCCTTTGCTTTCTATCGCGTTCGCAGGTATGACATTCAGGGGAAAAAGTATCTGGCATCCAGCGATAAGCTGTATCTGAGCGACCACACCTTCCGGTATGCGAAGCTGGGAACCAAGAATCTGGATTATGGGCGCGTACTGGAAAACATCGTTGCTATTGAACTGCTTCGGCGCGGATATGAGGTCTATGTCGGGGTCTTATACAAGAAGGAGATAGATTTTGTTGCCATCAAGCGCAACGAAAAGCTCTATATTCAGGTTTCAGACAACATCAGCGACGAGAAAACCTTTGAGCGCGAAGTAAACCCCCTTCTTCAAATCAAGGACGCTTATCCGAAGCTGGTACTCGCCAGGATCAGAGATGAAGCGTACCAGTATGAGGGCGTTCAGATCATCGATATTGCGGACTGGCTGGCAGAACAGCCGTCTATTTCCCAAAAATGAAAATAATCTGATTTCGGGAAATAGAACATCGGCATACAGGCGAAAGCGTCCCGTTTCCTGCATAGGATTCGGGACATTTTCGGATATACCGCCCTTACATAGAGCGTCCGTTCCGGGCGCTCTAAATTTATGCCATGAAGGAGGAG
>OHOP01000738.1_pt1 | contig 12219 bp, 10 predicted proteins | sample 1569821 | NCBI WGS metagenome assembly OHOP01 (sample SAMEA3879527, study PRJEB24766) | human gut metagenome | biome: human-associated habitat; feature: feces | place: USA | collected 1985/1987
CAAAACTCCATAAAGTGATACAGCACCAATCTTATAACGTGGAACCTGTCCGCCAATATCTTGGCGTTAGGGAAACATCTTCTAACCATGCTTCGGTAGCTGCTGCTTAAATCCATGCAAACTACTTTGACCTTTTCCCTGCCCTTGTATGACATGAGCTTTCCCTCCACCAAATCCCGAGACTTGCCCTCTATCACATCGTATACCCTGTGGTGCGACAAGTCCGCTATCGTTGTGGCAAACTTGTAGCCCTTGTGTATCGTGTGCTCGTCTATGCCTATCACCTCGGGGCATTCGTAGGACAGTTGCTCCCTGAGCTTGCTTTCGTACCGCATGTGTATCGCCCGCTCCACTGTGCTTTCCGATACGCCGTATTCGGCGGCGATGTCATGGTTGCATACATTGCGGCTGTAATCCTTTACCATGCGCGCCCTGAACCGCTCGGAATGACGGCAATACGGATTCACCCCGTCAATCTTCTCCCGGAAAACCCGACCGCAATCCAGACACTTGTACCGCCAGCACTTTACCCGCAAACGATACACGCCGCCATTGTCGGATATGTGCCTTATCTTACGCCAATACGAATCGTAATGTATCAATCGATGCGAGCCGCATAAACATTCGGGCATGCCCGAATGTTTATGCTCCGCAACCGCTTCGGAAAAACCTTGACCTGCCCTTGCCGTCCTTAGTATCTTAAAGTCCTTGAATATCACACTGGGCATTGTAAGGATTTTTCCTTCTTTGCCCTCCTTTTTTTTATCCATTCCACAATCTTTGACGTAGAGCGGCGTTTTTTTGACAATTTGTTTTTAATAGTTTAACTCTGCATTCCGCAATTACCCGAAACCGATAGTCTTTAAACTTTTACCGTTCGCGCCATTGTCCTTGGATTAATTTCGGGAAAACCATAGGTTATTCTGTTTTTCGCAAAAATTCTTATTCAAGGGAAAATCAAGGTCTTTCCTTTACCTGATAGAAGTTTATTTTCACGACGGAAATTTTGGTTTCATCGGCATCCCCCTTCAAATAAACGGGCGGCAAATGAAGCCCTGCAACCCCGCCATGCGCTTCGTCTCCGCCAAGGTAGCGCGTTGTAATCCATTTGCCGTTTTTATAATATCCCTCTTGGGTCAAACCGAAAACAAGCCCCTTCTTATCGGGATTTAAAGACTCAAAATGCACATCTACACCCGTCGCGGCAACTAAAAATTCATTTTCATTAAGGCGAACAACAAGCCCGAATCCTTTGTACGACTTAAAATTATAGTGCACTCTAACCTTTATGTCCCCGCGTCAACGTCCTGATTTTCTTTCATAAATCCGCGCATATTTTCGCCCGCGCGAGCCTTTGAAATTTCGGGCATTAAATTGTTTAAAACTTCATAGGCTTTCGCAAGAGGATGCGCCTTTGAATACGTTTTATGGTCTATCGCAAAGGGGCTGAATCCTATTGCGCCAAACTCCCCTATCGTGTAAAAGGCTTTTGCGCCCGCGCTCAAATTGTCGCCTTCCCAGAGAGCGCACGCTTCGGGAATGAATATGGGATTTCCCCTGTTAAAAAACTGCTTTATTTTCTTTGAATATTCTTTTTGCTAATTGTCTATTTCCAAAATATCGACATCGGGCGCACCCGCCTGCCATACGTCAAGCATTCTGTAATTGGGGCCTCCGCTGGGATAAACTCCTGCGGGAGGATTGTCCATTCCGATTGTCCACGCGTTCACATACATCGGGATATTGTGGATTTTCTTGCCTTCCGAAGCGAGGGCATTCACGAACTTTGCATAGTGCCACGCCATAAACATTTCGTCGGCAAGAAAGTTTTTCTGTCCGAAAAGCTCCTGCCACGAGCCGACTTCCCGACGTCCGTTCTTTTCCCACGCGCTTGCGATTTCAGGAAGCAGACGGTCTTTCTTTTCTTTCAGGCTTTTAACGAGTTCGGAAGGGACATTTTCAGAAAAGACTTTGTCGGCATTTTTTGAGCGGTCTCTGGAATCGCCAAGAAGTCCTATTTCATTTTCAATCTGCACCATTACCACGACTTCGCCCTTTGAGTCTTCCATCTTTATGAAATTCATAAGTGCAAGAAACGCCCTCTTGTCATGCTTCAAAACCTCTTCCGACAAATTTGAAAGATAGGGAATAAACTTGCCGTCCTTGTTTTCCATTCGCGGAAATCTATCGGGATCAGCCATGACCCAATGTGGCGCGTAGCCTGAATTTCCGTTTTTCCAGCTTCCGAACCACAGCAGGACAAGCTTCATTTTGTTTTCCCCGCCTGCTTTATGATTGATTTTAATTCGGAAAAATCGAACTTGCCCTCTTCTTTTTCAATCTGCTCCCATGGGACGGCAAGTATGACGGTATTCAAATTCAAAGCCTTCAAGTTTTCCCACTTCTTTGCCATATCAGAAGCAGTCGAGCCGCTAGAATTCAAAAGCTCTCCCCCCAATATTACAAATGGCTTTCCGCCGACAAAAAGCCTTGCCGTCCCCTTTTGCCTGTCGATAAATTCAAGGCGTGCAACTCCGCAAAAGCGATGTTTGCAAGAACAAAAATGCGCCGATTAAAGTGGAAATTGTGGAAAACTGTTTTTTATTTTCATAATGCAAATGGAAAGATTTTCTTTTTTTTAGCGAATTTAAAATTTCACATTTTTACAACAAGAATTTGGCATTGAAGCAAACAGCAGTATTTCGCCGAGTCGAAAACTTTGCAAGATTTAACAACAAGAGAAAAGCCGAATAAATTGGCTTGCATAAGGCTTTTTTGGTGCGATAATAAATAAAAAAGCAAATTTATAATCAGTTTATGAAAAGTTTTTACGCTGTTTTCATTTTATTCGCGCTTGCCGCCATATCCCATGCTAACCAATCGCAGACTTCAAGCACGGCACAAGCTTGCGAACTAAAAAAGCCTGAAATCATAGCTTCAGACGCCTTTTCCGAAAAGCAGGCATTGTCAAAATTCTTGCGCGAAATATTTGACGCAAAAAGCGACAAGGAACAGTCGGATATTTGGTTGAAGTATCAAAATTACCGAAAAAAATTTCCCAAAACCCTAACCGCAAAAGACAAAAACAGCGGAAAAATCATGAGGTTTTTCAATAACGGAGACACTTTCGACTGCGGAACAGACGAAGAATTGCCGACAAAAATTTCAATACCCAAGAGAAAGACAATACTTTCCAAAATTCCGTCTTCCTATCAAATCCGCTATCGTTTTGACGCCGACAAAGATGATGAATTGTCGGACACTGAAATGTTTAAGCTCTTAATCGAACTTCATTACATCCTGCAAAAAGCCGCCACAAACCAGGACAGGGAACTGTTGATTGAACGCTATGCAAACGCAATAACTTCGCAGGAGTTTGCGAACGAATTTTCAATAACCTGGGGTAAAGACTCGTCTTTTAGAATTGTAAAAGACCCCGCAACCGGACGCTGGTCCGCGCCCGACGAAGCCCCGATAAAACGCCACGCCATAGGCAGCCACCCAAGCCAAACGATTTTTCAAGAAAAAATTAAAGACGAAAAATATTTCATGAGCGCGATGAAGATTTTAAGCCGCACAAACCCATTTCTCCGCGCGGAAAAAATCGAAGAGCTCTTAAATTCCGATTTCGAGATTGAAGAGATAAATTCAAAACAGCCGATGCTGATAGAATTTGTCGAGTACATAAACGAGAAGTCGGAGCTTGCAAGCATTCCCGTATTCAAAACAGACCCACTTAAAACCACGCAAATGCTGTCGGATTTCTCGAAAGAAAACGCTTCGCGCTTCACAGAGTCGGAGCTTGCAGAATATAAAAATTACAAAAAATCCGAATAATCAAACAAAGGGGATTTCCCCTCCCCGCCGGTTAAAAAAGCCTGCAAACAAGAGAATTTGCGGGCTTTTTTATTGATACACAAAGGGATTTCAGCCCATTGTCTTAAAAATTTATTTGGATTCGCCTTTCTTTTTATTCCAGTCCAAATAAGCTCCGCCATCGGTGGAGAAAGAGCGCAGCGGCAAGCCGTGCCTGCTTTCCACTGAAACAATCGGCCAATTTGCCCATGCATACCGCGCCGCCTTAGGTTCGGGAACATCAGGGCTTGAAAGGATAATCGTATCGCCGTTTATTTCGGCATCCGCCCATTTCCAGTCGCGCGGATTTTCGCCACGAACGGCAAAGCCTGTCAATTTTTCCTTGCCATGCATTTTGCGCAAGCCTTCCGCGTTGGCAATTTTTACGATTATTTTATTGCCCGATATTTTATATTCCCCCGAATAATACGGAGAACGAGCCGCCTTGACGCTTCCCTTTTTATACACTTCGGCAAGAGCCAGATTTGCAAGGCGGGTCGCTATCATCTCCTTATGCGGCGGATGGATGTCGCCTTGACCCTGTTTTTTTGAACCGCCGCTATCGATTGAAGTGGCAACTCCCGTTTTGGGAAGAGAAAGCACCTCCGCCATTGCGTCCCTGATTCCGCCCCAAGAGCCGCAATGCGCAGGCTGACTCTGCGTATCCCTATGCGCGGCAAGATCAACATAATAGAAGTAAAATTCGCGTTTAAAATGCTTGCGCCAAGAATTAACCAAAAGCTTTATCAAGGCTGGATATTGATACGGCTCGCCCGAATTGGACTCGCCCTGATACCACAATACGCCCTTGGGTGAGAGGGGCGCAATGCCGTGAACTTTTGCATTGTACATTTTGGACGGCAAATTATCTATTGATATCTCGTCAATCGGCTTTTCGGGGCAACTTGCGCGGTTTTTGTTTTGAAGCTCTTCCGTTGGATTTTCTTCAAACCATTTTCTGTAATTATTGAGATAATCTCTGCGCAATTTTTCAAAATTATTTAAGCAGCTTTCATACTCCGCCCAATCCATAATCCTGCCTTCAACCCTGATTTGGGGATTTGCCTTTCTCAAAGCCTCTTTTGAAATCCACGGCTCGATTCGAGAACCGCTCCAAGAGGTGTCAATAAAACCAACGGGAGTATCGAGAGCCTTAGACAATATGCAGGCGAAAATAAACCCAAGCTGGCTTCCGCTTCTATCCAAATTGCGCCCCTCTATAACATTCCATCGCCCGCCCACTTCGTCGGAAGGTTCGGTAAAGAGCAAGCGGGAAGTTTTGAATGTGCGCACATCTGCTTTCATCGAATCGGCAATTTCGCGGTATTTTTGGAGATATTCGGGGTCAATCGTATCCGCATTGAAGTTCCATTCCATGTTCGACTGCCCCGAACCAAGCCAGAGTTCTCCCGTTACCACATTCGAGATTGCCGCGGTTTCGCCGTTTTCATTTTTTGCGGAAATTTCCAAAACAGTCCGCTTCGGGAAAGAAGGTATTTTTACAGACCACGCTCCTTTTTTATTCGCCTTTGCTTTCAAATTTTTTACGGATGCCTTGCCGTCCTTGGATTTCGCCGACACAATGACATCTATGGCGGAATTTGGAGACGACACGCCTGCAACAATATTTTCTTCTCCCGCCTGCAAAACCATGTCATTTTGATATATGTTTTTAAAGCGTATGCCCGCATTCAGCGAACTTAACGCAAAAATGGCAGACAACAAAACTGTTAATTTTAATTTGTGAATTTTCATACAATTATAATTTCTATTTGAGAGGTAGTTCAAAGGAAAGCAAAATGCGCTCTTCCTCCTTTTGAGCGGACGGAGAGTTGACATTATTGTAACTGTAAAAATAGCGCATCGCAATATCCATTACTTCCGTAAGCTTGAACACCAAACCCAAGTTTACGACATAGTTGTATTTGCTGACATCGGAAAGCCCGACGCCCGCAAACACAACCCCGCCCGTGTATAGAGACTGCTCCGCCCTGACGTACTTGTGCAGCTGCCATGAAAAATCCTGCACGAATGTCCCCATTGGCAACCAATGGTCGTCGTAATTTCTCGCATTGACATACCTAAGCGCGGGACCTATCGAGACATTTATAAGCAGGGTATCGTCAAAAAATTTAAACTTCCTGCCAATACCTATGATTTCATCAACCTGGTCGTCTATGTTTGCGATTGTGTCCGCGCTGTACGCCAACGTGTTGGTTGCAAACCAAGAAGTTCCGCTGAAAAAATATTTGTAGTTTGTGATTGCGCCATACTTGTCGGTCGTGCGATATTTGCCGCCGAGGGAATTTTTTTCGACCGCATAGTCGTAATAGGCATTGAAGAAAAATTCTGAGGAATTTTCCCAAGTCTTTTTTGCGTTGAAAGACGCCCTGTAAGCGTTGGTTGACGAATTTGTGTTGCGCCGCTCAACCGCGCCCGCAATTCTGAACTCCCAGCCTTTCGGGACATTGGAATGCACAAATTCCCTGTAAGACTGCAAATATTTTTCAAGATTAAATTCAGGTTCTTTAATTTTTTCCTCTTTCTTCGGTTCTTCCTCTTTGGGCTTTGCATTTGAAGAAACCAAAACCGCTTCCCTCTTGGTTTCGACATCAAGCTTGGAGACAGAATTTAAATCCGCCTTGATTTCGCCAAAATCCGTCTTAAAAACGACATTTTTATCCGTCTTAGAAAGAAGCTCTCCTTTAAAAACATAGCCGTTATTAAGCGTAAGAATATCGGCAAAAGAAATTTGCATAAACGCAAAAAACGCCGAAAAAAACAATATCCCCCTAATCATGACTCCCCCCTGTTTTCAATAAATCATGAAACACCCAAAACGCGGCAGAGTAAAGATAAAAAATTGACTTTCAAGAATTACAGTAAAAAAAAGCCCCGACGCTTCCGACGGGGCAAAGAGTTTAAAGCCATTTCCTTCCGTCCCGCCAGTAAAGCGACTTTGCAATCTCCTTCGCAAAGAAAGGACCGTTGTATATGAAAGACGAATATATTTGAACAAGACACGCGCCCGCGTCAAACATCATCGACGCCCTTTCGGTGGTTGAAATTCCGCCGACGGCAATTACGGGCTTTTTGGTGCGCTTGCAAATATACCCCACAACTTCGCGCGATTTTTCAAAAAGCGGCGCGCCGCTCAATCCGCCTTTTGCCTCGTAATTCGAGCCATCGGGACGGGAAGTCGTGGTGTTGGTTGCGACAATGCCGCCCAAGTCCATATTTTCGGCAATCTCAATTATGTCGTCTATTTCCCTGAAACTCAAATCGGGAGATATTTTTACAAGAAACGGGATTTTCGCCTTTCCGAATTTTTCGGCGCGCTCCGCGTCGGCATCCTTTAACGACTGCAAAAGCCCCGAAAGCTCGCTTTTTGATTGAAGCTTGCGAAGCTCAGGCAAATTCGGACAGCTTACGTTTACGGTGAAATAGTCCGCAAAGTCGGCAAGCTTGTTGTATGAATAGACATAGTCCTGCGCGGCGTCCTCTATCGGCGTTATCTTGGACTTGCCGATGTTTATGCCCAAAGGAACTTTTTTCGATTTGGATTTGAAAAGCTTTGCAAGACGGTCGGCAACAATGTCCGCACCGTCGTTTGGAAATCCGCAAAAATTAACGATGGCTTCGCCTTCGGGATAGCGGAAAATGCGGGGCTTGGGATTGCCAGCCTGCGCGTGGCAGGTAATCGTGCCGATTTCCACATGCCCGAACCCGAGAGCGGGCATCGCGCGCCATACCAGGGCGTCCTTGTCAAACCCTGCGGCAAGCCCGACCTTGTTCGGAAACTTCACCCCGAAAATTTCCACGGGATTTTCGTCGCGGACAAGATTAAACTTTTCCATCGCCGCCCTAATCGGAGCAAGCGCGCCAAGACACTGCAAGCCCTTTACCGCAAGAGAATGCACAGATTCGGGATCCTGCTTGAAGAAAATCGGGCGGATTGCCTTTTTGTAAATATAATCCATAATTGCAATTTTTAAACGAATAACTTATGGCACAAAGATAAATTCTTTCAACCTTTTTTTATACGACAAAACGGGAGCATAAAAAAGAGGAAACGACATTACGCCGCCTCCTCATGCTTTTTTTCGTAAAATCAAAAAACCTACTTTCTTCTGCGGTACGCCGCAAACGCCAATGCCAACATGCCGAATATTGCCGCATAGGTGGCGGGTTCGGGGACGTTGGTTGTTACGCTCAGATAAGGAACTACTGAAATCCCGTCTACCAACTCGGTTGAAGATGGCGAATAGAATGTCAGTAGGCGAGAATGATCCATTTCAGATCCGAATTTCTCGAAACTAAAAACCGCATAGTCGTAGCCGTTCCCCAAGTCCGAAATAATCGACGAACTCACATCAATCGAATTCCAACCCTCACTCATTGTTGCCGAATTTGCGACTTCTGTCGAACCGCCAAGTTTCTGCGCCGCATCGCCCGTCGGGGCTACGCTTTGCACATCGAGGTGCTTGAGTCTTGCGGGCGAGGACGTTGCGTCGTTCAATTCTTTTATGCAAAAATTAAACGAAATTGCGGTTATTGTCGATACATCGATACCCGACAGTGAAGAAAGGTCTATTTGTATATAGGCATCGCGTTGGTGAAACTCCCTTTCGGATCCGCCGTAGTAAATGTATTCGTTTTTTACCTCAACCAACTTTTCGGAGTTGGAATAAGACCAATTGCTACTTTCGTCTCTGCCGCCGCTCCATTGGGTTTTATCATACCACCAATATCCGACGTTGTTTTCCGAAAGCTCGACTTTGTAGTCTGCGGCAAACATCGAGCCCGCAAGCGAAGTCAACGCAAGCGCACACAACAACAATTTCTTTATTTTCATATGGAGTTCCTTTTATTGATTTATAAACTATACCCATGTGAATAGTATTATAAATACGATACCCGCGGAGTATTATTCACTACTTAAAATTCAACACGATATAGAAACGACACAGAGTTTAATATCTGACTGATTGCAAGAAATTTATTTTACCTGATACCCCTCCGAGCATTTTAGAATGGGCAGTTGAGAAAATTTAATTTGACATTCGTATTTATAATACGATGTACACTACATTAAGCTCAGTTATGGAAGTTTTGGGGAATGCGGAGGTTTCGGCTCTCGATTCGGCAAGATTTGTCAGGAATATTTTGGATGCCAAGCCAAGCGACAGCAAACTAACCGATGCGCAGTTTGTTTTAAAGGTAATTGAAGTCGGATTGCGACATATCCGCACAAAAGAAATGTCATTTGCCAACGGCTTTAATCTTTACTACGAAACCAAGAAAGACATTCTCCGCCCCGATACGTCAACATGCAAAACATCTCCAAAACCGACGCCAAAGAGTTTTTCGGCTGAGCAAGGGGGCGCGATGGTTCGAGTTTCAATGTGTTCGCTTCCGATTTAAAACATGAATAGATATAAGCCGCAAAGGCAATCATTGCGGCATTGTCTTTGTAATACTTTCTTTCGGCAGGTAAAACTTCTCCGCTTCAATTTTACAAAAGTAAATATTGCGGGCATTCTATGAATGCAAAAACCGCCGTTTGCACATCTAAAAATAAATAACAATACGAAGATTTCGGGAATGGAAATCTTCGTATAAAATTTTTCATTTTTAGTTATTATGCCAAGTTTGAACTCTTGGCATAACTTCCTTAAATTACTTTGCCGCCGCCTTTGAAAAAGAGTCTTTCAAGGTTACCGTGCGGTTAAACGCAAGGACGCCGTCTTTAAAGCTTTTGGAATCAGCCATAAAGTATGCCACTCTTTCAAATTGCACGGGAATGCCCGGCTTCAATTCTTTTACGGACGGCTCTGCGTACATGGTCTTCTTGACGAGAGACTGCGGATTCAGATAATCCTTGAAATCTTCGCCCTCCGCCAAATCGCCCATGTCGGCTTTTGTGAAAAGTTTGTCGTAAATCATTGCGTCCGCCTTTACGCAGTTTGAGGCGTCAACCCAGTGGATTGTTCCCTTTACTTTTCTGCCGTCGGGCGCGTTTCCGCCGCGGCTTGCGCGGTCTATGACGCCTATAATTTTGACAATCTCGCCCTTTTCGTTTTTAACCACGTCTTTGCAAGTCAGCAAATACGCGTAGCGCAAGCGGACTTCGCCGTTCGGCTTCAAGCGGAAATACTTGTTCGGCGGATTTTCCATAAAGTCGTCGCGCTCGATAAATATGTGCTTTGAAAACGGAATTTTGCGCGATCCCGCGCTTTCGTCTTCGGGATTGTTCACTGCGTCGAGCCAATCGGTTTCGCCCTCCTGCCAATTTTCGATTTCGACTTCTATCGGGTCGAAAACCGCCATGCGGCGAAGCGCGGTTTTGTTTAAATCCTGCCTCAAATGGTATTCGAGAAGAGCAAAGTCGGTAAGGCTGTTGAATTTGGTAATTCCTATGTCCTCGCAAAATGCGCGGATTGCCTTTGCGGTGTAGCCCCTGCGGCGCATTCCCGCGATGGTCGGCATACGGGGATCGTCCCAGTCGTCAACTACTTTTTCTTCGACAAGCTGCTGGAGCTTGCGCTTGCTCATCATCGTGTAAGTCAAATTAAGGCGCGCAAATTCGTACTGGCGCGGCTGGATTTCAAGAGTCTTGATGATGCTCGTGTTTTCGACAAACCAGTCGTAAAGAGGTCTGTGGACGTCAAATTCGAGAGTGCAAAGAGAGTGCGTTATGCCCTCTATGGCGTCTGAAAGGCAGTGCGCGAAATCGTACATGGGATAAATGCACCATGCGTTGCCCGTGCGGTGGTGAAAGTCCTTCTTGATGCGGTAAATGGCGGGGTCGCGCATATGCATGTTGGGAGACGCCATATCGATTTTCGCCCTCAAAACATACTGCCCTTCCTCAAATTCTCCCGCCCTCATTCTGCGGAACAAGTCCAGACTTTCTTGAACGGGTCTGTCGCGATGCGGGCTGGGTTTTCCGGGTTCGCCGGGGACGCCTCTGTATTCCTTAAATTCTTCGGAAGACAAAGTGCATACATACGCCTTGCCGTTTAAAATCAGCTCTTCTGCAAGGCTGTAAAGCTTTTCAAAATAGTCGGAAGCGTAGTACATGCCGCCGTTCCAATCGAAGCCAAGCCACTTGATGTCTTCCTGAATTGCATCGACAAACCTCGTGTCTTCCTTCGTCGGATTTGTATCGTCGAAACGAAGATTGCATTTTCCGCCGTATTGCATAGCTGTTCCGAAGTCAAGGCATATCGCCTTTGCGTGCCCGATATGCAGACAGCCGTTCGGCTCGGGCGGAAATCTGGTGTGCACGTGCGAGGGAGGCAAGCCGTTTGCGATGTCGGCTTCCACAATTTGCGCAATAAAATGTTTTGGTTCTTCGCTCATATAAAAAAATTTAAAACTTAATTTGAGTATTTTTAAGGGCTTTCGTCAATTATTAAACTCAACATGTATTTTAAATTGTTGCTTTTTTGGAAAAAACATAAAAACTTCGATTTCATGAAAACATTAAAGCTCATATTACTTTTTGCCATTTCGATTTTCCTTTACGCCTGCACTTCAACAGACGAGCACGGCGTGACGACAAAAAAATCGGTATGGTTTTTCGGTTTTGAAGCCCCCCAAACGCAGACTCCAAACGTTTAATTTATGACAAAAAAGGAAAAAGCGGAGATTATTTCGGAGTACCTTGACAATCTCTATCCCACGCAGGAAATTCCTTTAAAGTTCAGAAATCCGTTTACGTTTTTGATAGCGGTGCTGCTTTCGGCGCAGTGCACCGACAAGCGCGTAAACGAAGTTACGCCCGCTCTCTTTGACCTTGCCGACAACCCCAAAGACATGGCAAAGCTGCCCGTCGAAAAGATACAGGAAATCATACGCCCCTGCGGTCTTTCAAAAAACAAGGCAAACAACATATCAAAGCTTTCCAAAACTCTTTTGGAAAAATTCGGCGGAGAAGTTCCTCAAAACATGAAAGATTTGGAGAGCCTCGCAGGCGTCGGGCATAAAACGGCGTCGGTAATCATGATGCAGGCTTTCGGAGTGCCGACATTTCCCGTCGATACCCACATACACCGCTTGGCGACCCGATGGCATCTTACAAGCGGAAAGTCTGTTGAGCAGACTGAAAAGGACTTGAAAAAACTTTTTCCCGAAAGCTCTTGGAACAAACTCCACCTGCAAATTATTTTTTACGGGCGCGAACACTGCAAAGCTCACACTTGCAAGACAAAAGAAACCCAATGCGAACTCTGCAAGATGCTAAAAGCAGTACCGATAAAATAGCAAATTCCGTATCTGCACAAAAAAAAGACGCCTGAAACGGCGTCAGACTGCTGACAAAAAGGCATAAAAAACGAAGAAGGAGCATTCAGAGATATA
>OHOP01000744.1_pt1 | contig 12160 bp, 9 predicted proteins | sample 1569821 | NCBI WGS metagenome assembly OHOP01 (sample SAMEA3879527, study PRJEB24766) | human gut metagenome | biome: human-associated habitat; feature: feces | place: USA | collected 1985/1987
CCCAGCACCTCGCAGCCCGCGTCCTCGCTGGCCACCGCCACGCTGATGCGGCTGGTGGACGCCGTGCCGTAGGGGTCCCAGTTGGACAGGATGTTGAACCAGGCGTACAGGCACGGTACCAGGCACAACCCCAGCAGCACCACCACCGCCACCACACTGGCCGTCAGCCGCCGCCAGTCGGCGCGAAAGATATTCCAGATGTTCTTCATCGGTCCACCTGCCCTTCCCGGCTCTCCGCCGCACCGCGCCGCAGGTCATCGGACAGCCCCTGCAGCGCCCGGGTCAGCGCATCCAGATCGGACGCCAGCTTCTCCGGGTCGTCCAGCAACCGTTCCAGCACCCGCGCGCCGCTGTATACCGGCGCGGCAGGCGTCGGCGCGCTGTCTGCCTGCGGTGCTCCGCCGTGCACCTCCCGCAGTATCTCGTCCACGGAATATGCCTCCGGCTCCGGCGCTGCCGGTGCCTTTGTGACCGGCGTCTCCTCCGCAGGCTCCGCGGATATGTCCTCCGCTGCCGCAGCCGTCTCCTCCGGCACAGGCTCCGTCTCCGGCGTCTCCTGTTCCTCCCGGGTGCCGTGGCGCAGCAGCAGACCCACCCGGGGCACCTTGGGCAGCTCCGGCAGCTCCAGCAGTGTGCCCAGGCTCTCCTGCTCCATCTGGGTGATGCTCTCCAGCTTCTTTTGCAGCTCATAGTCCGCGTACTCCACGGCGATCAGATATGCCGCCACTGCGAACATGGACAGTATCCACAGCATCAGGGTGAACACCTTGTTCCCCCCCGCCAGAAACATCAGCAGCATCAATCCCAGCGTCACCGCCAGCAGCATCCGCATACCGACGCGTATCCGCCGCCGGTTGTTCCGGTGCAGGGTGCTGACCTCCTCCAGCAGGCGGTCATACAGCTCCTGATAGTCCCGTTCTTTTGTCATCGGTCAACACCTCCTTTCACAGCAGCTCCGTCTCCTCCAGCTTCTCCTCCATAAAGTGGTTCAGTCCCATGAAGGGCCGCCGCACCAGCAGGCCGATCAGCAGCGCCGCCGCGGCGAACAGCAGCAGGAAGCCGATCTGCTGCCAGTAGTAATTCCCGTACATCCCGCAGATGCACTCGCGCATGGCGTCGATGGCATAGGGGAAGGGGAAGAAGCGATAGATCTTCTGGTAAATGGCCGGCAGCAGCTCGATGGGGAACGTGCCGGAGGAGCCTGCGATCTGCATGACCATGATGACCACCACGATGGCCTTGCCCACATCGCCGAAGGACAGCGCCAGCGAATAGATCAGCAGGCTGAAGGTAAAGGCCGTCAGCGCGCCCGTGAGATACAGCATCCCCGGGTGCAGGCACTGGACCTTCAGTATGTACAGATCACCGGTAACGATGACCGCTGCCTGTATCTGGCTCAGCACGAAAAAGAACAGGTACCGCCCGAAGTACAGCTCCGCCGGCTTCGGGTCGATCAGGCCCTCCGTCCGGGCGTGTATCTTGATGAGGGACGACAATATCACGCCGCCCACCCAGATGGCCAGCACCGTGTAGAACGGCGTCATGGCCGAGCCGTAGTTGGCGATGGGATACACCGCATTCACGCTGGTCTGCACCATTTCCGGAAAATACTGGCCATACACCGCCGGGTCGCCGCCCAGGATATTCACCAGCGTATCCATGTATTCGTCTGTGGTCAGCCCCTCCAGGTCGTCTATGGTGCTCTCCAGCGAGGTCAGCAGCTTCTCCGTAGCCGGCCGCAGCAGCGCCATGGTGTCGCCCACAGCGTCAGCGGTCTCCGCCAGCGCGGTCTTCATGGCCTTGGCGTCTCCAGCCAGCGCAGCCATGCCCTCCATGGTGTCCGCCACCTGACCGGCCACGGTGTCCAGTTCCTTTTGCAGCGCCTTTGAAGTCACGGGGATCTTATCCACCATCGTCCGGATGGACTTCACCAACGCGTCGCAGTCCGCCAGCAGGTCGCTGGCGGTGGGCTTGTCAGCCAGCGCCTGCAGCTTCGCCGCCAGACGCGTACACTCGGCGGAAATGGCTCGCGCCTGCTCTGCCGCGGCCGGCGCCTCCATCTCGATATCCTCCGCCCACCGATCCAACGTGGCCGCCGCCTTTTCCAGCTGCGCCGCCGCATCTCGCAGCTGCTGCTGTGCCGACGGCAACTCCGGCGCGTTCCCAATGGCGCTGCTCAGCCGGTCCAGCGCCCGTTCCACCCGGGCCAGGGCCGTGTTCAGCCGCAGCTGTATCTCCGCCGCCGTCTGCTGCAGCTGCGCGCCGTCCGGCAGGTTCTTGTTGATATTGGCCACGGCCGCCTCCAGCGCCGCCGCGCTGCTCTCCGACACGCCGCTGCCGCCCGCCGCCTCAAAGGCATCCATCATCCGCCCGCAGGCGTGCAGCAGGTCCTGGGCCTGGTACAGCACGCCCTTCACAGCGGCCTCCGGATCGTCGGCGGTCAGGTCCGCCGCCAGCAGATTGCTCTGCTCCATGATGCCGCCGATGACCACCTCCAGATAGTTTTCACTGATGGAGCGCTTCAGCGTCTCCACCGCCGTGTCGGTGATCTTGGTGGCCACGGCGTTCTTCTTGGCGTTTTCGTAGTAGGTGATGGCCGGCTTACCGGTCCAGTCCGTCAGCATCCGGTACATATTCCGGCTGAACTGCTTGTCGATGACCACCGCCGCGTAGTAGTCGCCGGACTCCACGCCGCCCTTTGCCTCCTCCTCGGTGTCCACGATGACCCAGTTGATGGACGTAGCCTCCCGCAGGTCGGCCACCACGTCGTCGCCCTTGTTCTCGTAGGTGCCGTCCGCGTCGGTATAGCCCTCGTCCAGCGACGCCACCGCGATGGATATCCCCCCGGTGTTGCCGTAGGGGTCCCAGTTGGAGTAGATATTCAGCCAGGCGTACAGGCTGGGCAGCAGGGCGATGGCGACCACCACCACACAGGCGAAAAAGCACTTGCTCAGCGTCCGTATATCGGTTTTGAACACCGTCCAGATATTACGCATACTGCCTCCTTACGCGCGGCACGCCGCGCTGTATATAAAACTGTTGCAAACAATAGTGTATCAGTATGTATTATACAGAAAGCCGCCATGATTTGTCCACACAAAACCCGTTTTTTGCCCAAAAATACAGAAAAGAGACGGCTCCCGCCGTCTCTTTCGTTCTACTCTTTTTCTGTATCCTCCGCCACGATGCGGTAGTAGGTATTCCCCGTCAGCTTGTACACGATGGCATACAGCACCGCGAACACCGCAAAGCTCACCGCCGTTGTGCCGATCAGCAGCCCCCTGTTGTCCAGATTGAACAGGATCAGCAGCTTGTGGATGAACGGGAACGCGAAGCACAGGTGCACGCCCGCCAGCACCAGCGGCAGATAGAACACCGTCAGCAGCTGGCTGTTGATGCTGCGGCGGATGTCCACCTTGGTCATGCCCACCTTCTGCATGATGTCGAACCGGCTCTGATCCTCATAGCCCTCCGAAAGCTGCTTATAGTAAAGGATAGCCACTGCCGCGAAGATAAACACGATACTCAGCATGATGCCCAGGAAGAACAATCCGCCGTACATGCCGTAGAAGTCTGCCCGGTTGGCGGCCTTGGACTCCACGCTGACGCCCACGCCCCAGTCACTGCTGACGCCCGCCAGATAGCCGTTCAGCGCGTCCTCCAGATTGGGCGTTGTTCCGTCGATGTTACCCTGCTGGTTTTCCGGCAGATCGGTGTCGAAGGCGTAGTGCCACGTGGCCGTGAGATACCACCCGTACTTCTCGCTCAGTCCGTCCTCCAGCTCCTGCACGAACTGTGTGAAGTGCGGCATGACCACCATCAGGGTCGGGGTGATATCCGCCGTGAAGGGGCCGCTCAGCGGCGGAATGTCCCGATCCATGACCCGGAACGTCCATTCCCCGTCGACGGTCAGGGTGTCGTAAGGGAAATCCGTCCGCAGCGCGGCCACATACACCTGCCCGTCGTTCAGCGTCAGGCTCTGCCCCGTGGCGGCGTTGTAGTCCTCCAGCGGCAGGAAATGCAGCTGCGTCACACGGGTGCTGTCCGCTGCGGACGCACCGGCGTTGCCCAACCGCAGATCCCCGCCGTCCGGCAGACCGCTGACGCTGATCTCACGGTATGTCGCCACATTACTGGTCTGCCCGCCGAAGTTGAAAACGGTGCTCTCCACACCCTGACGCAGCTGCTCCGCCTCCGCCTCGTCCAGCGGATGATCGCTTCTGCCGTATACCGCCACGTCCATGTCGCGGGGATACCGGGCATTCACCGCGTCCTCCTGCCCCACATACAGGCAGGTGGTGGACGAGATCATCACCAGCACCATGGTGGCCAGAATGCACACCGAAGCCAGCCCCGCGCCGTTGCGCTTCATGCGGTAGGCCATGGAGGACACGGACACGAAGTGCTGGGGCCGGTAGTAGTATTTTTTATTCCTTTGCAAGCCGCGGCACAGCGTCACCGACCCGCTGATAAACAGCAGATAGGTGGCCAGTATCACCATGATGACCGCCGCAAAGAACCACAGCAGCGCCGCCAGCGGCTCCTTGATGGACAACGACAGCGCGTAAGCGGCACCCAGCAGAACCATGCCCGCCGCCGTCAGCACCCACTGCGCCTTGGGCGGCTTTTCGCCCACGCTCTCGCTGCGCAGCAGCCCCACGGCGCTGACGCCGTGCAGCTGCCGCAGCCCGTTCAGCAATATCAGCGTGTGGATGACCGCAAACAACGCCGCCGCAGCCAGCAGAGACGATACGGACACCGTCAGGGTATAGGTCACGGGCACCTGCAAAAGCCGCACCATACCCAACTCCGCCAGCTTATACAGTACCACGCCCAGAAGCAGTCCCGTCCCCGTGGTCAGGCCATAGGTGATGACCGTCTCCCACAGCAGAATGCGGGCGATGTTGCCCTTGCCCATACCCAGCACATTGTACAGGCCAAACTCCCTCTCCCGGCGGCGAATGAGGAACGAGTGGGTATAGAACAAAAATATCAGCGCAAACACGGCGATGACCACCGTGCCCAGCCGCAGTATGATGGCGCTGCTGGTCCCGCCGGACATGTGCTCCAGCACCGGTGAGCCGGACAGCCCCATCAGGATGTAGAACATCAGCACCATCCCGGCGCAGCTCAGCAGATACGGCAGGTACAGCCGCCTGTTTTTTCTCATGCCCGTCCAGGCCAGCCGGGCGTATAATGTCTTTTCCCTCATGCCGGTTCACCGCCCGACTGCAGCATGGTCAGCGTGTCGGAGATGCGCTGATAGAACCAGGTGTCGTCGTCCTCGCCCCGGTACAGCTGGTGGAACACCTGGCCGTCCTTGATGAACAGCACCCGGCCCGCCCGGCTGGCGGCCTTCACGGAGTGTGTCACCATCAGTATGGTTTGCCCTGCCCGGTTGATGGCGGCGAACAGCCGCAGCAGCTCGTCGGTGGAGCCGCTGTCCAGTGCGCCGGTAGGCTCATCCGCCAGCAGCAGCTTTGGCTCGGTGATGATGGCCCGGGCCACTGCCGCCCGCTGCTTCTGCCCGCCGGAGACCTCATAGGGGTACTTCTTCAAAAGCTCCGTCAGTCCCAGCTCCCGGGCGACAGGCAGCAGCCGCGCCCGCATATCCTCGTAGGACATTCCCATCAGCACCAGCGGCAGATAGATGTTGTCCTCCAGCGTGAACGTATCCAGCAGGTTGAACTCCTGGAACACAAAACCCAGGTTGTCCCGGCGGAAGGCCGCAGCGTCGGACTCCCGGACGGCGGACATGTCCCGCCCGTCCAGCTCCACCCGGCCCGCCGTGGGCTCGTCCAGCGCCGCCAGAATGTTCAACAGCGTGGTCTTGCCGCTGCCGGACTCGCCCATGATAGCGACATACTCGCCCTGCTCCACGGTGAAGCTGACATTCCGCAGCGCCTCTACGCGGCTGCCGCCCAGCCGCGAGGTGTATACCTTCCGCAGCCCACTGACTTCCAAAATGCTCATAGCATGACCTCCTTTTCCTTCGGGAGCCTCCGGCCCATCGCCCCGTCTCCCAACACGGTCAGTATACCGCGTCCCCCGCCCCTCTTCCATCGCTTTCCCTTACCCTTCCCGAACACAATTGTCACATTCCCCACCCTTTGCAAGGGCGATAATAAAATGTCGTAGGGGCCGGCGTCCTCGACGGCCCGTTTGCAGAACCTCCCGGTGAACCATTGTAGGGGTGGACGACTCTGTCCACCCACTCCCCTCACTCCGCCACAAACGCCGGGCGGCCCAGCGTCAGCCTTACCGTGGTGCCCACGCCGGGCACGGACTCGATCCGTATCTCATGCCGCAGATTGCGGCATATCCGCCGGCACAGGTACAGCCCGATGCCGCTGGACCGCCGGTCCAGCCGCCCGTTCTGCCCGGTATAGCCCATGTCAAACACCCGGGGCAGGTCCTCCGGCGCGATGCCCATGCCGCTGTCCCGGATGCACAGATCGTCTCCCTCCCGGTAGATCCGGATGGTCCCGTCCTGCCCGGTGTACTTCAGGGCATTGCTCAGCAGCTGCTCCACCACAAAGGTCAGCCACTTGCCGTCCGTCACCGTCTCCCATTCCACCGGCGTGTAATCCAGCGCGATGCGCCGGTCAATGAACTCCCCGGCAAACCGCCGCACAGCAGCGCGCACCACATCATCCACGGCGCACGTTCGTATCACGTAGTCGCTGCCGCCCTCCTCCAGCCGCAGATAGGTCAGTGCCATGTCCACGTACTGCTCCACCCGGCCCAGCTCCGTCATCAGCCGCCGGGCGGCCGGCGTGTCCTCCCCCTGCAGGGTCAGGCGCATAGCGGCGATGGGCGTCTTGATCTGGTGCACCCATGCGGTGTAATAGGCCGTCATATCCTCCCACCGGGCGGCGCGCGCCGTCTCCTGTCGGCACAGCTCCCGCCGCAGCGTTTCCACCACGGCGGCGCAGTCCGTCCCCTCCACGGTGGTCATGGCCGGCAGGTCCAGCAGCACCGCCTCGCCCGCCTCCCGCAGACGCTTCAGCGCCTTGTGCCGCCGTGCCGCGCGGCCGTAATCCCACGCCGCAAGGCACGCCCCCAGCAGAACGCACAGCCCTGCCGGATAGCCCACCGCCGCCAGCGGCAGGCCGTACAGGGCAAAGGACACGGCAAACACCCCGACAAACAGCAGAAATGCCGCCAGCGTCAGCCGACGCTCCCTCAGATATGCTTTGAGCAGCTCCATATCTCTCACTCCACGATGTACCCCACCCCATGCCGGGTGGCGATAAAGTCCACAAGCCCCACACCTGCCAGCTTCCGCCGCAGGCGGTTCACATTGACGGTCAGCGTGTTCTCATCCACAAAGCTGTCCGTCTCCCACAGCCGCTGCATCAGCTTCTCCCGGCTGACCACCTTCCCGGCGCTCTCCATCAGGCAGGACAAAATACGGTACTCGTTCTTGGTCAGCTCCACCGTCTGCCCCTGATAGGTCAGCTTCTGGTCGTCGGCGGACAGCTGTGCGCCCCGCCTCTCCCGCAGCACCGCCGGCGCTGCCATGTCATAGCTGCGCCGCAGCATGGCCTGTACCTTAGCCATCAGAACACCGCCGTCAAAGGGCTTGGCGATAAAATCGTCCGCGCCGAAGTTCATGGCCATGATGACGTTCATGTTATCACCGGCCGAGGACAAAAACAGGATGGGCGCACTGGTCTGCTTCCGCAGCTCCCGGCACCAGTGATAGCCGTCAAAGCACGGCAGGGCGATATCCAGTATGATGAGGTGCGGCTGAAACTCCGCCGCCTCCGCCGTCACCGCCCGAAAGTCCCGGACGCACCGGACCTCCAGTCCCCAGCTCTCCGCCAGATGCGCCACCGCCTGGGCGATGGTCCTGTCGTCCTCCACAATAAATATACGGTACATACGCTCACATCCTTTACGCTCTTCATTATACCCTCCCTCGCCTCTGTCCCGCAAGCCCTCTTACTCTTTCAATATTGTCACATTCGCTTACCGGTTTTTTTCAAAAACAGGGTTGACAAATCCGCGCCGCCGTGTTATAACTGTACCAACCTACCGAGTTGGTAGTTGTATTTCAGAAATGAGGCGATCACATGACCCGCACTCTTGTTCTCCTGACCGGACGATGTTGACTCCTTTTCCCTTCATTCCACACAACAACATCTGACTATAAACGATAAAGGAGATAAACACTATGTCTAGCATTTACACTTCCGCTGACCAGCTGATCGGCAAGACTCCCCTGCTGGAGCTGACCCATATCGAAAAGGCCCATGACCTCAAGGCGAAGATCGTCGCCAAGCTGGAGTACTTCAACCCCGCCGGCAGCGTCAAGGACCGTATCGCCAGGGCCATGATCGACGACGCCGAGGCCAAGGGCCTGCTGAAGCTTGGCAGCGTCATCATTGAACCCACCTCCGGCAACACCGGCATCGGCCTGGCCTCCGTGGCCGCCGCCCGGGGCTACCGCATCATCATCGTTATGCCCGAGACCATGTCCGTGGAGCGCCGCCAGCTGATGAAGGCTTACGGCGCCGAGCTGGTGCTCACCGAGGGCGCCAAGGGCATGAAGGGTGCCATTGCCAAGGCCGACGAGCTGGCCAAGGAGATCCCCAACAGCTTCGTGGCAGGCCAGTTCGTCAATCCCGCCAACCCCAAGGCCCACTACGAGACCACCGGTCCCGAGATCTGGGCCGACACCGACGGCAAGGTGGACTTCTTCGTGGCCGGCGTGGGCACCGGCGGTACCATCACCGGCACCGGTAAGTTCCTGAAGGAAAAGAACCCCGCCGTCAAGGTAGTCGCCGTGGAGCCCAAGACCTCCGCCGTGCTGTCCACCGGTGTCGCCGGCTCCCACAAGATCCAGGGCATCGGCGCGGGCTTCGTCCCTGACGTGCTGGACACTAAGATCTACGACGAGATCATCCCTGTGGACAACGACGACGCCTTTGCCGTAGGCAAGGAAATGGGTCACCGCGAGGGCGTGCTGGTGGGTATCTCCTCCGGCGCAGCACTGTGGGCCGCCATCGAGCTGGCCAAGCGTCCGGAGAACGCCGGCAAGACCATCGTGGTCCTGCTGCCCGACACCGGCGACCGCTATCTCTCCACCCCGCTGTTTGCGGACTGATACTGCGTTTTTCTTCCTTCCATTTTCTCCTCACAAACATGACGAACGGACCTCTTTCGAGGTCCGTTCGTCTTTTCTTCTGTTTCTTTCCACTTTCTTTCTATTCTCCTTCTATTTTCTTTCTACATTTTTTCTGCTTTTTTGAAACGTTTTTTGCTCCGCAGGTGTATGATAGATGAAAGGCCTTTCACCTCAACAAAAGGAGAACCCCTATGACGGACGAACAGTTCACCCCGCTGGCGGAGCGGTATATGGACACGGTGTTCCGGGTGGCATACAGCTATCTGCGCTGCCGGGACGACGCCGACGATGTGACCCAGGACGTGCTGATACAGCTGTACAAAGAGGACAAGGCGTTCGAAAGCGACGCCCATGTGAAGAATTGGCTCATTCGCGTCACGGTCAACCGCTGCAAGAACGTGCTCCGCGCCCCGTGGCACAAGGCGGAGGACATCGCCGACTATGAGAACACGCTGGTGTTCGAGCAGCCCCAGTACCGGGAGCTGTTCGACGCGGTGATGTCGCTGGACAGGCGGTACCGCCTGCCGGTGCTGCTGTACTACTACGAGGGCTACCGCCAGAAGGAGATCGCCGGACTGCTGGGCATACCGGAGGAAACGGTGCGCACCCGGCTCGCCCGCGCCAGAGAGAAGCTGAAACACATTTTATCGGAGGTGCCGCAGTATGCATGACAGAGAATTATTTGAAAAAGCCTTTTCCCCGCTGCACGCCTCCCCGGACACACTGACGGAGGTTAGAAAGACCATGCGAAACGAGAAAAAAACACGCCGGGCGCTGGGCAAGAGCGCCGTGGTCGCCATTGCCGCCGCGCTGACGCTGACCATTGCCGTGGCCGGCGGCATCGTGACCCTGATCCGGGCGGACGTATCCCCCGCCGACAAGGTGGACGACACCACCCACCACGCCTTTACCGACGATTTGGATGCCACCACGCCCACCGTAGACGACGGCAAGGGTACCGCCGTGTCTGTTCCCGATATGGAGCGCATCCCCGGCGACATCCAGACCACCCAGCGTCTGGTGGGCAAATATTTGTCCAAGTTGGACGCGGAAATGACGGTCGAGGGCAACACCATCCGCCTCGGCACGCTCCTCATAGATGAAAGCGGCAGCGGTATGCTGACCTACTCGGTGGAGAATCCGGACGGCGTGAAGTATACAGACGCAGGATACGGCGAAGCCGTGGATATGTCCGCTGAGCCGTCCATGTGGCTGGACAGTGCGCCCGACGCACAGGGTTACGGCGGTACCTGCATCAGCAGCAGATGCCATGTGGACGAGGATGCCAGCACCGATACCTGTTTGCAGGTGGTGCTCTATTTTGCAGCCGGCAAGACATTCCAGAAGGGCGATGATTTCTACTTCACCGTGTGTGACAGTGCTTACCAGCCCTACTCCATCTCTATCCAGCCCCAGACCTACGTGCCCGTCAAGACTTTGACCGCCAAAAACGGCGAGATCGTGACGCTCTCTGCCCTGGGCATGACCATCGTGAATCCCGACCCCAGCCGCGAAATACACACTGACGAGGTGCTGGTCAACGCCAAGGACGGCAGCAGCTTCGCCGTGGAAAGCAGCAGCAAAAACCTGATGAACTGGGTCATCGGCTCCATTACAGGCGACGGTCAAGCTGCCTTTGAAAACTACACCTATGTGTTCAATCGACTGGTAGATGTGAACGATGTCGGGTCTGTGACCCTGACAGGCTATTACTACAACCTGGACGGCTCCGATAACGACACCGTATCCCTGACCTATCAGCCCTGAACAGGCAAAAAAGAACCGCCCGCGGGCGGTTCTTTTTCGCTTATATCACATAATTGTCCCCCGCTGGGGCGTTCATCAGGTCGGCCAGCGTGATGTGGGTGAAGTAGTCCCGCGTCAGCTTGTAAAAACCCTGCCACACGCCCAGCGTCCGGCACTCCCCGGCCCGCTGGCACACCGGCGCGTCCGGCTGGAGACAGGTGACGGGCGCCAGATTGCCCTCCGCCAGCTCCAGTATCTCCCAGAGGGTGTAGTCCTCCGGCTCCCGCGTCAGGCGATAGCCGCCGCCGATGCCGTGGACGCTCTCCACCAGACCGGCGGACTTCAGCACGGGCATGAGCCGCTCGATGTATTTCAGGGAGATGTCCTGCCGGGCGGCCACCTCCTTCATGGGTATAAAGTCCCCGCTGCGGTGCTCCGCCAGATCCAACAGAACGCGGATGGAATAGCGACCTTTCGTGGAGATCATAGGTCTTCCTCCTGTCAGAAAATACACGGGCCATAAGATGACCCGTGTATAGTATACCACCAATCCCGTAGGTTAGGCAAGTTTAATTTTTCTTTGCGTGCCGATATGCCTGCATACCCCACACCAGCCAGGCCGCTACCACCGCCGCCAGGACGATCCAACGCACCGTCTCCAAGGGCCAGGCCACGGCGGACAGGTCTGCATAGCGGCTGATCATAACGCTTTCCGCCGTACTGACCGTGGCCACATAGGCAGCGGCCGGCTTCCAGCACACCAGGATCCGCACGACCTCCACGGCAAAGAGCAGCCCGCACCAGCGGCTCTTTCAGCACCGCGCCGCCGACTACCAGCGCCGCCGCCAGCAGCAGCGGCAGCAGCAGCCATACCGCCTCCTGCCGTACAGTCAGCGCTGCCCAGGAAAACTGCCGCACCACACCGCCGTGCAGCGCATAGGCGGACACCAGTAGGCGCCACACCCCCAGCAGCTGTATGGCCGCGAACAGCCACAGGACGCACAGCGGTATCAGCAGCAGGATGCGGCGGCGCAACGTCTCTCGGCTGCGGCACACGCCCCAGCCCAGCCACAGGCACAGGGGCGACGCCAGCAGGCACAGCCACGACCAGTTGTTATAAGGGAATGCCACCCACACTGCCAACGCCATTACTGCCAGACTGTACCCGATGCGGAAGCGCAGGCTTCCCCGGCGCTCCAGATAGGCCTCCACCTCCGCCGGTGTATCGGCACAGGCTCGGGGGCGCGTCTCACCGGCCAGGATGTCGTCTGCCGTCACGCC
>OHOP01000746.1_pt1 | contig 12103 bp, 17 predicted proteins | sample 1569821 | NCBI WGS metagenome assembly OHOP01 (sample SAMEA3879527, study PRJEB24766) | human gut metagenome | biome: human-associated habitat; feature: feces | place: USA | collected 1985/1987
TTGAGGTCAGCTATGAGGCCGACAGCGTATTCCGCAACGGCTATGAAAACTGTCCGAATTTGGACTGAAAGGAAGCACATGGACATTTTGAAGGAATACCCCCTAATTGACGCGCACGGCAAGCGATATCGTGAAGTTGGCCGGGGCTGCATCGAATATGCGCCGACCCTTGTAACCTCTGCGGGCGAAGTGCCGATGGGAACGGTCATTTATAAGAAGATGCAGGAAGAACCACCCGCACAAAGAAAAGATTGCCCCTTTCAGGGCGGCCTATACCCGCAATGCAAAGAGGATTGCAGCTTTTACGAAAGCGGCAAGTGCAAGCCGGGAACAGCGCAGGCGGGCAAGCGCTGCCCTCTCCCCGCGCATTTGGCTTGCGGCGATACCTGCGCCATGTATGAGAATGGGCGCTGCACCCTCTTTTGCAGCAGAAAGGAAACGAAAGAATGAGCGAATATAACGGCTATGCACAGCGCCTTGATACCGCTTTCAAGGCATTTAGAAGCGACTTTCAGACCGCATACAAAGCCTTGCAGCAGGCGCGAGAGAACGCAAGCAAGCCCGGACAGGATGCCTTGAAAAAGCAGATTGCCGCGTTTGAACTTGAAGAAGCAACCAGAAACATGAGGACGGAAACAATACGGCTTTGGGACAGATTTAGAACGGAACGCCGCACGATCCGCGCAGAGCTGGAAAATGCGGTCAAGGCCGCAGGGCTTGCGAACCCTGACGAAATCGACGGCAACGCCCTTGAACTGATGAAAAGCGGTGTTTTGAACTCCGCCGACTATGTAGCACTTGCGGAGCGTTTCGACCAAAACCGCACCATGTTAAAGCTCATTGCGAAACACTCACACGAGGCCGCAGAAGCCGCCAGAGCCGCAGGGAACAACAGCGAGAGAAGCACCCTTAATTCCGTCTATATCGCCTGCAAAGACGGCGACAGCGCCGTTTTAAGGGCGTTTGACAGCCTTTCCAAAGTTTCCGACTATTGCAGGGGCGAACGGTACGAGGGCGACAGATCAAGGCCGGAACATATTGCAGCCATGAGTGACAAATGGGAACACTTGACGGCGGCAGCAATCGAGGACTTTTAACCATTCTTTCGGGGAAGTGATATTAAGGCCACCAGCCGGAGAAAGACCGGCAGCAGGCAGCAAGGGCGGCGGGATTGCCTATCCTTTGTTCCCTTGCGAAGTCCTGCCCGAAGTACAGCGGCAGGCAGCGCCCTAAAGTACCAGGGCGCGGGAGTGTGTAAATAGTGCCATAATCTCAATATATAGGGCGGGGGCAACAGTCCCCGCCCCTTTATTTGCATATAATGCACAAGAAGTTCATAAAGCTAAAAAAGTGCTTGACGGTTAAGAGGAGTTGTGCTATTATAAGAGAAAGACAAAGACAACACCGCAAAAGGAGGCACACACGATGCAGGAAATCACCGTTTATAATAGCCAGCTTCAAAGCCGCGCAGCGATCAGCGCCGACCTTTTCCGGCGTTTCATCGAGTACACCGACAGAGAGCCAACCACAACAAAGGGATATATTACTTGCCTGCGCCAGTTTGCGAACTGGATCACCGCCACCGGCACAACGCAACCAGAGAGGGCGGACATCCTCGCCTATAAAGAATATCTGAACGGCGCACACTTTGGGCGCAGCGGCGCGGAGCAGCTAAAGGCCGGCACAAAGCAGCAGTACCTTAGAGCCGTCAAGCACTTTTTCAAGTGGACGGCAGCGGAGGGCATTTACCCGAACATAGCCGACAATATCCACGGCGTAAAGATCAACCATGACACCCACAAAAAAGACGCGCTCGACCGCGAAGCCGTGAAGATCATAGCGGATCATATCGACCGCAGCACAGAGAGCGGCAAGCGCCTATATGCTATGTATCTTCTTTGCATTTCTTGCGGCCTGCGAACAATCGAGATCAACCGCGCCAATATCGAGGACATAAAGAAAACCGGCGGCCGCACCTATCTTTACTTACAGGGCAAAGGCCACAGCGAACACGATCAGCCGGTTTTGCTTATCCCCGAAGTAAAGGCCGCGCTGCAAGACTATTTGCAGAGCCGGACGGACACCCCCACAGCAAAAAGCCCGCTTTTCGTCAGCACCAGCAATCGCAGCAAGGGAAAGCGCATAGCGCCTACCACAATAAGCACCATGCTTAAAGAAGCCCTTGTAAGTGCCGGATATGATAGCGACCGCCTGACGGCGCACAGCCTGCGCCACACCAGCGGCACAGGCGCTTATAAGGCAACCGGCAATATCTACCTTGCACAGAAGCACCAGCGCCACGCCGACCCGTCAACAACGGAAATCTATGTCCACGCGGAGGAACGCGAGGAGCGAAACACGGAGCAGCAAGTTTACAATTACTTTTTCAACCCGGCGGCGGGCAAGGATCAGCGGCAGGAAGCAATAGAGCTTATAGCCACCATTGACCCCGCAAAATTGGGCGCAGTCTGCGAGTTTCTAAAGGCTTTGCGCTAATCAGAATTACATTTATACGCTTAATTAGAAAATTGCACATGATGCATATAAAGTATATAAAACGCTTGAAGAAAGAGAGGTTTATAAAGCATGGAAGAATGGAGCAACAACGCTTGCGAGGGCTACGCAATCCTTGCTATGCAGGCCGCAGGGCTGGACGCGCAGACCGTTTGCCGCGTCCTCGACCAGATGCGGGCTTGCTTTGATAGCGTATCCGTAGAAGAAGCGGAAGAAGTACAAGAGCCTTGAAAGGAGCATACACGATGCGTATTATCAGCGTATCAAACCAAAAAGGCGGCGTAGCAAAGACCAGCACAGCCGCAGCAATAGCGCAGGGGGCAATTAAACGCGGCAAGAACGCACTTTGCGTTGACCTCGACCCGCAAGGCAGCCTAACAACCATTTGCCGCGCAGACGGCACGAAAAAGGGCAGCTATGACCTTTTGAAAGGCGCAGATGCCGCCCCGCTTATCCAGCACATACCCGGTATGCCCGATATAATCCCCGCCAGCTTGCAGCTTGCCGGAGCTGATGCGGAACTATCCAGCAGAGCGGGGCGCGACTTTCTCTTGCAAGCAGCATTGAAGCCTCTAAAAGAATATGACCTTATCGTGATAGACACCCCGCCCACATTGGGAACGCTGCTTGTAAATAGCCTGACGGCAGCGCACGAGGTTATTATACCCTTACAGGCTGACACTTTCGCCTTGCAGAGCATTTACCAGCTTGCAGACACGATAAAGCAAGTGCAGCAGTATTGTAACCCCGGCTTGACGATCAGAGGGGCGCTATTGACGAAGTACAGCCCCCGCACCGTCCTTGCCCGCGATCTGCGCGACACCATAGCGGAAAAATGCGCGGAGCTGGGAATACCGATGCTTACAACGGCGATCCGCGAGGGCGTAGCCGTAAAAGAGGCGCAGACCATGCGGGAAAATCTCTTTGACTATGCACCACGCAGCAACCCCGCGAAAGACTATGAAGCCCTATTAAACGAATTGGAGGTATAAAGAATATGGGAAAGAGTTTCAAGCCCGCAGCAGAAGCCGCGCAGCCGGTTTATAGTACGATCATCGGAGCGGCGCAGGAAGTACAGGAAGTGCAAGAAGCAACACCAGCACAAAAGGCACTTGCAGACCTTAAAACACAAGGGCAGAAAGGCGCAAAGCTCGACCGTATCAATATGGCCTTTACCGCTGACAACATGGACTATATACGCACCATGTCAAAGCTGAAAGGCCAGACTATGACGCAGTTTGTAAATATCCTTGTGGCAGAGGAACGAGAGAAGAACGGCGCAGCGTTTGACGCTGCAAAGGCAATACTTGAAAGCCTTTAAGAGAAAGGAGGGCGTGTCATGGCTGAAAAACTAACTGCCACCGACCGCGAGAACATACAGGCTTATTTATCGGCTATGAAAGCCCTTGAAGCGAAAGAGCCGGAATACAATTTCGCGGACGAGGCCAGCGCCGAGGCGTGGGCCGCTTGGAACGCCGAATGTTTAGCCACAACGAATAAATATCAAGACAGCATAAAGCGCGCTTTGCTCTTTAGCCTGGGCGACATGACCGGCACCGCCCCGCAAAGCGTGGCGGCTATACTCTCCGCGCTCATAGATGCCGACCAGCTCGACGGACAAGCAAGCCTTTTCCCGCCCCAAAACGCCGCAGCGCAAAAAGAAATTGTCGATACACTTTCAAGGGCTTTCGGCGTTATAAGACAAGGTAGCGCTACAAATGCCCTTTCTAAAATTCGCAGCGACCGTGCAAAGGTGGACGAGATCACAGGTATAGCTACAATCAAAAGCGGCAATCTGAAAGTTTCCTTGCGCGACTTTCAAAGCATAGCAGGTTTTAAGACTTCTACGCACAAACTGCTTGATGCATTGACGCGAAAATTTACGGAAACCGGCGCAAAAAGCCCGTTTGTAACGCTGCCTTTAGATGAATACATGGAGTTACGCGGGATCAGCGACAAGAAAGAAGCCCGTAAACAAGTAAACGCCGACTTACTGACCATGTATAACACCGACTTAGAGTTTACAGAGAAGCGGCGCGGAGCTGATGGCGGATGGTTCAAGATGCGCATATGTGATGCCGTTGGAGTAGTGAAGCGCGGAAATATTCTTTTCAGCTTTGGCAGCACTTACTATTCATATCTGATGCGCTGCACAATTATGCCTTACCCGAAAGACGCTTTTCGCCTCGACGACCGAAAAAACCCAAATAGCTATTACCTTGCCCGCAGAATTTCAGAGCATAAGAACATGAACGCAGGGAAACCCAATGAAGATATTATTTCCGTGGAAACTCTTTTAGCCGCCTGCCCCTATCTTCCGAAGTATGCAGAGGTCAAAGACACCGACCGCGCTTTCGGGCGCCGTATTATAGAACCATTTGAACGCGACATGAACGTCCTTTCGTCTTTTCTTTCGTGGGAATATTGCGGGAAGAACGGTTCCCCGTTGCCCGAACATGATTTGAGTATGCAGGACTACGAAACATTTGCGGCAACCCGTATTCATGTTTTTTGGACGGGCGAATACCCAGACCAAACAAAGCGCCTTGAAAGAAAAGAGGCCAGAAAAAGGGGGGTAGCGGACAGCAAAAAGGGGGGTAGCGGACAGCAAACATTTTTACAACCCCTTGCAGCACAAGGCTTTTCAAGGGGTGAAAATCCCTAAAATAACTAAAATATCTAAAATATTTAAGTAGCACTCCGCCTGCTCCGCTACGCGGGGCGGCGTGCTATAATAAACTCAATGTAAAAAGGGCGATTTTATATTGCGGAAAATCCCTTTTTATAGGCAAGAAAGGAGGGCTAACCGAGATTAGATACATACGCTTAATTAGAAATCCGCGCAAAAAGAGGACGGCAGCGCACACCGGCAAGTGAACACGCTACCGCCCCCGCAACCAGACTACACCGAAAGCGGCGCAGCCCTTGCCCTTTCAGTGTACCACAATAAGGGCGTTTTTACAACTGAAAGGAAAATAAAATGAATATCGACTTTAACGGAACCATTGATTTGGAAATCCCCAGTGATGACGAGCTTTTGGAAGTTTACGAACGCGTAAAAGCGCAGATGGACGAGGAAGCATCCTATAATCTTCTGGTGGAAATCGGGAAAAACACCGAAGCAATGGAAAAGGCAGAGGGTGCAGAGGGATCATTTAAAAAGTGGCCAACGGTAAAGAAAATGGCGTGGATCAGCAGCGAGGCGTATTGCATGGGATTTATGAACGCAACCCGCACTGTTTATGAAGCGCTCATTATGACCTTGCAGGAGCAGGCGGCAGAGCAGGGAGGGCGCAATGATGCTAAATGAGAGAGCAAAGCAGGAGTTGCAAGCCATGCCCCGCGAACTGCTGGGCAAAACACTAAGCCTCGCAGAAGCCGCAGCGAAAAGGGACAAAGCGGCAGTTGCAACAGCAATCAAAAATATGACAGACGAAGAAATAGCCGAAGCGTTAAGGGTATGGAAGATCGTTTTTGAGGGGGGAAATTAAATGACGAGAGATCAGGCAAAGCAGGAAATTAAAAGCCGGTATGCGGAATATCTGCGACCGGCGAAAAAGCACGGGACTTACATTTGCCCCTTGTGCGGGAACGGCACCGGCAGCACCGGGGACGGGATCACCGTTAAACCAGGCACAACGCATTTGAAGTGCTTCAAGTGCAGCTTTGGGGGCGATCTTATCGACCTTTACCAGCGGGAACACGGCGCAACCATGCCGGAGGCGTTTGCAGCCCTTTGTGAGCGCTTTAATATTGCCGTGGACGATCACACCGCCGCACCCGTTAAAACGCAGCCAGCGCTCACCAGCGCCCCCGCAACAGGGGGCGCGGAGGCGCAAGCGGATTATAAGGCGTATTTCATCGAGTGCGGGGAGAGACTTACAGACAGGGCAGCGCTTGAATATCTTTCTTTTCGAGGTATCAGCTTAGAAACGGCGGCGCAGTATGGATTGGGCTTTGATCCTGCATGGAGAAGCCCGCAGGCCGTGAAGAACGGCAGAAACCCGCCGACAAGCCCCCGGCTGATTATTCCGACCAGCGCCAGCAGCTACCTTGCGCGAGATACGCGCCGGGAGCTGACGGAGCAGGAGAGGCGCTTTGCAAAGATGAAAGAGGGAGCCGCGCAGCTCTTTAACCCCGCTGCATTAACGAGAGCTGCGGAAAATGCCCCTGTGTTTATCGTGGAGGGGGAAATAGACGCACTTTCTATCATCGAGGCAGGCGGGGAGGCCGTGGCGGCCGGAAGCACCAGCAACACGCACAAATTGCTTGAGTATATCGAAGAACACGGCACAAAGGCAACGCTGCTGCTTTGCCCCGACAATGACGAAGCGGGGCGGAGAGCGGGCAGAGAGCTTGCAGAGGGCTTACAGGGGCTTAATATCGCCCATTTGAGCGTTGATATTACAGGGGGGCATAAAGACGCAAACGAAGCCCTTACAAGCAACAGAGCAGCTTTTATTGACGCGGTACAAGCCGCGCAGCGAAGCACCAGCGCCACGCCGGACAGCGTAACCGCCTATATTAACTCTTTGATGGCGGGGGAAATTGAGAATTTCCGGCGCAGCTCCACCCGCAAAACCGGCTTTGAAAACCTCGACCGGCAGGCGGGCGGCATTTACCCCGGCTTGTATGTATTGGGCGCTATTTCCTCTTTGGGGAAAACAACATTTATTCATCAAGTGGCGGATCAGATGGCGGCAGCGGGGGAACATATCTTGTTTTTCAGCATGGAGCAAAGCCGCCTTGAAATGGTGAGCAAGAGCCTTGCGAGGATCACCGCGCAGCGGGATATAAGCACCGCCTGCACAAGCCTTTCTATCCGGGGCGGCAGATTGACCCCGGCGGCGCTGGATGCCGCCAGAGCGTACACAGAGGCCGTGCAAGACCGCATGAGCGTTATTGAGGGGAACTTTGCTTGCACAGTTTCTTTTATAGGCGAGTATGTGCGCCGGTATATGAGCCGCAACGAAGCAAAGCCCGTTGTTATCGTGGACTATCTGCAAATCTTGCAGGGAGAGGGGCGGCAGACCGTAAAAGAACAGACCGACAACAATGTAACGGAGCTAAAGCGTATAAGCCGCGCCCTCGACCTGCCAATAATTCTTGTAAGCAGCGTAAACCGCAGCAATTACCTTGCGCCCATTGACTTTGAGAGCTTCAAAGAAAGCGGCGGCATTGAATATACCGCCGATGTAGTGTGGGGCTTGCAGCTTTCGGCCTTGAATGATGATCTATTTACAAAAGAAAAAAGCATTATAGAGAAGCGCGAAAGGATCAGAGAGGCAAAGCAGGAAATGCCGCGACAGGTTGAGCTTGTATGCCTTAAAAACCGCTACGGGATCAGCAGCTACAAGGCCAGCTTTGAATACTACCCGCAGTTTGACTTGTTTAGACCGACCGAAAGCGAGGACGCAGCGGGCGCAAAGCGCTTTTAAGGGGGCGGCAGTATGAACTTATGGGAATATGCCGCGCAAACGGCACAGGAAGCCACACAGGGCGCGGAGCGTATCAGCATAGCCCCGCTATTGCGAGAGCAGGAACGGCGCACAGAAGCCGAAGAAAGGGCGCTTGCTATCTGCAAAGAGAAACAAGCAGCCATAGCGGAAAGCGAGGCCGCAAGAACTTCTATTCTTAAAGGCATACAGGCGGGAGAGCCAGCGGCAAAGCTGCTATTGCTTGCCGTGGATTGTATAGGCAGGATCACCGGGGATAGCGTCTTTGCAGCGCAGAGCCGCGCCGACCTTGTAACGGTGTACGGAAAGGCATTGATGCAGCCGGAGGCATTGCAGATCGAGTTAGAGGGCATACAAGCCCGCCTCGCTATGCTGACAAGGCCGGAGCTGGACGCAGAGCCAGAGGACAGCCGCAGGCGCATACAAGCCGCGATCAGAGCGCACAAAAAGAGAGAAGCTGAAATAATGGCTTTGCAGTAAGGAGCAGGGGCAGGCGCTATGCGCCCGCCCTTTTCCTTTACCGCATTTAATAACTTAAAAGTTATTGACAAGAGAAAAAGGGGCGCGTATAATATCCAGTAGAGAGAGGGGGAAAGATACCCTTGCACGAGATCCATTTTTACAGAGATAGGAACGGGAAAGAGCCGGTATTAGAGTATTTGCGGGAGCTATCGCGGAAAAAGGACAAAGACAGCCGCATAAAGGCAAATAAGATCAATGACTATATCGAAGTATTGAGCCAGTACGGGACGCAAGCCGGAGAGCCGTATATAAAGCACCTTGACGGCGATATATGGGAGCTGCGCCCCCTGCGCGACCGAATATTGTTTGTTGCGTGGGTAAATGGCAGCTTTGTTTTGCTCCATCATTTTATGAAGCAGACGCAGAAAACACCAGCGCGGGAAATAGACAAGGCAAAGAGAGAACTTGCCGACCTTATAGAAAGGGGCTTTGATGATGAACAAGAATAGCGCAATCGGGAGCAGTTGGGGCGAAGTGAGAGCCGAACTTTTCACCCCGGAAGAAATCGCAGAAAGCAATTTGAGAGTTGCCCTTATAGGGGAACTGATTAAAGCAAGGCAGGAAAAGGGGATTACTCAAAAAGAGCTTGAAAAAATGAGCGGAGTAAAACAACCCGTAATTGCAAGAATGGAAACCGGCAGCACAAGCCCGCAGCTCGATACAATCTTGAAGATTTTAGCGCCGCTGGGAAAGACCCTTGCCGTTGTTCCTATTGCCGGAAAGTGAATATAGGCGCAGAGCGTCCCCGAATTACCGGGGGCGCTTTTTTTATGCCTCGAAGATACATAGCAAGCAGAGGGAAAATATATACACTCGATATATTTACCCGCTTGTTAGGGCGCGCCCTAAAACCCCAAAAACCTAATTGAGCGTATTACGATAATTCAAAATAGAGAAAGAAATAGATATAGACAAAAGAACAAATGTTTGATATAATATATGCATAAGAAGTTTACAACGGTTAAGAACTTCAACAAGAATATAAAGCGAAAGGAGCGTAAGAAGCATGACGAACGAGGCCGCTGTTTGATATAATATATGCATAAGAAGTTTACAACGGTTAAGAACTTCAACAAGAATATAAAGCGAAAGGAGCGTAAGAAGCATGACGAACGAGGCCGCGGAGAAGCGCCGCGCATATTACAAAGCGTGGAGAGCCGCCAACCCCGAAAAGGTAAAGGCGAACAATGCCCGATACTGGGAGCGCAAGGCAGAGCGTGAGCGAAAGAAAGCAGGTGAGCAGAACGAGCGGGAAACGGTCACAAGCTAAAGGCCGCGCCGGGGAGCTTGAATTGTGCCGCCTATTGCAAGGCTACGGCTACCCCGTGCAACCGGGCGAGGCCGTGAGCTATGGCAGTACGCCAGATTTAACAGGGCTTGACGGCGTACACATTGAGTGTAAGCGCGGGGAAAGGCAAGCCCTTTATGAGTGGATCGAGCAGGCGCAGCGGGACAGCGGCAAATTTAAGGACGGTTTACCGGCTATCTTTTGGAGGAAAAACCGCGCCCCGTGGCTTGTCTGCATGACGCTTGAAAACTGGATAGAGCTTTACCAGCGGAAAAAAGCGGAAGAAATCGGAAAGGAGCGCAGCGAATGACACCCAATGAAGAACGCGCCTTGTCTGCGCTCTTGACCTCGAAAACGAAGTTAGAGGCGGCAGAGAAAGCGGGGATCACAGACCGCACCATGAGGCGCTATTTTGAAAACCCCGAATTTTGCCAGCGATACCGCGAAGCGTTCGCCGGAGTAGTCCAGGACGCAACGCGCAGGGCGCAGCAGCTATTAGAACCTGCGCTATCCACCTTGCAGACGGTCATGGAGGACGAGGAAATAAACCCCGCCGCCAGAGTAAACGCCGCGAAAATCGCCCTTGATTATGCCGTGCGCCTGACCGATCAGAACGACCTTGCAGAGCGTCTTACAGCGTTGGAGGAAATGCGGCAATGATAACACGGGACAAGCTGGAACAGCGCATAGCAGCCCTTGAAATGGCAGAGAAGCAGCGCCGGGATAGCATGACCACCGCCACCGTGGAGGACTTTATAGCCCCGTGCTATCTCCCATTGCATGAGGACATAAAGGCAGGGCGGCACCGCTTCTACAATCTTCCGGGCGGGCGCGGGAGCTGCAAAAGCTCTTTTGTATCGCTTGAGATCGTAGACGGCATACAGGGCGACCCCACAGGCCAGAGCAACGCTATTGTGTTCCGCAAAGTGGCGGGGACAATGCGCGACAGCGTTTTTTCTCAAATCGCATGGGCTATTGATATGCTGGGCGTTTCCCACCTCTGGAAAGCAACCGTTTCCCCAATGATGTATGAATACAGACCGACCGGCGCACAGATCCTTTTTCGAGGGCTGGACGATGCAAGCAAGCTGAAATCTATCAAGCCCCGGCGCGGCATATTCCGCTTTATTTGGCTTGAAGAATTTGCGGAGCTGCCCGGCGCAAACTTTGCCCGGAATGTTTTGCAATCGGTCATGCGAGGGCAAGGGACAAATCCGCAGGTATTCCGCAGCTTCAACCCGCCGATCAGTAAGGCAAATTGGGCAAATCAGTTTGTTGCAGAGCCGGACGCGCAGGGGATCACCTTTCACACCACCTATAAGGACATACCCGCCGAATGGTTAGGCGAGGCTTTCATAGAGGAGGCTGAACGCCTGGAGGCCGTCAATGAGCAGGCATACCGGCACGAATACTTAGGCGAGGCGACCGGCACCGGCGCGGAGGTATTCCCGGCGCTGGAAGTGCGGGAGATCACCGCCGAGGAAGTGGCGAACATGGAATACTTCTTTTCCGGCGTGGACTTTGGCTTTGCGGCAGACCCCGCTTGCTTTATCCGTTGCAGCTATGACCGTAAGCACGAGACAATCTACATTCTGAACGAGATTTACAAGCGCGGCATGAGTAACCGGCAGCTTGCGGAGGAAATCGCCCCACTTGTGGAGGGGGACACCAAAGGCAGCAACTACCTTTCCCCGGTAAGCGGCTTGTGCTTTCAAGATCACAGCGACATTTATTGCGATGCAGCAGAGCCGAAAAGCATAAGCGATTTAAAGGATTGCGGCTTAAAGCAGGCCAGAGCTTGCCACAAAGAGCCGGGATGCGTGGCGTATCGTGTCAAGTGGCTGCAACACCGGCGCATTGTGGTTGATCCTGCAAGGACACCAAACGCGGCGCGGGAGCTTGCAAACTACGAATACGAAAAGGACAAAGACGGCAATATGCTTTCCTCTCTCCCCGACAGGGACAACCACAGTATAGACAGCCTCGCTTATGCGTTAGACCGTGAGATTTACCGCAAGCGAGGGCAGAGCGCTTAAAGAAAGGAGAAATTCATGGGCTATATGCGTATCAAGTGCCACTATTGCGGCGGCTCATGGGAAGTGTACGGGCGAAGCGTCACAAATGGGGACTATCCCCGCACTTGCCCGCATTGCTTCAAGGCCATTGAAAGGCAGACATGGGAAAAGCAGATCATTCCGGCGTTTCATGCGCTGGACGATGCAAACCGCGAGCTTGTAAAGGATAGCAGCGGCTACCATGCCCCGCTTTTTGAGGTCAGCTATGAGGCCGACAGCGTATTCCGCAACGGCTATGAAAACTGTCC
>OHOP01000758.1_pt1 | contig 11892 bp, 9 predicted proteins | sample 1569821 | NCBI WGS metagenome assembly OHOP01 (sample SAMEA3879527, study PRJEB24766) | human gut metagenome | biome: human-associated habitat; feature: feces | place: USA | collected 1985/1987
CTTCTCCGCCATACGTGTTCAGATCCGATGGAAATAGCGATAGGTAAGCCTTTGAAGTTATCTCCAGCTTTTCCCCCGCTTCACACCGGACATGCGACTTTCACCGCATCCGGCGTTCCATCAATCAAACAGTTTTCTTAGTCTCCTTAGTCATACCATTATGAGAATTATTCGTAAGATTTGGCTTCTCCAAATCAATGGGTTTCCTTTTTGCCAATGTTCGCAGTTTGTTCAGCTTTGTGAGCTGTGAAGTATCCAATTTAAGAGCGGTGAGATAAGAACGAATAGTGTCCTCATCAATTGCGTGTATCAGTTCATGTACTGGTGCAAGCACCAATACCAGATTTTCATACTTATCTCTGCCTCCAATTCCTTTTGGCTTCTTGTGATGGCAGTGAATTTCTGATATACACTGAAATTTCTTTCCCGTTACCGCACATTTTCCCCATTGAGCGGAGAACAGTGAGATACGGTTATCCGCATACTCTGTACTGCGGCTGTATGTAGGCGCTCTCATTAGCTGTAGCAGTAAGAAAGTGTTTATCCGCAAATCGTCATGGATTTCACTTCTTCCTGCCGCTGTGTAAGCGCACACTTTTCGCCGCTGACTCATTGGATTTTTACATTGAACATAGCTTATTGGATAAATCGGTTCTTTGGATTGTGCTATATATCTTAGTTGCTCCGATTTCCCATATCTTTGGATTTCCATTTTTGTCAGGTCACGGCCTTCCTTTTTCAGCCGGTGTGTCTTTCCAGATTTCAGCCTGTTTTTGAGAACTGTATTAACAGTTCTGCCAATATCACCGCAGTCTATGCTGATGTCAGTGGCTAACTGGTAGTAATTCTGGATTCCCATAACCATGGAGTTGAACAGCCGTACTTCCCCGGCTTCTCCACGTCCTTTTCTGGGAAATTTGATATTTCCGACTTGTTTAGTCAGGCTGGCTTTAACCTTTTTGTAAGCTTTATCGCACATGTGCGATTGAACGACGTACTTTTTCCCCTTTTTGCGTAGTCGGATTTTGAATCCGAGAAATTCAGAATAGCTCCGTCTGACGTCAACAACTCTCGTTTTCTCCGGTGAAACATCAAGGCGCAGGCGTTCTTTCAGCCATTGCGTGACCGCAATCAGCGTCTGGTCTGCCTGTTCCCTTGTTCTACAGAGAATCCGAAAATCGTCTGCATATCTCACGATATACATTTCTTTCAGCCGTGTATTCCGCATTGCCCGGTACGCATGGCTTTGTATCGGACAGCCTGCCGCATTTTCTCTGTAAGCGTAGTTTTCCGTTACCGGGTTGCACTGCCATTGGCTTTCTATCCAATGGTCAAGTTCATTCAGCACCACATTTGCCAATAGTGGGGAAATAATTCCGCCTTGCGGCGTTCCCTTTGTTGGGTGTTCTGTGTTGCCGTCCGGCATGAGGATTGGAGCTTTGAGAATCCTACGGATTACATAGAGCAGTTCTTTATCCCGGATATTCAGTGACCATAACTGTTTTATCAGTTTTGAATGGTCTACATTGTCAAAGAAACCTTTTATGTCAAACTCTACTACATAGTGAAGTCCTGACTTTTGCATAAGCCTGTAGGTTGCCGCTATCGCATTTTCAACCGACCGATTTGGACGGAATCCATAGCTATTGTTGCTGAACCTGGCTTCGCAGATAGGTTCCATGACCTGCTTGATACATTGCTGTACCAATCTATCCCAGATACAAGGGATTCCCAGTGGCCTGGTATTCCCGTTTGGTTTTGGGATGTCTTTGCGTCTTACGCTTCTTGGGGTGTAGCCGTTTTTAGCTCCCTTGACGATTTTGCGTACCCTTGCTGTGACTTCATCAGCGGTAAGTTTACCAATATCAGAAATCTTCAGCTTGTCTGTTCCCGGCGTAATACTCCCGGTATTGGATTTGATGTTCCGATAGGCCAGCAGGATATTTTCTCTTGAAAGTATCACATCCATCAGGTTCTCGAAAATTTCTCCTGCCTGACTTCTGGCATACAGTTCATCAAAGGTACTTTGCATATCGTAGTATTCAGCATGGCGGAGATACTCCACGCATTTGGTTTTTGGTTTCTTCTCATTTGGCATCAGGCATCACTCTCCTTTACGGCGAGTGACTTCTTTTTGTCATACTCGCAATCCTAATTGCGACTAAGTGCTAAGTTGTCTGTTTGACTGACTTGAGGCCATTCTTCCGTTTTCCTCTTTTTCGCAGAAAACATCATCGGTTCGACCTCTGCTTTTCAGCAGTAGTACAGCAGCTTATATGATTCGTCTGCTTACTTCCTAATGGTAGAAGCCTACTGCCTTTCCTCGTTCCAACAATCCTATCTTTACATATACCTTTAGGTCTCCGCTTTAAGCCTGTCAGCTTGAACACGCCTGTAACGTGCTATGGTGTTTCATAACATCAATTTTTACTCCACCACACTGATTAGCGATTAACGCTACCGGCACATTTCTATGCCGTCATGGTATAGACCCTTACATTCGCGGTTTTCGTCAGTCATATTTCAAACATTCTGACCTTGGGTATTTTGTAGACCTCCGGCCTATAGGTAGCACCGTCCACCTCTGGACAGCTTTCGTGGGGCTGGTAATTATCCAGCAATCCATACGGCTACTCTCAGCCGACTTCACCGAGCTTCTGACAAGTCACATTTCTGTTGAAATGCCAGTCGGAGTATTAAGGGGGCGTTTCAGGGCGTTACCCCATCATTCCACCCATCAGGCCATTAGTTCTGCAAGTGTTTTTTCACCATCCTTTCATTCTTGCGCCTGACCTTTTCAGTCAGGAACGCATCGCACGGTTGTCGTTGCCGTAGCCCTCCAGCAGATTGATCGCACCCCAAATGCCGAGGCCAGCGCCCAGCGCCACAACGAGGGTCTGAAGAACACCAACAGCAGAATTAAAAAAAGCCATAAATAGTACCTCCGAAAAATATGTTTTAGATTTTGGAGGGTACATTTCTTCCACGAAGTTTCATCGAGTCGTTGTCAAATTAGACTGCCGCCGTCAGGCGACAGGTTCACCGGAAAGGTCTGCCTGATACACCTCAACTGCATCATCCGGCTTGAGCTTGAGGCGATGGGACAGAAAACGCTCTATGTCAAAGGCGTATTTCTTGTCATAATCCGCTGTGTAGCGGTAGAGGGGATGCTTGGTGAGATCATATTTGTTGGACAGAAACGGGCGGACGCCGCGAAGCTGCAAGATGCACTTGCCGCCATCCAGCACGGCAAGCTCGTCCACGCTCATCAGCTCTTTGCCACAAAGTCAAGTGGTGAATTCCCAAAAGGCAAGCGGCATAAAAGAAATCCATCTTTTATATCGCTTGCCTTCTTGTTTTGTTTTGATATTATTTACGGTATTACCTTTAATTTGGGACAAAAAAAAGCAGGAAACCTTTTCAGATTTCCCGCTTAGTAAAACTGTGAAGTTCTTTTAATTTAGAACGCTTGTCATACATCCTTAAATAATTCTATCTTTTATGAAATTCAATTATTCTGGACTACCTTATTCTGTTGACGGCATATGAATACCCAGAAAAACCACGCCAAAAGGACTTTCTCTATGACAAATTTCCAGTGGTTCACCATTCATAGCCATCTCATATACTTTTTCAGTAACTACAAGGTCTGTTTCTTCCCCGTTATCCATCACAATAGTCAATTTGTAATCATCATCATCTACATCTGGATCTTCTGCATGGCTATCCACAATAATAGCTGGATAATGTTGGGCTGGTCCAATAAGAGCTGCATTTACACAGTAATGAAGTCCACAAGCAATGGACAGTCCAACCACTCCCATGTACAACCCTGCGGCTACCCGATTCCGCTTCGGTGAACGAAGAACTTGCAGCACAATCAACACTATGGTGATGGAAAGTATCCGAATTAGCCATCCCCAGTTGCCATCTTCCTCCCGAAGCACCAAATCGCCCCAAATGTCACTAACTTGCCAGAAATAAGTATATCCTATTAACAAACAAATAATCAGCGGGACATGGATGTGCATGGCTCTCCACTCTGGGGTGGCGTTCTGAGGCTTGTCTCCAAAGGAGAGTACGGGAGCAAACACCAAACAAAATAAAAGAAATGGAATAGGAGCAAATGCACCAATTTTCATAACAGTAGTAAACTTTGCGTCAGCGAAAAGATATAGTGGAATAGGAATAAGAACGCCAACGGCAAACAATACAATAACAACCCACAATCCAATCCGGATACTTTTGATATGGTCATGCCAGTGGGTGTGGTACTCCTCCCGCCATTGGACGGTGTTCTCTTGCTGTTCCTCTTGTCTGGTTTGTTTTTCCATCGTAGGAGTCAATGTCGCAGCAAGATTGGTACTTTCGAGCCACTCTGCAAACCGTGGAATTCCCAACATATTGGTTTCGATAGAGGCTAATTTTTTTCCCTCACTGTTCAGTAAATGGATGGAGCGGTTGGCCGTCAGCCGTACCGAAGCCACCTGTCCCGGTGCAAATTTTCGTTTCCTGCCCCAACTGCTAATATACAAAATAGAGTTATCCTGGAACACAAACAAAGACCGGTTGCGTCCAGCCAAAAGCATCCATATGCCCAGCAGGAAGAGTAACACACCGGGAATGGCTACAAAGGCGGTGACATCTGGTGCAAAGGGTGGCGTCCCAGCCACGATGACACCCATGATGGTCAGAACAAATCCAAGCACCCAGACAATTACGCCAAGAACCGTGACTACCATCCGCTCTCGCACGATTACCACCGGCTGCTGGGTTTCTTCCCGTTCAGCGTGGCGGCACAGCAGCAGCGCCAAACCGAATCCAAGCAGGTACAGAAGCATCCCCACACCAGTCCACACGCCCACCATGTCCAGAGGCTCATTCCCGTCCGAAACAAAAATCAGCGGCAGCAGAATCAGAGAAAAAGCAATCGTAAAGCTACCACAAATAATGCAAGGCAGCTTACTGCCCTGCACAGGCAGGTCATGGGGCGGTTCCAGAGGCTTTTGAGTAGCATATTCCCTCTGAACGACCTCTAACTCCGGCGGTTGTTCCAGCACATGGGCGCAGTGAGGACATTGGGATACATACTCCATCTCACAACTATGACCTTTCCCGCCCATGGGCAAGGGCTGGCCGCAGGCAGGGCAGATCCAATATCGCTGAAAGATTCTTTTGTGAATTAGTTTTAGTACAACGAGGGACGCTGCCGGAAGAAGGGAAATCAACAGGAACATCCAAGGACTGTTCGTGCTGATCAGCCCAATCATCAAGGCGGTGACACAAAGAGCTGTCAGGATCAGAAAGCGGCTTCCAATTTTGGCGGCCTGCTTTGTGGCGGCAATGTAGGTTTCGTTTCCCTGCTTCATACCTGCGTGCTGAAGATCCAATAAAAATACTTCGATCAGTTCATACAGATCGTCTAAGTCATCCACATATTCACTGGTAAACTGGTCATACAGATTTCCGTTTACATATATCTTTACGCCAGATTGGTTTACCTCGACCTTGCAGTAGAGCCGGTTCAGGGTCAGACTGTCTCCGGAGAATTCCAGCTGATACTGGGGATATTGCGCTTTTAGGCGCTCATATAATTTTTTGAGTTCGTTTTCTTGATACATAGGTAATCTCCTTCAAGTAAGAGGTTGATATTTTAATCCGCATTTCTGCTGTTGATGTTTCTGGTTATGTGTAAGTTTTCATTTTGTTCAGAAAGATGTCCAGATTTTCTTCCTGTGTAGCAAATCCATAGACTTTTTTAGATATTCGGAACTTTATCATATCTCCATCTGTTAAATAGATTTGGAGTATATATTGAAGCGGAAACAGACTTTTTCGCACTTTCGTTTTCTGGATATTGCTGAAAGGGATACGACTGGTTCCCTTTAATTTTTTCGAATCGCCTTGAAGAAGGGATACCAATATCGCATTTTCGCTCAATCCTAAATATCCAAATGTGTAATTTCGTTTTTTTTGCAATAGTGTGCCGTAAATCGGTGCTTTTAAGGTCTCGCCTATTTCCAGCAATATGGAAAGTGCAGGGACCATCTGTTCATAAAATGTCACTTCATCACCTCCATTAAAAATGAAAAAAGAAGATCCCAATAAGAAAAAGTAATTGTCAAATTGTCATATCTATATGCAAACATTATAGCATTTGCATCATCTTTCGTCATCATTTTTCTGCTGTACGGCTAGGAATTTAATTGTAAATAAATTATGAATATATCTATTGCAATTTTACAAAAAGAAAAGCCTCATCCCTCGCTGATTGAGAGATGAGGCGAAATGATTATGCTGTAATCTCCGGGATTTCTCCGACAAAGTTATAAACGATTCTGACTTCCTGCACCTTCTGTCCGTCAATCTTCTTGACTTCGCCCACCAAAATTTTGCTGATGAGCCGGTTCAGCACCGCTTCATCCAGTTCTTCAATGGCTGCATAGCGCCGGATTTCTTTGATGAAGGTGCGGACTTCATTTTCCTGTTCGTCAGAGTGGCGCATCATCAACAGTAGGTCTTGCAGGCGCTTCTGGTTGGCTTCCTGCTCTTGTTCCAGTGTTGCTGTCAGCTTCATAAAACGCTGCTCAGTCAGGATTCCTTTTGCCTTATCGGTATATAGGCTCAGGAACATCTCATCAATTTCACGATTCCTGCTTTCCAGTCGTTGACATTCCTTCTGTGTCTGGGAGACATCCAGAAGATACCGGCGCTCCATCCGGCTGCTCAGCCGCTGATAAAAAGCATCGGCATCTTTGAGCGCAGTCTTTGCCAGTTCCTGAATATCTTTCAGCACAAGGTTGTACAAATCTCTGGCTTCGATCTTGTGGCTGGTACAGGCGTTCTTGCCCAGCCTGTTGTAGGTCTGGCAGATATAATACGCCTTATCAATCGGTTCTCGCTGTTCGCCGGTAAAACGATTCTTTCCGGTTCTGCCAACCTTTTCATACCGCACCTGCATGGACTTTCCGCAAGTCGCACAATAAATGATACCGTGGAACAGGTTATAAAAGGGGCAGGAGTTGCCCTTCATAATGGTTGGTCTGCGGTCAATGATTTCCTGTACCTGCTCCCATTCTTCCGGGGAGATGATTGCTTCATGGCAATCCTCGATAATTTCCCAGTCCTCACGAGGGATAATGTCATAGGTGTTGGAGCGAATCCATTTCTGATGTGTCCGGCAGACCAGATGTGCGCCCTTATAAAAGGGATTCCGCAGAATATGGCTGATTCTTGCACTTCCCCATGAATAGTAATTTACATCACATTCTGTGTTGCTTTTTACTCTGGTGATCGGGACTTTATCATCCATGAGCTGCTTTGCAATCCGCATGCATCCCCAGCCATCCAGCGCCATATCATAGATTTTTCGGATTACCGGTGCTGTCTCAGGGTCACGGATCAAATGTCCCTTATCCTCCGGGTCACGCATCAAACCGAGGGGCGGCTGCCCACCACAAAACTTCCCCTGCCGGGAACGGGTCATACGCCCTGCCAGCACCTTTTTGGAAATATCCCGGCTGTACATATCGTTCAGGATATTCTTAAACGGCGTAATGTCCATTTCCTGACGGGTCAGGCTGTCCACTCCGTCTGTAATGGCAATATAGCGTACATTGTGTTTTGGGAAAAAGATTTCGATATAGCTGCCAGCTTCGATATAATTCCTGCCCAGCCTGGACAGGTCTTTGGTGATAACGCAGCCTATCTTTCCCGCCTGAATATCGGCAATCATGCGCTGGAAAGAGGGGCGGTTGAAGTTGCGGCCTGTATAACCGTCATCTACATAATACTCATACTGGAACATCCCATTTTTTTCGGCAAAGTCCCGGAGCATAAGTTTCTGGTTGCTGATGCTCATGCTTTCATTATCGCCGCCATCCTCCAGAGAGATACGGCAATAAAGGGCTGTGATTTTCTGATTAACTTGTTTTTTCCTGCTCATAGTGTTCTCCTTCTATGAACAGGGACACGATATCATTATAATACCATGTCCCTGTCCATGATTCAACTGCTTTACGCCGCTTTCTGTGCCATTTCCCGATGCTCCAGCCATTCCTCAAAGTGTTCGCAGGTCTGACGCTCGATCAGCTGCTCAAAGGCTTCTCGCATGGTTTTGTCCCCAGAAAACTCACGAACCACTACAAACTGGACTTTTTTATTCTGCTTCTTGTTTTTCTCCATAGGCTACCTCCATAGAATAGGGGGATTAGACGGTGGTTGCGGCAACGAAGTCCGGCAACGGACATCAAAAAACCTGTAAACTATCGTCTGACCCTGATTTCTTAACTTTTCAAATTTTCTTATAAAATCTCGTTGCTTTCGTTGCCGAAAACATAGATAGATCATAAAAATCCTTTACTTGCGGGCTTTTTCTATATCAAAACCATAAATTTATCAGCAACGAACCCGGCAACCAACCGGCAACCATCCCGGCAACAGACCGTCCTTGTCAGGCGATCCACTCCTGCGGAAGTTCCAGCTGACGGCATTCTTCTTCACTCAGTTCTACAAATCCACCTTCGTTGCTGGGTAGTTCGTTGCCGGAAGTGTCCCGTTCCCAGCCCTTTTGTCTGCCATATCCGGCAAACATCCGGGGATTGGAAAAAGGCTTCCAACCGGTCACGACCGTGTTCATGATCTCATTGATATTGTGGAGCTGCCACCGCTTCGGCTCATCAAAGGTATGTCCCAGCGCCTCCTTGAACAGCTGTTTTGAGCAGACCATGTTTCCGGTGTAGTGTTCCAGAAATCCCTGTATCTGTCCGGCTTCGGTGTCCTCCGGCATGAAGTCTTTCTGCACCTCCACCAGTTGACGCTGGATGGACTTGCTGAATTTCATGGAATATTTGCCGCTGTGGTAAATGCTCATAGCTTCTGCCCATACCTGCAACAGATACGCTCTGGAAGCGCCCTCGTCCTCCAAAATGTGAACCTCTGCATTCTCCGGGTAAATCATGATTGGGAGAAAGCGCCGGTTCCCGGCTCGATCCAGCGGCAGAAAGTCCAGCGTATTCGAGGAACCACCGAACACACACTGCCGAAGCCGGTCTTTAGGCTGAGATTCATAAGGTGTCCGGTAGGTTTCCTTCTGTCGGCTAATAAAGGAACGGATTTCTTCAATGCTCTTTGCGCTGCTGGTGGCAAGCATCTCTGACATCTCAATGATCCAGTGACCTTGTAGCTTTTGGAATACCCGGTCGTCATCCAACTTCTTCAGGTCATCAGAGAACCATTCGTCCCGGATCGCCAGCAGTCGGAAGAATGTGGACTTCCCGGCACCCTGACCGCCCACCAAACAAAGCATTTCCTCATATTTGGAACCGGGACGGAATACCCGGCGTATAGCACCCAGCAGGAAATGTTTCAGCATTTCTTCCACATAGTCACTTTCATCAGCACCAAGAAAATGGTGCAGACAGGAGCGTATGCGTGGTGTACCGTCCCAGACAAGGCTGTTCAGCACATCCTGAATTGGATGGTAACAATTTTCGTTTGCTACGATAGAAAGGGCAGCCGTGATCTTTTTCTCACTGGTCAGCTCATAGTTTCTCTCAAAATAGAGGAGAAGATATTTCACATCCGTATCCGTCAGAGCGCTGGTATTCCTGCGCCAGCCCAAGTCCTGTACAATGTCTACCCGGTCTGTCAGGAGATTAAGCCGGATGGCATCCCGCAGGAGTGGATCGCAGCAGAACACAATCCGGCAGTTGTCGATGGTGTTGGCTGTTTTTCCCTTGTCGGTAACAGAAAGGCTCTGCCGCACCTCATCAACGCTCTGTTCCGGCGCTATGGCTTCGGCTGCGCTCATCACAGCCTGCTGGGTGGCTGGCGATAAACTCTGATATTCGCTGTTCAATTTTCCTCACCTCTTTTCCATACTCAGCAACTACAAAAGCTCGTTCTTCTATGCTGTCAGACAGAAGAAGATCCAACAGATATTCGATATATGGCTGCCTGTGCAGAGCCTCCACAAACAAAGGATTCCAGTCATCCTCCGGTTGTTTGGGCGCATATTCTTCTTTCCATCGTTCCAGCAAACGCAGGTAGTCGCACAGCACCCGAAAGCATTTCTGCTCTGCCTGCCGGTATCGCATTTCCTCGCTGATTTTTCTTTTGATTACTCTCTTTTGTGGCGGATCGTGGCCTTTGCGGTCAAAGCTGATTGAGAAGTCCTCTGCCAGCTTTAAGGCAGCTTCTTTACTGCTTAGTCCAAAAAGACGGGAAGTGAAATCAATCACATCTCCATCTGCCTGACAGGCAAAACAATGGAACCGTCTGTCCACCTTCATGCTGGGATGCCTGTCATCGTGAAACGGGCAACAAGCCATCCCGTTGCGTCCTACTGAAATTCCATAAACCAAAGCAGCCTGCCTTGTGGTAACAGACTGTTTTACTGCTTCAAATACATTCGTTTCTTCCACCTCCAAACAATGCAAAAGGCATCCGGTTTCCATAGAAAATCAGATGCCTCACAATTCCATATCCTGTTTTCTTGTTGGAGCAATCCGTCCTTCACGCTCCCAGCGCTCCCGGTTCTCCCGATCAGCGTCCAGTTTGCCTTGTGCCAGCTTCTCCTTAATGGATTTTCTGGCTTTATTTTTGATCTGCTCTTTGCCAGCCTGTTTGACCTCCGGTTTTAACAGCACCGCCTGTACCTTTTTGAGAACTTTTTCAGCAGACTGCTGTAATTTTTCTCGCACCCTACTCAGCAGAGTGTTCGCTATCTTCACAACTTCTGGCGAATTTTTGGCATTGGGCGATACCACGCTCTTTCGATATTTCTCAATTACTTCCATATCTTCAAGCTGGGTTTGTTCCCGAACCTTGTCGGTCACAACCTCCACCGCCTTGTCATAGGCTGCACCGGAAACATCTTCCAGTAAGGTTTCTACATCCTCAATTTTTAGCGTCAGTTCCTCCAGCTTTTGCTCCTGTGTCGCCAGCTGCTCCTTCTGCTTCATCAGGATATAATCCTGCTTTTCCAAATAGTCACGCCCACCATAAGACGGCTCCTGTTCCAGATGCAGCCCATGCCGTTTGGCAATGTCAAATAAGATTGTCCGACAGACTGCATCAAAAGTCTGTTTCCGGTTATTGTGCTTTCCTTTTGGCTGTTCCGGTTTAGGGAGAGGGATACCCAGTTCCTCCAACGCCTTTTCCTGCTGGGGGCACAGCTCTCCATACCGATTTTCACAGTCAAATACATGGCGCTCATGGATGTGCGGAGTCCCTTCATCCAGATGGAGCGCCCAGTCTAAAATGTGGATATGAGAACCGAAACGGTTTTCAAATTCCTCATAAAATTCACTGACAATGAGCGCTAAAGTCTCCGGCGGAACGGATTCTTCCATAGTGCCGATCTGGTAGATGCTTTCTTCTGGACAGGTCTTGTTATTTTTCAAAAGATCATCCACAGTGCGATTGCGCTCAATGTGCCGGGTTTTCTCGTTCCGGGCGTTCTGAGCATTGACATGGTCGGCATAATGCTCGTAGTAATACATCCGTTCAATTTCCTCAAAGCTGAAATCCGGCTGCTCTGGGTTTTCCCGAAAGTCGTGGGTGGTAAAGCCCCGGTAACAGTCCCAGTACACATTTTGTCTGGCACGCTCAGCGTCAATGTGTTCGCTATTTTCTACATCGAACCGACGGTCATTGTGCCGGGGATTGTAAGTGCCATGCTTCCCAGATCGTCCATTGTGTCTTGTTAATTTCAAACCTTTTTCCTCCTTCCTGCAAAGATGTTCTGGGCTGGGGAGGGCGGCAAAGCCGCCAGACCTGCGAAGTTTTGCGTCAGGTAATACCCAGTACAAGTTGACGCAGGCATCAACTTTCCCTGGGCAAGGCGTTTCACCCTTGACCCGATGGGGCTGGCTGCCCTCAACCCGCCAA
>OHOP01000761.1_pt1 | contig 11816 bp, 10 predicted proteins | sample 1569821 | NCBI WGS metagenome assembly OHOP01 (sample SAMEA3879527, study PRJEB24766) | human gut metagenome | biome: human-associated habitat; feature: feces | place: USA | collected 1985/1987
AAACACTGTTTGCATACTTTTTATTGCTTCCTTTCCAATGAGAAACCATATTGAGAAACCAGCGGTGAAACAAGTCTACCCAATGCTTGTTTTCGCAGGGAACGGTTTGTGCCAGTCCGCGGATACGGTCTTTGCCGTCCCAGACGGGGAGATGGTAGAGGAAATCTTCCAACGGATTGAATACGGGGATGCGGTTGGAGTAGATATACCGGCTTATGTCCCTGTCCCATAGCGGAATACCTTCGGCTTGCGCATCTAGTGCGATACTGTTCAGCACCCGTTTGTTGATAGGATTGAAGTAAAAATGGAATGAGTTCCGTTCGCGGTATTCCACTTCTCCCACTTGGGTGTTGTAACGGAATTCGTAGCGCCTATTCATAAACTCCTCTGTCTGGAGTGACAGGTACTGTTCTTTCCCTAAGCTGCTCTTCTTTCCGAACCCTTTTTGTTCTTCATATACATTCTTGACCAACTGACGGATGAGCACCTCTTGCCGGCGCAGGTAATAGTGGAAAATAGTACGTTTCACCGTTTCCTCTTCGGGAATGCCCGAATGGAAGCAGTTGACTGCCAGTTGTGTCACCATAGCCTGAAAGTCTTCCCCTCTTTCGGGTGCACCTTCATCTTCCGCTTCGTAGATTTCTTCATGGGTCTTTCTCAAAGCCGCTTCGAAAAGCATGAATACAGCGCGCTCCGTGTCATATCCCGGTACGGCCCGTGTCAACGGTGACTTTTCCGAGCGTACCGCTTCCCGATAAGTCAGTTCTTCGGGCATCCCTGACGGTTGCGACAGATAAAACGGAACGGAATCCGGTCTGTACATAAGTTCCGGGTCGTGTGATAGCCGTGAGTACTGTTCCAGACTAGGCTCTTTGGGTAAAATGCTGAACGGAATTTGCGGCTGATAGCATTTCACGGCCAAACGATAGGCATGCGCGTGAAATATCTCCGCTTCTTCTCTTTTCTGTGGAAGCGAATTGTCAGGGCGGGTAAATTTCGCCCATATTTTCACTGTCCGTCCGCTTGAACCGGTAAAGACGCAGTGAGTCTGCGGCTGTTCCCATGCCAATTGTTTTACTAATGCAATCTCCGGGCCGCCTGACAACGGTCCGACGGTCAGTTCTACTATTCCGTTATAACTTTTCATTTGTTTTCCACCTTCCGCCCTGCGGAATTCCGCAGCCGGAAGAATCTTCGGAAGCTTGTCTGCTTCGTAGCAGCGTGAGTCGGGCAGGGAATATCGCAACACTTCTCTGAAAGCGGACACAGGCTGTGTCTTTGTTTCTGTCCGTGTTTTTCCTATCCACGTTTCCATATCCATTGTAGTCAGCGCAGTAGTTTTGTCCTTGTCTCTTAATTGAGTGATTTTCATCTTTTGTTTTGTTAATAATATTCTGCTAAGTTAGTCATATTTGCCCGCTCTTGCAAATAAACATGGATATTTTATCTGTTTATCCTTTTTATCCGTACATTTGTAGAATTTAATAACAATAAAAACCGATAAACAGCAATGAAAGAACCATTCGATTATTCCATCGTTCCTTATACTTTCGGCTTGTGTGCAGCCGAAGAATGTCCGCGTGCCACGACTTGTCTGCGGCATATCGCCTTAGAGTATGCTCCGGCGGAGCGGGTTTTCCTGTCAATAATGAACCCCAACCGGCTGAAAGCGATGAAAAGTGCTTGTGATTATTACCGTTCCAATGAGAAAGTGCGTTATGCACGCGGCTTTATGCGTACGATTAGTGCTCTTACGGTTCGTGTGGCAGATGCCTTTCGCTATCGTATGATTGAATATATGGGTAGAAAGAACTATTATTTGAAACGTAGGGGAGACATGAACCTTAGTCCGGTCGAACAACGGCGGATTATTGCCGTAGCCAAGGAACTTGGCGTTAGTCTGGATGAGTATTTCGACGGTTACGTGGAGGATTATAACTGGGGTTAGTCTTGTATATCTCCTTCTCTGAAAATCTTTAGCTACGGTTTCGCTGTCGTTTCTCTATATGGAAACTCCAGTGTCCTTAGCGGGAAACGCTGGTATCTCTAGTTGGAAACTCTCGTTTCCATGCGCGGAAACTGTAGTTTCCCGCCTGGGAACCGGAGTTCTGACGCTGGAAACGAGCGCTTCAATGATAGGAAAATAAATTTTGATGCTTGGTGTGCAATATTTCTTCTTACCGCTGTGTTGCAGATACTTTTATCTGCAACGTATCTGCAACGGTATCTGCAACGCTATAATTGTTTATCAGTCAGTTTGTTATTTCGATTTTGTTGCAGGTGGCAGATGTTTTTTTATTTTTCAAACTTTATTGTAGGGAAAATTAGAGGTAATAGTGGCTTGAGGAAAAGAATCTTTTAACCTTGCGTGAGAAGGAGTTCTATTAAAAATATATATCTTTGCAAGACAGGTGACTGGCGTTAATTTATAAAAGCAGAGATTATGAGCAATAAAATTTATCCTATCGGCATTCAGAATTTCGAAAAGATTCGTAATGACGGTTATTTCTATATTGATAAGACGGCATTGATGTATCAAATGGTCAAGACCGGAAGTTATTACTTCTTGAGTCGTCCGCGCCGTTTTGGAAAGAGTCTGCTGATCTCTACTTTGGAAGCATATTTTCAAGGGAAGAAGGAACTGTTTACGGGACTGATGGTGGGGAAGCTCGAAAAAGATTGGATAGAACATCCAATTTTGCATCTTGACCTTAATATCGAGAAGTATGATGCTTTGGAGAGTCTGGATAATATTCTAGATAAATCGTTGACCGCTTGGGAAAAACTTTATGGTGCCGAACCATCGGAACGTTCGTTCTCCCTACGCTTTGCCGGTATTATAGAGCGTGCTTGCCAGAAGACCGGACAACGGGTAGTTATTCTGGTGGATGAATATGACAAGCCGATGCTGCAGGCCATTGGCAATGAGGACTTACAGAAGCAATTCCGGGATACGTTGAAGCCTTTCTACGGAGCTTTGAAGACGATGGACGGCTGCATCAAGTTTGCGTTGCTGACCGGGGTGACAAAATTTGGCAAGGTGAGCGTGTTCAGCGACTTGAATAACTTGAAGGATATTTCAATGGATGAACGCTTTGTGGATATTTGCGGCATCACGGAGAAAGAAATACATGACAACCTGGAGGAGGAATTGCATCAGTTGGCAGAAAAGCAGAAGATGAGTTATGAGCAGGTGTGCGCAGAATTGAAAGAATGTTATGATGGTTACCACTTTATGGAACATACCATCGGGATCTATAACCCTTTCAGTCTGTTGAACACGTTTGATAAGATGAAGTTCGGCAGCTACTGGTTTGAGACGGGGACACCCACTTATCTGGTGAACCTGTTGAAGAAGCATCACTATGATTTGGAACGGATGGCTCATGAGGAAACAGACGAACAGGTGTTGAACAGTATCGACTCGGAATCTAGTAATCCCATTCCAGTGATTTATCAGAGCGGATATCTTACCATTAAGGGGTATGACGAAGAGTTTGGCATATACCGTTTAGGTTTTCCGAATCGTGAAGTAGAAGAGGGGTTTGTCCGTTTCTTACTTCCTTATTATGCGAACGTAAATAAGGTGGAGTCTCCTTTTGAAATTCAGAAGTTTGTCCGTGAAGTACGTTCCGGTGACTATAACTCTTTCTTCCGACGGCTGCAAAGTTTCTTTGCGGACACTGGTTATGACGTGATTCGCGAGCAGGAGTTACATTACGAAAATGTGCTTTTTATCGTTTTCAAGCTCGTGGGCTTTTATACTAAAGTGGAATATCATACAAGCGAAGGGCGTATCGACCTTGTGTTGCAAACGGATAAATTTATATATGTCATGGAATTTAAACTGAATGGCACGGCAGAAGAAGCCCTGAAACAGATTAATGAGAAACATTATTCATTTCCTTTTGAAGCGGATAATCGTAAGCTTTTTAAAGTGGGTGTGAACTTTAGTTCGCAAACAAGAAATATAGAAAAATGGATAGTGGAAGAGTAGTTCCTTTTATTTCAAATTCCTAAAATACGCCCGTATCTTCCGCATAATCTTGATTCCCATCACTACGCCATCAAATACAGCCATACCGGTATTGAACGAACGCATGAGTGCATCCGCCTTGTTGGTTGCCGGAGCAAGTGGGGCGAATATTTCGCGTGTTGTAGCTGTCATGGCCTTTTTTTGAGCATGGATCTCATTTAAAAGCTTCTTTTTACGTTCGGCAATCTCTTCTAATGTAAATTTCTGCGGGGTCTGCGCATTCATAATTTATTTATTTGAATCAGTTAAAAATAAATTAGCGAGGAAGTTCACCATCGGAGAAATGATGAGCTGCTTGCGGAAAATAATAACCAGGGCGATGAGAACAACATTGATGCCTGCAATGATGGCGAAACTCGACATCAGACCGCCCACTAAAGGCTCCAATATATAAGCAAGAGCAAAAAGCAGATAAAACAGAGCCACCATGCCAAGGATAATAAGTACTAATATCATAATTAACGTGGAAAAAAGTATGGTTAACTTCTCCGTCAATTCTAATTTGGTATATTCTTTTTGAAGCTCTAGATATTTCTTGAACTCGAAAAACAACTGCTGAAAATTCTCAATACTTTTATCGTCTGCAAACATGGTCGCTCTGTTTTTAGTCTTTGATTACTCACTTATTCTGCTATTTCTCCTTTCATCTCCGCAGCAATCTCATCAACGAGAGTTTCCATTTCGCTGCGATTCAGTTTGATTCCCTTTTTACGAAGAATCTCTGCGATTTTGTGACGGGTGTCTTCTCCTTTTTCAGGAGCAAATAAAATACCAAGGGCTGCGCCTACGGCTGCACCACCCAGAAAAGCTGCTAAAACATTCAATCCTTTCATAATGTATAATGTTTAAAATGATTATGATACAACAAATATAACATTTTTATGGAAAGGTTGTTCGTGAAAACTGAAATTTTTTGCTACGTTTTATAATTCTTTTTTTCTTTTATGGTTTAATCTTATTTAACTGACTTTCGTAGCTAACCTTTGAAGGTTAAGGCGTACTTTTGTTTTCGAATATTGTAAATCAAAACATAATGGAAGCTAAGATTGTTTTTATAACCGGTGCCAGTAGCGGAATTGGCGAAGGTTGTGCCCGTAAATTTGCGAAGGAGGGATGGAATCTGATTCTGAATGCCCGTACCGTTTCGAAACTGGAAGAACTGAAAGCTGAACTGGAAGCGACGCATGGTGTACGGGTCTATATATTGCCCTTTGATGTGCGCGACCGGAAGCTGGCTGCCGCCTCTTTGGAATCATTGCCCGAAGAATGGAAGGCGATTGATGTGTTGGTGAACAACGCCGGGCTGGTGATCGGTGTGGATAAGGAATTCGAGGGTAACCTGGATGAATGGGATATCATGATCGATACGAATATAAGAGGACTGCTGGCAATGACGCGTTTGGTGGTGCCCGGTATGGTAGAACGTGGGCGCGGACATATTATTAATATCGGATCTATTGCCGGTGATGCCGCTTATCCGGGTGGGAGTGTGTATTGCGCAACGAAAGCTGCCGTGAAGGCTCTTTCGGACGGACTCCGGATCGATTTGGTGGATACTCCGTTGAGAGTGACGAACATCAAACCGGGAATGGTGGAGACAAACTTTACAGTGGTGCGTTATCGGGGAGATAAGGAAGCTGCCGATAATTTTTATAAAGGGATTCGTCCGTTGACGGGAGATGACATTGCGGAAACTGTTTATTTTGCCGCGTCGGCTCCTGCGCATATTCAGATTGCGGAGGTGCTTTTGATGCCTACTTATCAGGCAACGGGTACTATTTCGTATAAGAAAAAGCCGGAATAGATGTTTTTTTGACGGATTTCTTTGCCGGATGATAAAATTTCTATTATTTTGTTGCCCGAAACTAAATGTAATAGACGAAAATATTGAATTATTAATTAAAACAGAGTATAGGATTATGAAAAAATTAGTCGTATTAGGAATGGGAGTATGCTTGGTGCTAGCATTTGCATCTTGTAAATCCAGCGAAAGTGCCTATAAGAAAGCTTACGAAAAAGCGAAACAGCAAGAATTGGCAGAACCGCAGGTGGAAGCTCCGGTAGAAGTAACTCCGGTGGTTGCAGCTCCTGTGACAACTACTAAAGTGGCAGATACATCCGGCGTTCGTCAGGAAAAGGTTACAGTGGTTTCCGGCAACGAAGGGTTGAAAGATTATAGCATCGTAGCAGGTAGCTTTGGTGTGAAAGCGAATGCTGAAGGCCTGAAAGATTGGTTGGATGGACAAGGATATCACTCTACGATTGCATTTAATGCTGACAAGGCAATGTATCGCGTTATCGTAAATTCATTTGCTGATAAGGCTGCTGCTGCTGAAGCTCGCGACGCATTCAAGGCTAAATATCCGAACCGTTCGGATTTCCAGGGTGCTTGGTTGCTGTATCGCGTATATTGATTTCTTTTTGGTAATATATATTGGAAAGAACGAACGTTTTTTTCCGAATAAGAAGGCGGTAACTGGGAAGTTACTGCTTTTTTATTGAAAATGAGTGACTTCTTCGTTTAGATATTTTTATCTTTCTACTAAAAGAAGTTATAAATGATAGGAGGGAAACTTTTATAGCAAAGAAAGTTTTTACTTTTGTCAATTCTTAATTTGGAGAATGTATTGCCTGAATGTGAATAGGGCATTAATTTAGAGATTGAATGGAACAAAAATATGTAATGGCTGCTATCGACGCGGCTTTAAAAGCAGGTGAAAAGATTCTTTCTATTTATAATGATCCGGCATCGGACTTTGAAATAGAGAGGAAGGCCGATAACTCTCCGCTAACTATAGCAGACAGAAAAGCGCATGAAGCAATTGTGGCTATTCTGAATGATACTCCTTTTCCTGTTCTTAGTGAAGAAGGGAAGCATTTAGGGTATGAGACTCGACGTGAGTGGGATACTTTATGGATTGTAGATCCGCTGGATGGAACGAAGGAGTTTATCAAGCGTAATGGAGAATTTACGGTAAATATCGCTTTGGTGCAGAACTCTGTGCCTGTGTTCGGTGTTATTTATGTACCTGTGAAAAAAGAACTTTATTTCGGGATTGAAGGTGCAGGGGCTTATAAATGTTCCGGTATTGTCAGTTTGGAAGGTGACGGCGTGGCATTGGAAGAACTGATCGGAAAATCAGAACGGTTACCTTTGAAGGAAGTGCGCGATCATCTGATTGTGGTTGCTTCACGTTCGCACTTGTCGCCTGAAACAGAATCATATATTGCAGATTTAAAGAAGAAACACGGCAGTGTGGAGTTGATTTCGAGTGGAAGTTCTATTAAAATCTGTCTGGTTGCTGAAGGAAAGGCTGATGTATATCCGCGTTTCGCTCCGACGATGGAGTGGGATACGGCTGCAGGGCATGCGATAGCCCGTGCCGCAGGGATGGAAGTATATCAGGCTGGAAAGGAAGAACCTCTACGATATAACAAGGAGGATTTATTGAATCCGTGGTTTGTTGTTGAGCCAAAAAGAGAACACTAAATAATGTTTATATGACATTTGAAATCGTATTTGTACTATTATCCCTATTAGGAATGGTAGCGGCTTTGGTAGCAGACAAGATGCGTCCGGGCATGATACTTTTTTCGGTAGTGGTTTTGTTTCTGTGTGCCGGCATTCTGACTCCTAAGGAGATGCTGGAAGGGTTTAGTAATAAAGGGATGATTACCGTTGCTCTGCTGTTTTTGGTGAGTGAAGGTATTCGTCAGTCGGGTACACTGGGACAAGTGATTAAGAAGTTGCTTCCGCAGGGAAAGACAACGGTGTTTAAAGCACAGTTGCGTATCTTGCCTTCGGTGGCTTTTATTTCTGCCTTTCTGAATAATACGCCTGTCGTGGTTATTTTTGCCCCGATTATCAAGCATTGGGCTAAATCGGTGAATCTCCCGGCTACGAAGTTTCTGATTCCTCTTTCTTATGTGACTATTTTGGGAGGTATCTGTACATTGATCGGTACTTCTACTAACCTGGTGGTGCATGGAATGATATTGGAAGCCGGATTTGAAGGCTTCTCCATGTTCGAACTCGGAAAGGTGGGAATATTCATCGCTATTGCCGGAATTATTTATATATTTCTTTTTTCCAAGCGTCTTTTGCCGGATGCGCGTCCGGACACGGCTGTGCCGGATGAAGAAGTAGAAGAGGGGGAGAAGTTGCATCGGGTAGAGGCTGTTTTGGGGGCTCGCTTTCCCGGTATTAATAAAAAGCTGAAAGATTTTAATTTTCAACGTCATTATGGTGCCGAAGTAAAAGAAATCAAGACGCGTAATGGACAGCGTTTTGTAACAAATCTGGATGATGTGGTGCTTCATGAAGGAGATACGTTGGTTGTGATGGCTGATGATACATTTATTCCTACGTGGGGTGAGTCTTCTGTGTTTGTCTTGTTGACGAATGGAAATGAACCGGATACTACCGGAAAGAAAAAACGTTGGTTTGCTTTGCTGTTATTGGTTCTGATGATTGTGGGTGCAACGGTGGGTGAGCTTCCGGTAACAAAGGAGATGTTTCCGGATATCAAGTTGGATATGTTTTTCTTTGTGTCTATCACTACTATTATTATGGCATGGACAAATCTGTTCCCTGCTCGTAAATACACTAAATATATTTCGTGGGATATATTGATTACGATTGCTTGTGCATTTGCTATCAGTAAGGCGATGGTGAACTCCGGTGTGGCGGATAGCGTTGCGAAGTTTATTATCGGATTGAGTGATGATTATGGTCCGCACGTATTGCTCGCCATGGTATTTATTATCACGAATTTGTTTACGGAATTGATTACTAATAATGCAGCAGCGGCTTTGGCTTTTCCTTTGGCATTGTCAATCTCTGCGCAATTAGGGGTAAGTCCGACGCCCTTCTTTGTGGTGATTTGTATGGCTGCATCTGCCAGCTTTTCAACGCCTATCGGTTATCAAACGAATCTGATTGTGCAAGGTATCGGTAACTATAAGTTTACGGATTTTGTACGTATCGGTTTGCCGCTTAATATTATAACTTTCTTAATATCTATTATCCTGATCCCATTGATCTGGAACTTTTAATAAATAAATCTGTAAATGGAAGAAAAGAACCATATATATCCGATATTTGACCGCATGATGACGCGGCAGGATAAAGAAGAACTTTTAGGGCAACACAGTGTGATGATCTGGTTTACCGGATTGAGCGGTTCCGGAAAGAGCACGATTGCTATTGCATTGGAACGTGAACTCCATAAGCGCGGATTGCTTTGCCGTATCTTAGATGGGGATAATATCCGTAGTGGAATTAATAATAACCTGGGATTCTCCGAAACGGACCGGGTGGAAAATATTCGTCGTATAGCTGAAGTGTCTAAGCTGTTTCTGGATAGTGGCATCATTACGATTGCTGCATTTATCAGCCCTAATAATGATATTCGCGAAATGGCTGCGAATATTATCGGTAAGGATGATTTTCTGGAAGTTTTCGTTAGCACTCCGTTGGAGGAGTGTGAGAAACGTGATGTGAAAGGCTTATATGCGAAGGCACGGAAAGGGGAGATTCTGAATTTTACAGGAATTTCCGCACCATTCGAGGTTCCGGAACATCCGGCTTTGTCACTGGATACTTCCAAATTGACTTTGGAGGAATCGGTGAACCGTTTGTTGGAGCTTGTTTTGCCAAAAGTGAAGAGTATAAAATGAAGAATGAGGAATTAGGGATGAAGAATTAGTATGCGGTTATCAGCAAATTCATAATTCGTAATTCATAATTTTAAAAATAATGGAAGAATATAAATTAAGCCACTTGAAAGAACTCGAAGCCGAGTCTATTCATATCATCCGCGAGGTGGCGGCGGAATTTGAGAATCCGGTGATGCTGTACAGCATCGGAAAAGATTCTTCGGTGATGGTGCGCTTGGCTGAAAAAGCGTTTTATCCGGGTAAAGTGCCATTCCCATTGATGCACATCGACTCGAAATGGAAATTCAAGGAGATGATTCAGTTCCGTGATGAATATGCGAAGAAGTACGGATGGAATCTGATCGTGGAAAGTAATATGGAGGCTTTTCATGCAGGGGTAGGACCTTTTACGCATGGAAGTAAAGTGCATACAGACTTAATGAAGACGCAGGCATTGCTTCATGCGCTGGATAAATATAAGTTTGATGCTGCATTTGGTGGGGCCCGCCGCGATGAGGAAAAGTCACGCGCGAAGGAACGTATTTTCTCTTTCCGGGATAAATTTCATCAATGGGACCCGAAAAATCAGCGTCCTGAATTGTGGGATATTTATAATGCCCGTGTGCACAAGGGGGAAAGTATCCGTGTATTCCCGATTAGTAACTGGACAGAGTTGGATATCTGGCAGTATATTCGTCTGGAGAATATTCCGATTGTTCCGCTTTATTATGCTAAGGAACGTCCGGTGATTAATTTGGATGGTAATATTATTATGGCAGATGATGAGCGTTTGCCTGAAAAGTACCGGGATCAGATTGAAATGAAGATGGTGCGTTTCCGTACGTTGGGCTGCTGGCCTCTGACTGGGGCGGTGGAAAGTGGAGCTGCTACAATCGAAGAGATTGTGGAAGAAATGATGACTACCACCAAGAGTGAGCGTACTACCCGTGTGATTGACTTTGACCAGGAGGGTAGTATGGAACAAAAGAAACGTGAAGGATACTTTTAATTGTAACTAGTAATGGCAGATAATAAATTAGATATAAAAGCTTTTCTGGACAAGGATGAACAGAAAGACTTATTGAGACTGTTGACGGCGGGTTCGGTGGATGACGGAAAATCAACATTGATCGGACGCTTGTTGTTTGACAGTAAGAAATTGTATGAAGATCAACTGGATGCACTGGAACGTGATAGTAAGCGTGTAGGAAATGCAGGTGAGCATATTGACTATGCGTTATTGCTGGATGGTTTGAAGGCTGAACGTGAACAGGGAATTACAATTGATGTGGCTTATCGCTATTTTTCTACTAATGGCCGTAAGTTTATCATCGCGGATACTCCGGGACACGAACAGTACACCCGTAACATGATTACCGGCGGATCTACGGCTAACCTGGCTATCATTTTGGTGGATGCCCGCACGGGAGTGATTACCCAGACTCGTCGTCACACTTTTCTGGTGTCTTTGCTGGGGATCAAGCATGTGGTATTGGCTGTCAACAAGATGGACTTGGTGGACTTCTCGGAAGAGCGTTTTAATGAGATTGTGGCTGACTATAAGAAGTTTGTTACTCCGTTGGGTATTCCGGACGTAAACTGTATTCCTCTTTCTGCATTGGATGGGGATAATGTGGTGGATAAGTCTGAACGTACTCCGTGGTACAAGGGGATTTCTTTGCTCGATTTCCTTGAAACGGTTCATATCGACAATGACCACAACTTTACGGATTTCCGTTTCCCGGTTCAATATGTGCTTCGTCCGAATTTGGACTTCAGAGGATTCTGCGGTAAAGTGGCATCGGGGATTGTTCGCAAAGGCGATACAGTGATGGCACTTCCTTCCGGAAAAACTTCTAAGGTGAAGAGCATCGTGACTTATGACGGAGAGTTGGATTATGCCTTCCCACCGCAGTCTGTGACTTTGACGCTGGAAGATGAAATTGACGTGTCACGTGGTGAAATGTTGGTGCATCCTGACAATCTGCCGACTGTGGATCGTAACTTTGAAGCAATGATGGTTTGGATGGATGAAGAACCGATGGATATTAATAAATCGTTCTTTATTAAACAGACTACCAATTTGAGCCGTACGCGCATCGATACAATAAAGTATAAGGTG
>OHOP01000770.1_pt1 | contig 11689 bp, 7 predicted proteins | sample 1569821 | NCBI WGS metagenome assembly OHOP01 (sample SAMEA3879527, study PRJEB24766) | human gut metagenome | biome: human-associated habitat; feature: feces | place: USA | collected 1985/1987
AACCGATGTGAGGCCCGCCAATACCTTCTCCTGCCTTTCCTTTGAAGAAATAAGGGTTATCCTTGCTCCATACAAAACGGCGTGTATTTTGATAGATAGGATCGTTGATTTCTACATCACCAAGGTAAGGCATTGCCAGCAGACTTGGTACATTAGCATCATCCATTAAGAAATGATTTCCGAAGCCATCTACCTCAAAGGCATAAATTGTACCATATTTAGGGTGATTATAAGTCGCATATTTTTTTAGTGCAGCTTCTACTTCTTTTGCCAGATCTGTGCATTGTTTTGCCAGTTCTGCATTTTGATTTACAGCATTTAGAATTTCGGCAGCTTTCTTTAGCGAAGAAACAGCGAAGAAGTTAGACGGCACGAGAAATTGCAGGGTTGTAGCATCGTCAGATGGGCGGAAAGCTGAAACAATAAGTCCGACAGGATTTACCGGAGCACCTAGGCCATTATTGTTCAATGTATCGAGTGCACGTTCTGTTTTGCGTTGAAATTTATAAGGTCCCACTCCTTCTTTGCGTTGTTGCTCCTTAAAAGTAGTCAGGATATTGGTGATGGCTTGTATCCATTCACTATCAAAAATACTGGCGTCACCGGTTTCCTTCCAATATTGGTAGGCCAGACGTAGTGGATAACATAGAGAATCTATTTCCCATTTTCTTTCATGTAATTCAGGTTTCATGTCGGTCAGGTCGGACATCCATTCCCCTCCGACAGCTCCGTCATTAAAAGCATTAGCGTATGGATCAATATTGATACATTTAAATTGTCTGCGGATCACTCCTTCAAGCATTTTCTTTAATTCCAGGTCTTTATTGGCCAGCTGTACATAAGGCCAAACCTGTGCTCCCGAGTCACGTAGCCACATGGCATGAATATCGCCTGTATAAACAAAAGTATCAGGCTTGCCATCTGTTGTGCGATAATGAACCGTTGTTTCAAGGGTATTGGGAAAACAATTCTCGAACATCCACGCCAATTTTTGGTTAGTAAGCAACTTTTTTACTCTGATAATTTCTGCTTCCACAGCTTTTGATGTAAAAAGACGCTTGTTTACAGGTGGACGGTTACTTTTATAAGCGGCCACTTCAGCTGCCTGATTGACTACATTGGTATGATCTTTAGCAAGAATAAGTTCAGTAGCATTCGCATGACTTCCCATTAATAGGGTGGTTGTAATAATGCATATTCCGATGTTTCTTTTCTTCATCTTTACAGTGTTTTTGAGAGGATTATTAAAAGTGGTTATTATAATTTGATTCCGGCTAATCTGCCGTACATTTCTACAAAAGCTGCTTGTGTCAAAAGCCATTTTTTCTCATTTTTATCTGTTCCGCTCCAATCTGTTTGGAAGAGTCCCCGTTCATCCCTGGCATATTGCCATGCATAATCAAGGCTTTTTTGGAAGTCGGCTAGATAGGTCTTATTGTGATCTGTGTGATAAAGTTCTATAAATCCTCTTAGCATGACTGCTGTGAACCAGATATTTCCTTTTTTCAGTAATTGAAATGTTTGTCCGTTCGGCGAGGTGAAATGAGTGAAAAAGTGCTTGTGACATGCTTCGGCTATATTTTGAGCATCTTCCAGATAGTTTTTCTGTTTTGTAATTTGGTAGAGTAGGGCGGCTGCTTGCATCATTTGGCCGCTATTATAGGCGAATTTGGCACGCCCGATTTTCTTGTTGAGTGCAATGTTGTCAAAGTATAAATGATCTGTTGGATCTTCTAAATTCTTTTTAGTCCATTCGTATAACTCTTTCCCTTGTTTCAAATAGGTGCTGTCTTGAGTTGCCTGAAATAGTTTGAGAGCAAAAACGGCTCCCGGTGCATTTGAACAAGTGTTTTTGGACTCTTTTTTCTGCTCACACCAGTAGATCCCTCCTCCGAGCACTTCGTCTTTACCGCTAAGAATGAACTCCCATATCAGTTCGGCTTTTTCCAGATAGGCTTGTTTTTTAGTCATACGATAAGAATCGGTAAAATCAATGCCTAACCAAACGTTGTCATCATAAAAGCGATCAGAGAGAGGTTGATTACTGATATAGGATGAGTAAGCGAATGGTTCTCTTCGTGTGTCGAAATACTCTTCTAGTCCGGGTAGTACTTTATTTTCCAGAAGTTTCTTGTATTTTTTGTTTCCAGTGCTCTCCAACAGTGCGTTTACTGCAGAGAATGTACCCGAATATGGCCAAAGATAAGAATATTCATTATGTCTTTTTGCTTGTTCTTCTGACGCCAGATAAGTTGCTTTGTTGTTCTGGTCAGAAGGATAATTTTCGCGCAGCAAACAAGTATTGGGTGCTGCATAATATTTGTAGAGGGCATCCAAAGTTTGTTGGGCTCTTTCTGCGTTAGGACTGGTTGTTGATAGAGTCAATGCACAGAAAATGTTCACTAGTAAGTAATGCATGGTTTTGTTGTTTTATAAATGATTATTGCATAAAAATATTTACCTGTTTCCAATCGTTCTCAGTATCGTTTGCTACTTCTGCTCCTGGTGTAGAACGTCCTTCTTTCACGTACTTTCTAATGAGCTGTGTCATTTCTTTTACTTCTTGCTCGTAGCATTTATCGTGAATAATATTTTCTTTCTCCGATGGATCTTCTTTAAGATTAAATAGTTGCATTGGAGGTAATTGTGCTAGATCTGCGGGTTTATTAGGGTATCCCCATCCGCCTGAACCTCCATTGAATACTAGTTTAAGTTGTGGTGTACGCAGAGACAGATATCCTTTTCCTGATTCATAAACAAGGTCTTTGCGGTTAGAAGCCCCTTGCTTACTTAATATAGGCCATATACTGTAACTATCTACAGCTTCTTCATCTTTTAGTTTGTGATTGACCATTTGTGCAAAAGTTGCATAGAAGTCGGTAAGAGAGACAAGAGAATTATTTGTTTCGTTGGAGAATTTTCCTTTCCAAGATACTATTAGGGGAATTCTATGTCCTCCTTCATAAATATCTGTTTTATAACCTCTGTAAATATAACTTGGAAAATGTCCTTGTTTTTCCATCTCTTTTACACCAACATAGGGTGCACAACCATTATCAGATGTAAAGATCACAATGGTATTATCTAGTTGACCATTTTTTTGTAGTGCTTTTATGATTTGTTGTATCATATCGTCTATCATCACGACAAAATCACCATAATCTCCTATTGTGGTTTTTCCCTTATATTTATTTGCAGGTAATACCGGTGTATGAGGAGCTGTGATGGGCAAATACAAGAAAAAGGGTTTCTTGCTGTTTTTTTGTTTGCTGATATAGCTTATGCTGTGACGAATGATATTAGGAAGGCAATCTTGTGGATCAAAGTCAGCTCCTGCTACTCCCCCATGCATCAGTTTAAGTCCTTTTTGAGGTTCGATTATATGATTAGGAAGGGCAGTCACTTTGTTATTTTCTACATAGACATAAGGTGCTATGTCAAGAGAAGAAGGTATGCCGTAAAAATAGTCGAACCCTCTTTCTGTAGGACCATTTTTGATAGGAAGTGAAAAATCTACATCTTTTTTATTCTGGGCATTTTGAGGATATCCCCAGTCCCAGCCTAGATGCCATTTGCCAATACAAGCAGTGTTATAGCCATTTTCAGATAACATTTGGGCTATTGTTCGACGATCAGGAGTAATCATGGCAGGAGAGTATCCATCAAGTACTCCTTCTTTTAATTTAGTGCGCCATGGATATCTTCCAGTGAGAATGGAATATCGTGAAGGTGTTGACAAAGCGGAGGACGAATGGGCATCCGTAAAAGTAATCCCATCTTGAGTCAGATTATCAATGTTGGGAGTGGAAATCTTAGATTCTGGGTTGAATGCTGAGATATCTCCATAACCTAAATCATCCGCTAATATAAATATTATATTGGGAGATTGGGCGTTTATGGCTGTTGTTGTAAATAGTGCCGATGAGAATGTTATTAGTTTATTCATATAATTTTTTAGTATGAGTGTAATATCTGGTCTAATCCCATGTCTTTAGGAGTTTCTAATAAAGGAAATTCTGGTAATATGCACATAGGCACTGCAGGATCTCCCACTTTCCAAGCTGGTATAGTTAAGAAGAGCTTTTCTAGCTTTTTTCTTGACTTTTCCGCTTCTGCACTTCCTCTACCCTTTTTGATCGGATTTGTTTCCTCGGGATCGTTTATCGTGTCATAAAAATTGCCATCAGAATAGAGCTTATATCGTACATCTCTGAAAAATTGTTTTGCATTTTTACTTCCTGATGTGCCGAATCTCGAATCGTAATGGCAGAACACCCATTCGCGAGCCTTACCTTTCTTCCCCTTTATTTGAGGTAAAAAGCTTTGTCCGTCTATATCCCATTCTTTAGGCACTTTAGTATTCATGGCTTCGGCAAAAGTAGGCATAAAATCGGTAAAATCTATCATATCTGTACATTCATGTTCTGTATAGACACTCTTTCCCCAGTAAACTATCATGGGTACACGTACTCCGGTGTCGCTTGTCAGTCCCTTTCCACCCCTCACTACCGATCCATCTTTCATGGTTGTTCTAATTTTACGATTTGTTCCGTTATCTCCTATAAAAATGATAATGGTATTACTCAATAAGTTCAAATTTTCCAACTTGTTGAATATCATGCCCACGTTTTTGTCTACATGTTCTACCATCTTTGGAAAATTGGCGTTATTGCGTACCTCGCGCATAGAGGGGTCTTCCCATACGTCACTTTGTGGAGTGGGGTAAAATGGGTCGTGCACCAGTACCATAGGATAATACACGAAGAAAGGTTTAGCTTTGTTTTCTTCAATAAAGTCGGTCACATATTGAGCGAATATATCCGGTCCATATTCATCGTTTGAATAAAGTTTTATACCTCCATCTTGTTCTATTAATGGAGCAGCATATCTTTCTTTTATCATCCTGTCATAGCTTAACTGCCAAAGGCAATAGCGATCAAAACCAAAATGATGAGGTAAGTTTTTGTTTCTGCCTAATTGCCATTTGCCGGCTATCATAGTAGTATATCCGGCATCTTTTGCCAAATGGGCAAATGTTTTTTCCGTTTGATTCAAGTGTCCAAAGCGTGAGTAATTCTTATTGTTGTATTTACCTGTCATTAGTTGTACACGTGATGGTGTGCTTAGGGGTTGGGAGAAACAATTGTCGAATCTCACTCCTATTTCCGAAAGTCTGTCAAGGTTTGGGGTATGATAGGTACTACCGTAACATCCTAAACATTCGCGCCCCATATCATCGGCTAAGATTAACACGATATTAGGCTGACTGTTGGTTGTTTGAGCCATCAGTGCCGAAGGAACTATTGCGAGACATTCCCATAAGAGACAATTAATTGCTTTCATTTGTCGATATTTTGAGATATTAATATTTTAACTTTAGAAATCTGCTATTGCATGAAAATTTCGATTTGCTCCCAGCTATTGCCTGTATCATTCGCGCTCTTCTTTCCGGGTGTGGAACGTCCTTCTTCTACATACTTCCTGATTAGTTGTGTCATTTCTTCTACATTTTTCTTATAACGTTTGTCACCGATGAGATTCATTGTTTCCGACGGATCTTTCTCCAGATCGAAAAGTTGCATACTAGGCAACTGGGCAAGTTCGGTAGGCTTGTTCGGATAACCCCATCCGCCTGAACCACCGTGGAATACTAGCTTCAATTTGGGAGTGCGCAGAGAAAGGTATCCTTTGCCCGATGCATAAATAAGGTTCTTACGCGCAGACGTCCCTTTTTTGTTTAGTATTGGCCATATACTATAACTATCCTCTGCTTCTTTATCCTTTAGCCGATAGTTCATCATTTGGGCAAAGGTAGCGTAGAAGTCGGCAAGTGAGACCAGTGATCCATTGATTTCGTTTGCGTATTTTCCCTTCCAGGATACGATGAGCGGTATACGGTGTCCACCTTCGTAAATATCATTTTTATAACCTCTGTAGATGTAACTTGGGTGATGTCCTTTCTCTTCCATCTCTTTTACACCTATATAAGGAGCGCATCCGTTATCCGATGTAAAGATGATGATGGTATTTTCCAGTTGGTTATTTTTCTTTAATGTTTCCACAATTTGTTGCACCATGTCATCTATCATGACTACGAAATCGCCATAATCTCCTATAATTGTTTGACCTTTATATTTCTCTGCCGGTAATACGGGCGTATGTGGTGCGGTGATGGGGAGATAGAGGAAGAACGGTTTCTGACTGTTGCGTTGTTTGTTGATATAATCCACGCTGTGGCGTATGATATTAGGCAGGCAGTCTTGCGGCTCAAAATCGGCGCCTGCCACTCCGTTGCGTATCAGTTTGATTCCTTTCTGTGGACCGATGGTACGGTTGGGAAGAGCGGTCACTTTGTTGTTTTCTATATAAACGTGTGGAGCTGTGCCCAGCGATGCTGGTATGCCGTAGAAATAGTCAAATCCTCTCTCTGTAGGTCCGTTTTTGATGGGTTGTGAGAAGTCTACATCTTTCTGCTTTCTCTGACTATTTTGTATGTATGCCCAGTCCCAACCAAGATGCCATTTCCCGATGCAGGCAGTGCTGTAGCCGTTTTCAGAAAACATTTGGGCAATTGTCCGGCGGTCGGGAGTAATCATGGCTGGAGAGAACCCATTCAGCACTCCACTTTTCATGGTTGTCCGCCAAGGATACCTTCCGGTGATAATGGAGTAGCGCGAGGGAGTGGAGAGTGCGGAAGATGAATGGGCATCCGTAAAGGAAATTCCGGAGTGTGTCAAGTTATCGATGTTCGGAGTATGGATTTTGGATTCCGGATTGAATGCCGAAATGTCCCCATAGCCTAAATCATCTGCTAATATAAATATCACATTGGGCGATTGCGCCTTTATGGCAGTTGCCGCAAGGAGTGCGGATGAGATTGTTATTAGTTTGTTCATCACTTTTGATTAAATCTTTTTGTGAATTCTATATCTTTATCAATTAGTCTATGTGAGTCCAATGAATTTTCAGAGTAATATAACGTGAAAAATCATTGAACTCACATTTGTTGTTTATTCTTGTACTATAACATTTATAGGACAGGTGAATCCATTCTCAAATTTGGGGGTTGCCGTGCCTGAGTTAGGCAGTGAATCGAATATGAAAGTGAATGTTCCCGCTTTATTTAATAAGGTACTTGCATCCGCATTAAAATCGACATACGATATGAAGTACTTTTCATTTAATTTTGGATCATCAAAGAAATGAACGGTCTCATTACTTTTCTTGTTGGCTGTTCCAGCTCCAATTTTGGATTTGTTACCGGCTACTTTTACAACATCTGGTGTGTAGAATCCTCTAAACCAATTGTTCTTACCGTCATCATGCGCTTTGAAGTTATAGCCTATTGGTGCTGTAGCTCCTTCTGACTTGTATGTTGCAAACCAAATGCGCAAAGCAATATTACCTCCAAGTGCCTCTCCTTTGGTTAGAATTTTTGTTTGCTGGTTACTTTTGTATACCAATTCTCCTCGTACTGCTTTTACGGGATTACTTTCTGTAGGTTCCCAATCTTCATTGAAGGTCGGTATGTTAGTATCAGTAGTAAGGTTTGGATTGACAACAAATCCGGATACCGGATTTTCAGTAATTGTAAATTCAAAAGGCACCCATCCTGTTTCTCCTGTGACAGGATGTTTGGGAAAATACTGCACGATGTCATTACCGGCATCTGTATTTGCATATTTGATATATATCTTATAGTTACCAGGCTTTTCGATATAAGACTTGGGCGTTGAAGCACTGATAGTCCAAGATGCAGATGACATGGGGCGTGTGCGGTTTCCGCCATAGAGTATATCAGATGTGTTTTCGTCCCACATGCCTACAGAAATTGGTTTTGAGTTTGTCCCATGAAAGAATATGTCATTTTCTCCCCAAACGTGGCTTAGAGCGCCGTCTTTTAATGTAAAAGCTTCGGGGTATTGTTCGATGTTTTCTTGGGTGGGAATAAACAAGGTAAGTGCTTTTACGCCATTTTCTTCGGTAAAACTGGGGCGAATGGCATTATTGGCAATCATAATGGAATTGTAACGTAGGTTAGCAACACAGTTGTATGTAAGTCCTGCAGTTTTGATTTCTGTGGAGGGACTGGACATTCGCGCATACCAAAATATTTGTTCGTTTTGTGCTCCGGTCACTGGAGCAGATTGATTTACCCAGTTAATTTCTCCACCGAGAAGAACAAAAGGTTTCTCACTGGTAGGAATGAGTTCACGTGCAGGACGTTGAGTGCCCTCAGCCCAAATTGGAATTGTTTTAGTGACAGTAGTGCCAATTTTTTCTCCATCTTCAAAAATATCAAATGAGATGGGTACCGACCCGTCTTGCGTTGGGGTTCCGCTTATTGGGAAATAAGCATATTGTTTATCTCCCTGAAAGGAGAGTTGTACCTCTCCGTCTTCTATTTTCAATCCTGTTTCGGATGACCGATCGACAAACTTGACGAGTAGTTTCCGACCAAACCCGTTGACGAACGGAATACCCAAGCGGTCACCCGGTTCGTTTTCATCACCAGCAAAAGCGGGGGTACCTTTAGCTAGGAATCCGTCTACATAAATGGTTGATTCTTGTACGTTTAACCCCTTTTCTTGTACAATATATTCTATTCCGGGGTGTTCGCAAGAACAGAACAGACTTGAAATAAACAATATGGATAGTAATGCGGTAATCTTATTCATAATCATGTTTCCTTTCGTTTATATAACATTTGTTATCTTGCACCATAATTCTGTGTCAGCTTAGGATTGGAACGTATCTCTTGTGACGGAATAGGAAATAAGGTACAGTATTGGTCAATCTCAAATTTTTCGCTCTTCATATAGTAGTTGTTCACATTAGGAGAGCTGTTGGAAGTATAAGCATTATAGAAATTGGTGAAGTGTTGGTTCATTACTTCTACTGCTTTCCCTGAGCGTACGAGATCGAACCAGCGATGTCCTTCGAACGCCAATTCCAATGTTCGTTCGTCATAGATTGCTTGGTAAACCTTTTCTGGAGTATCTAGAACCCATTCTTTATTAGAGTCTCCAGACGCAAGGTACGGAACAATACCGGCCCTTTCCCGTACAAGGTTGATTGTATTATTCAAAACGCTTTGTGACAGAACTCCGTCACTTATATGTGCTTCCGCTTCTGCTAATAACAGCAGTACGTCCGCAAAACGGAGGATATACCAATTGTCATCAGAATCATTTACTTTATATTCTGATGAACCCATGTATTTGCCGCACATCCACTGGTCGTCTGCGCTAAAGCCTTTGACAGAAGTCCGGAAAGAGGTACCAGTATAAGGGTCGTAAGGATATGCGACGTTTTGTGTATAATCTTTATTTTCATTAACCGGAAGATAAGAAATACCATCTGTGTCTAATTTGATATTACCGTCGCTGATGCGTGTATCGGTGTAGATAACATCATCGAATTTGCGTACTTCATATTGATAATCGGGATACATGGAATCCCATTTCTTTGCCATGTCCATAAAATATCCGGTCGGTGCGCATGCGCCATTTCCTTGATTTGAAATGGGAGATGGGATATATCCGTTTGAGTTGGCTTTATTGCGGGGTGCATAGGATGCGGGTGAGAAAAGAGTGTAGAACGGGCTGCCCAATCCTTCTGCCTGACCTGTTTTATATTCCACTTCCCATATAGACTCACTTGAATGTTTGTTTGTAGGCTTGAATAATTCACTGAAATTCGGGTACAATTCGTATCCTCCATTGTTTATCACATCTTCTAGATAATACTTGGCGGCTTCGTATTGCGTAGTGGTCGTTTCCGGATAAAATACGGTAATGTTTGGATTGGCAGATATATCTTTCCATGCTTCTACGTTGGGATAAGCAGCTTCTGTGATGTCGTTCGGCATGGATAGAAGTACTTTTCCCAATAAAGCCTCTGCCGCATATTTGTTAACTCTTCCTGTTGGAGTTTTCTCTCCGCTATTTGTTGAGCGATAAAGATTGTTAGATTCGATGGCGGTGGTCAAATCGGTGAGAATCCGTATATACACCTCCTCTGTTGATGCACGCAGATGACCTCTGGAATCTGTGTATTCTTGCGGGATATCCATAATGATGGGTACTCCGCCGTAAGCGCGAACTAAGTTGAAATAGAAAAGGGCACGTAGTACTTCGGCCTCTGCAATGTACTTCTGAACGGCTTCATCATTCCCGAAAAGTTCTTTTCCTTTCTCGATGACCGTGTTGGCTCTTATGATTCCTTTGTAGTGATGAGCCCAATAGTTTTGGTTTCCGCTGTTGTTGGCAGATATGGTAAATTTTTCAATTTCATGTCGGAAAGTATTGGCATAATAATTGGTCTGATTCGGGAATGCGACATCCGAACGCACATCACCGAAGAGATAGATGCTGGCCGAATACAGTCCGTTGTCTCTCAATGAAGAGTAAGTTGAATACAATGCCGAACGTATATCATCGGGTGACTTGTAGAAATTTTTACCCGTTAAAGTGGTCTCCGGCTCAATGTCTAGAAAACCGGTACAAGCGGACATACAGGTAGTAACCAATGCCATTGTAAATATATTCTTCAAATTTTTCATATTCTTTTTCATGCTTTAGATTTATAATGTAACTTTCAGTCCCATGGTGAAATTTCTGGATAAAGGATATCCGGTACGGTCGATACCCGGTGCGGTAGCCGAACGGAATGTGTTGGCTTCGGGATTCATACCGGTATATTTGGTGAAAGTATGCAAGTTGTCGATATTGAAACTTAGTACTAATCCGTTTAAAAAAGTTTTCCGAAGCATTTTTTTGTCGAATGTGTACGAAAGTTGGATATTACGGATGGACAGATAAGAACCATCTTCGAGATATCGGTTGGTAAATTTACTCATTTCCGTAGTTGGACGCACATCATTGGAGGTGTAAGTACGATCTGCTAAACCATTACCCGGCGATTCGGGCGAACTTTGATGGAAAGGTTGTTATTGTTGTTTCCGCGGAGTGTTTCACGTAATGTATAGTTGTAAATCTGATTTCCGTATTGTCCGTTCAACTGAAAACTAAATGAGAAGTTTTTGTATGAGAATGTGTTGACCATACCGGCATTGAAACGTGGATAAGGATTTCCTATAATAGTACGGTCATTGTCATCATAAAGTCCGTCACCGTTAAGATCATACCATTTACAGTCTCCCGGACGAACGTTCGGGTCGAAAGCCAGTCCTGAATAGGGGTCGTTCCGCAGTGCTTGAATCTCCTCCATTGACTGATAGATACCGCCGAATACATTTCCGTAGAACATACCTATCGGATAGCCTACTTTCGTGATGTTTGATTCTGCTACTCCATCAGTGATGGCTTCAGAATCGAGTCCTAGTGCCAATACCTTGTTTCGGTTGGCAGAGATGTTGAATGTAGTTGTCCATTTGAATTTGCCGGTCAGGTTGCGTGATACGATATTGAACTCGATACCCTTATTCTCAACGGAACCGACGTTTTGTAGCATACGTGAAACTCCTAAAGTGCTTGGAACGATTGTATTGAGAAGCATATCAGAGGTGATAGACTTGTACAAATCAAGTTGCATGAATATTCGGTTGTGGAAAAGCCCTATATCTATACCTAAGTTTGTCTGTTTGGACACTTCCCATTTCAAATCTGGATTAGCGATGTTCGATGGAGCCCAGCCATTTACAACAGAGCCATCTACTATATACGAT
>OHOP01000776.1_pt1 | contig 11616 bp, 19 predicted proteins | sample 1569821 | NCBI WGS metagenome assembly OHOP01 (sample SAMEA3879527, study PRJEB24766) | human gut metagenome | biome: human-associated habitat; feature: feces | place: USA | collected 1985/1987
ATTTCTACATCACGGATTTTCTCAAACGATTCACGACTCAATGCCCGTGGTGTCGTTTCCGTCTTCTTTGGTAAGGTAAAATGCTGGAAGTGGATTCTGTCGGCATATCCCTCCTTATATGCCAGACGGCATATCTTCTTCAGGATGGCAAGATGATGGCAGACGGTATCAATCGCATAGCCTTTCTCTTCCGTGGCAAAAGACTGATAGTCGTGGATGAATTGTTCCGTCAGTTGTCCGAAAGCCAAATCCTTGACCTTGTACTTGCTCTCGATGAACTCCCCGAGTGTCAGACGCATATAGTGATAGCCGGGATAAGTCCCTTTCGCACGGTCTATGCCGATACGTGCCTTGATGTCGTCACAGACTGCATCTGTCATTCGCATGAGCGTCATTTGTGTTTCCATGCTGCCCTGAAAAAGGTCTTTCACATCGGTGGCATCGAAATCAATCTTGCGCTCCACAAGATTGTCGAATGCCGTGTTTACCGCCAACAGTAACTTTTCAATCTTGGAATTGATCTCAACCGCCTCCTTGCTTTTGCCGTTCAGACGGCTTTCACGTGGATTCCATAATTCGGGAGTGCAGGACAGTTTGCATCCGAACTGTGCTATTGTCCTGTTTACCGTGATGCGTCCCATGATGGGAGCTTTTCCCGACTTGTCCGGTCCGCTCTTTTTGAGGTAGAGCAATACCTTGAATTTTTCTACTTTCATACGCTTATATTTTTTAGTGCAAAATTACTTGCCATATAAGCGTTCCTTGATATGCAAAACACTGTGTATGAGTGCAAACAAAACGGTGAGGTTTTCTTTTCATCGCTTTGCGTTACCTCTTTCCGTTTCGGTAACTACCCGGCTAACGGTTTGGTAACTGAACAACCTCAATATTCCGTTGGCGTTTGCATTTTCCACATTTTGCAGAATACAGAAATACAGCTCATTTCAAACGACTTACGTTTAATCTTTACCTATTCACTATTACTTGCTTCGCCTTGTATATTCCATTCAGGGCGGCACACATTCGCTGTCCTCATGCTTGACCTCGGCGCAGAAATCTACACGGTTCAGAAACTTCTCGGGCACAAGGAACTTTCAACAACACAGATTTACGCGAAAATCCTTGATAAGAAAAAGCAGGAGGCGGTTGCGATGATACCCGATATTTTCGGGGATGATGACAACAAGGAATAAGAGACGGGGGCAGCTTCACGGCTTTGCCCCCGTCCTCGTTTCATAGAAATCCCCCTCGCCTGTCAGAAGCCAGCGTGCGGAAACCTTGTATTCTTTCACTATATAAGTCAACCAAGCGGGTTGAAAAATGTCACTTGCTAAGTTCTTTTCAAGTTTGTTCAAATTCCAACGATTTATATCAAACTCACGTGTAAAAGTCTGTTTTCCTCTTATCTTCCCGTCATCTTTCAGGCGGTAAAGAGCTTCAAAAAAACGGCGTACTACCTTTTGGCTGTCTTCTGTCTGCATAATTCATCTGATTTAGCGGCTGCGGTTGCAAATTTGGTGTTAATTTCTCTCTCCCGAAGATTAAGGCGTTCCCTCCATGATTGAAGCGTGTCGGGGCTGAAATCGGCTTTCTCCCCCTCTCTGACTTGACGTTCAAACATGCGGAGTTCATCGGGTGTCATAACGGGAATGAAACGTTCAAGTGCCATGACCTGAAAAACGTGTTCAAGGGCTTCACGGCGCAAGTCCGCTTGTTTCTCATCACTCAGCATTTCCCCCTGCCCCGTCAAGAACCAACGGGCGTTTATCTCGGGCAAAGCCTCAATGATTGAGACCACGGGTTGCAAGCCGAAATCAACACCTTTCAGAAGTTTAGACAGATATTGCGGCGACCAATTCAAAAGGGCTGCAAAGGCGGTCTGTCTCCCGCCAGTCTTATACTTTATAATATCTTGAAGTCTTCTATTCATATCCATATTTAGGTATTTTGAAAACACTTTTCCCGACAACCGCTATACGGCAACGGCAGAGCTTGCATTCCCTTCCCGGCGGGCATTGATTTTTTTGTTTTCCTGAATCTGTTCTTTCAGCATTTCCATTAATTCATCTATTTGCTTGTCACGGGCTGAAAGGCTTTCCGCTTGCTGCTTGATAATTTCCCAAGCATCTTTAGGAACAGCCACCCCGCCGTCTTCACTGTTCAGATTATTAGAAAGGAACATTTCTCCCTCGCCTGATTGAAGCCAAACAAAGTTTATATTTTCATCAAGGGAACAAATTCGCTTCATAAACTTCTCGGAAAGAGGTACTTTACCCGTAACAATCTGAGAGAAAGAAGACTTTGTATATCCCAGAGTTTCAGCCAAAGCCCTTTCATTTTCCGCTATTTCCTTGAAAATAAGCCAATTTATAACTTTTTTCAATCGTCTAAGATGTTCCATTAGTAAATATAATTATTGTTAAATTGTAAATTTAATTTCGATTTATTCTTTCAAAATAATTACTTTGTTTATATTTGCACCGTCATACAATTTTGTATGCGTACAAATATACGAAATAATAAATAAAATCGGAATAAACTGATAAGTAAATTTTTGATATGGAAAGAATTACTGACAAACTCAAAAAACTTCTCGCTCTCGCAGAACGGGGATGCGGAGGGGAGGCAGAGAACGCCCGCCGTCTTCTTGAAGAACATCTGAGAAAATACGGTATGACGCTTGAAGACATCTGCGAAAACAATATTTCACGCAGGACATTCAAGTATAGGAACAAAGAAGAACGCACGATTATCATTCAAGTCTTTCTATCAGTTCTTGGTAGCAAGAGCGAAGCATTTAATGGCTCAACTTACAGTGCTTCAAAGAAGACAATCTACATAGACCTGACAGACTTGGAATATGCCGAAATATCCGACATGGTTGCGTTCTTCAAGTCTCAGTTTAACAAAGAGAAAAAACGCCTAATGAAAGACATTCTCCACGCTTTCGTCAACAAACATAACATCTTTGACTGTACCCCTAACGATGATGACAAGGCAAGCGACAAGGAAATAGACCTTGAAGAACTCATGCGCATTTTATCCCTATCAAATGGTATGGAAGACGTGACATACAGAAAAGCAATTTCAAACAAATGACGATATGGAAACAATGATTTTTAAGACACCTTGCCAAACAGAACGGGAAACCCGTGACTTGGCTATTTACAACGAGTATAACGCCCTGATTGCCGTTGAGGGACAGAGTAAAACGCTCGTAACAGAACACCTGATGAAGAAATATAACATACACAGCGCAGGAACTATTTACCTGATTCGCCGCCGTGTTGAACAGAAACTAAAATCACAGGAGGCGAACAATGGCAAGTAAGGAAGCGAACAGAGCCAAATACCAGTACAACAAAAAGTATATGGAAAGGTATTGGGAACGCAGGGCGCAAAAGGAAAACGGCACTCTGACATCTGAAAGCGTGAAGACCTCCGAGACAGTGACAATAAAAACGACAAAGGCAGCAAACACCGTGATAGTCAACGAAGCGGAACTTCTTGATTGGCTTCTTCCCGAACCGCACGTCACGGAGGTAACGGTCTCCCGGAACGGACAGTCTGACGCACAGTATATCAAAGCTCTTGAAACGGCTAACAAGACCATAAACACGGAAAACGCCCGTCTTCAAAAACTCTTGATTAAATATCAAGACATCGTAAGAACGGGATTGAAAGCGATAATGTTTGACATCGAAAACTGTAAGTCATTATGAAAAAGAAAATTATTCAATGGGGGCTGATGACCGTTCTCGGTCTTTGGGGAATGGTTTCATTCATGGTTCTCGCAGGAGAAGAAGCCCCCGAGGTATGTATGACATTGGGCGATTTCTTTCTGATTAAAGCCCTTGCGATAACAAGTTTTTCAGGTTGTATTCTATGCGGGAAATGGCTCTCAAAAAAGGGGCTTTTACCGGAAATAAACATGCAGGAGGATTGAATATGGAAATCACTTTGGAACAACTCAACGAAAAGATAGACAACCTTTCACGGTTGACGCTTATCAGTTCAAAAACGGTTCTTGACTTTGAAGAAACGATTTTGTTCACGGGATTGAGCAAAGGACACCTTTACCGCCTGACAAGCAACCGGGAGATACCGTATTTCAAAAAGAACCGTAAGCTATATTTCAAAAAATCTGAATTGGAAGAATGGATGCTTGACCAGCGCATTCCGACAAAAAATGAAATTCAAAGTCAGGCGACAACTTATTTGGCAACCCATAAATGACACCGCCATGAATAACCGAACAGCAAACATATTTGACGCATGGATTATCAACCAACACAACAGGTTGAAAGAAAGAATCGCTTCTTCAACCATGTTCGATGATGACGCTTTTCAGGAAACATACCTGACCATGCGGGAAGCCCTGACGATAAAGGATATTGAACTCGATTTTGAACCCGTGTTCATCAAGCTATACAGCACGTGAGTTAAGCACAGAGTTCAAATATTCCCACCCCGACCCCTTGTTCTTTGTTCTTCTCCGTTCTGATGAAGAAAACCCGGAAGAAATTGGGCAAACCCCGGCAGAGAACATTCAGGCGAAACAAGTTGATGAATATGTGAGATACAATTTCAAGCCCAATGACTACCTGATATTTCATTTGAAATTCTTTCAGGCTATGACTTGGCAAGGCTTGATAGACTACACGGGGCAAAGTTCAGCCACAATAGCAAGAAGACTGAATAATATGAAACAAGCTGTAAAGCAACGTTTTACCCCCCCTATTTATGACATATCTTAACATTTTATCAATATAAAAATAACATAACTAAAACAACAGCAATATGAAACTTACAATTTTTGATAAGAACAACAGTGGAACGACATCAGCAAGAACAGGCGTTCGCTCGGTTTATATCAACAGAAAAACCGGGAATATTTCATTCTCAAACACCTTGAAAAAAGGGATAGGAATCACAGTTGAACAGACCGTCTATTTTGCAAAGGACGAAGACAGCAAGACGGGAGATTGGTATATATGCTTCAACGCCGGAGAAAACGGGTTAGCCCTCAGAGAGAAAAAGAACAGCGGCTATGCGAAAGACTGTGAACGCACGATTTATTTCAGCAACAAGTTCATCGCAAACAAAATTCTTGACGCTTCAAAAGCCCAGCAGTCAGCCTCTTTTCTTGTCAGTGAGAAACCCGTTATGATTGACGGCAAAGAATGGTTCAAAATCGTGTTATCAAAGCCATTGAGAGTTAACTAAATAAATTATTCACATTTCAAATTTCATCATTATGGAAAATGACATTATTGAAATCAAACAAGCTGAAATGCTTGCGGGAATTACCCGGTCAGAAATTGACATTCAGATTGCCACGGCGAAGCAATATCCCCGTGACCTGAATACAGTCTTGAACAAAATCGCCACCTATGCCACAATGGATAGGGAAACGGCAGAAGACTGCTTCTATGTTCTCAGAAGAAAGGACGCAAACGGTAATGACAACACCATTGAAGGGCTTTCAATCCGTATGGCAGAAATCATCGCAGGGGCTTGGGGAAACCTGAGAGTTCAGACCCGAATCATCGGGAATGACGGGCGTAAAATCACGGCTCAGGCTGTCTGCCATGACCTTGAAACAAACTTCGCCGTTTGCAAGACCGTTGACCGCCGGATAACAACGAAAACGGGTAAGACATACAGTGACGACATGCAGGTTGTGACAGGCAACGCAGCCGCCTCAATCGCTTTCAGAAATGCAGTCTTGGCGGTCATACCGAAAGCCGTTACAAAACGTGTCATCAATGAAGTTAAAAAGGTTGCGCTCGGTCAAGCGATTGACGTTGAGACATCACGCAAGAACTGTTTGGCGAACTTCGCAAAAGCGGGTGTGACGGAAGCCATGATTTGCCAATATCTCAGTATTAAGGCTATCGCAGAAATCGACAAAGAAAAGCTGTTTGAACTTAGAGCCACTTGGAACGCTATCAAAGAGGGAACGACAACCGTTCAGGAAACCTTTGTCAAACCACAACTTGAAGCCAAAGCACAAGAAGAAGCCAATAAAAAGACCGCTTCGGCGGCTGACAAGGCGGCAGCGGCTATCGCACAAGCAACGGGAGAGATACCCGCCAACGTTGACCCTGAAACGGGTGAAATCAAAGAAGAAAAGTCAAAGAAAACATCAACATCTAAAAAGTAAAACATTATGAAAGAAGTAATTGAAGTCAAAAGAGACGATTTGCGGGAACTTTATCAGGTATTAACCAATTACCCGGCAATTTCAAAAGAACAGGTTCAGAACGAAATGCACAAGGTTTTCGGGGAAGATACATTCAAGCCCAAAGACATCACAGAACGTGTAAAGACCTTTGAAGACGCTTGCCGTGAACTTGGAGAAGAACACCCGTTTGTAAGCGCATACACCGCATGGATAAAGCATGAAGAGTTTGACGACCAAGAAGACATTCTCGCTTATATGAAACTCCGTATCATCTGCGCCGCCTTGAACGAGGGCTGGGAGCCTCAATTCACGGAGGATGAATGGCGTTATTATCCTTGGAACATTCTTTGGACTGAAGAAGAACTATCAGAGAAATCAGATGAATGGAAGACTGACCGCCACCTTATATCAACAGGCGAATATCAGACAGACTATGCGGGTCTCGCTTATGCGTATTCGTCTAACGCCCCCTCGACTACGAATGCGGACCTCGGTTCTCGCCTTTGCTTAAAAAGCGACACGCTCGCCGTTTACTGTGGGAAACAGTTCATCAACATCTGGGCAGACTTCTATCTTATCCGCAAGTGAGTAACAACAAATGTTTAACATTCAAATATCAACAGTTTATGGAAACTAAAAATAACAGCGAATTTATGTCACAGGTTGACGCATTTTCAGGAGAAATGCAGAAGTTTATAGAAAAGTCTGATAAGAGACACGCCTTAATTATCATCGCCTCTGAGCCTGACGAAAACGGGGAAAGCTCACGTCAAACCGGGTCTATCATGGGAAATGAAGAAGAAGTCGTTCACGCTTTAGTCGGGTTTATAAGACAACCCCAAGGACGTGAGTTGTTAAAGAGAGCTGCTTCTCTAAGTATGCTTGATTCTTTAATGAAATCAGTATTAAACGCAAAAGAACGGGAGGAAAGAAAATGAGCTACACGATTATCAGACCGAAAGACCGTAACGAATGGCTTGAACATAGAAAGTCAGGTATCGGGAGCAGTGAGGTTGCAACTATTCTCGGGTTGAACCCGTGGGAAACCCCTTATCAGCTTTGGAGACGCAAGGTTGGTCTTGATGAACCTAAAACAGAGACCTTTGCTATGAAAGCGGGTCACTATCTCGAAGATGCAGTTGCGCAGTTTTGGCATGACGATACGGGACGTGAAATAATCAAGTCATCAGCCGGGGACTGGCTGATAAGAAACAATGAACGCCCCTATCTACAGGTCAGCCCTGACCGTACATATTGGCTCGCAGGAGAAAAGAAGAACGCTTCAAACAAAGGTGTTTTGGAATGTAAGACCACCCAAATGAAAATTTCCTCTGACGATCTGCCGAAGCATTGGTTCTGTCAGGTTCAATATCAACTCGGGGTTGCAGAATTGAAAGAGGGCAGTTTGGCTTGGCTCTGTTCAGGACGTGAGTTCGGCTATAAAGACCTGTCTTTTGTTCCTGACTTCTACGCATGGATAGTTGAAGAAGTTGAAAAGTTTTGGCGTGACAACATTCAAGGGAAGAAAGAACCCGAAGCGACATCGGTTCAAGACATTCTGCTGAAATTCAACCGTCACACGGACGGGAAAATCGTTGAAGTGAATGACGCTATTTTCTCAGACTATCAAAAGTTGAAAGAAGTCAAGAAAGAGATGGATAAACTTGATGAAATCAAGACAGAGTTGGAAGAACGCATTAAACTCGGCTTCGGAGACGCAGAGGCTATCAGCTACGGAGGTCAGACGCTCGCCACATGGAAAGCCCCCAAGCCGTCAATGAAGTTTGACGACAAGGCTTTCAAAGCCGCACACCCTGAAATGGTTTCCGAGTTCTCAAGGGAGGTTCAGGGGGCACGCCGCTTCCTGTTAAAATAAGGTTCAATCAACAAAGAAAGGTCAGACAGTTATGTATATCATTTCAAATAAGCAAATGGAAGATATAATCAGCTATATCGAAGCATGGAAAGACGGGGTTCAGGTTGAAGAAAAGGACACCCGGACTTATAACAAGGTTCGCCTCGCAAATATCCTTGTGAAGAAACTGAAAGCGAAACAGCCGCTTTCAAAGCCTGAACTTTCTGAGAGCCTTAAAAAAAATCTTCGTGATTTAAAGTGATTACAATGTAATCACTTATCTTTGCAATAACCGAAATGAAAAGACAGTTAAACAACGATATAAACTCCGTACATGGGTTGAACATCCGAAAGGTTTTCAAACGCTTGCTGTTATGCGTGGTTAGCCCTAAATACGGAGTTTTATTCTCTCAAATATGATAACACTCAGAGAAAACCAAACAGAGCCGATAAACAAGGCTATTCAGTTCTTCACGGAAAAGAAACCGAAGCCGAGTTTGATTGTTCTCCCGACCGCTTGGGGAAAATCAATACTGACGGCTTTTGTCGCAAAGAACAGCAACGATAAAATGATTGTTCTTCAACCCTCGAAAGAGTTGCTCGAACAAAACTATTTGAAATATTGCTCGCTATGCGGGGATTTCGCCTTGAATGCGGGCATTTACAGCGCAAGTTTCGGGCGAAAGGACATCGCCCATATAACTTACGCCACGATAGGCTCAATAAAGAGCCTCGGGGCTAAATTCAAGTCTCTCGGGTTTACAAAAATGTTGATTGATGAAGCGCACCTTTATCCCCGTGAGGCTGACAGTATGCTCGGGCGTTTCCTGAAAGAAAGCGGTATAACCCACGTTCTCGGAATCACGGCTACCCCCGTGAAGCTGCAAACGAACCGGGATAAGGACGGGCAGAACTTCTCAAAACTTGTCATGCTGACCTCCCGTTCAAAAAAAGGCAACTTCTTCAAAGAAATCATTCATGTCGGGCAGGTGGCTGAAATGGTTCGTCTCGGCTTTTGGTCTCCGCTTCAATATGAGACAGCGGGATTCGACAGCAGTCTTCTTGTCTTCAACAGTTCAAAATCTGAATACACGGAAGAAAGCGTTCAGCGGGCGTATGATGCGAACGGAGGGTCTGAACAGATTGTTCAAGCCCTTGACAGACATTCAGACCGCCGCCATATTCTTGTCTTCGTTCCCTCTGTTGAGGACGCTATAACGCTTTCAAAGAAATATCCAAACTCAGCCGTGATTTACGGGGAAATGGATAAGACGGAACGTTCTCAGGTCATCACACGTTTCAGGGCGGGCGAAATACGGGTCATATTTAACGTCAGAGTGCTTTCGACAGGCTTTGACTATACAGGTATCGACTGCATCGTTTTAGGCGTTTCTACGGCTTCTATCGCCTTGTATTATCAGATTATCGGACGTGCGACACGTATTGACCCCGAGAAAACGGACGCTTTGATTGTTGACCTCGGCGGCAATGTTGAACGTTTCGGGCGTGTTGAAGACATCACGTTTGAGCAGGGTAAAATGTGGCGAATGTTCGGAACGGGCGGGCGGCTTCTGTCAGGCATACCCATTTCGGACATCGGTCATTACACCCGTGAAGACACACGGGCGATAGACGCTCGGGCAGAAGCCCCGATTGAAATCATGCCTTTCGGCAAATATAAGGGGAACAGAATAGCGGACATTCCCCTTGATTACCGTCAATGGATGATACGCTCCTTTGAATGGAACGCAAGGAACGAGAAACTCCGCAAATCAATTCTTACAACCCTATAAATCCATCAGGCTATGGCAAGACCGAAAAAACAAACCGTTGATTATTTCCCGCACTTCGTCAAGGGCGGGCGCACGATTTTCATCCTTGAAAATAAGTTCGGGAATGACGGATATGCGTTTTGGTTCAAACTCCTTGAAATTCTCGGGGAAAGTGAGGGGCATTTCTATGATTGTTCAAACGCTTCAAATTGGGAGTATCTTCTTGCCAAAACACGTGTCACAGAGGAAAAGGCGAAAGACATTATCAACGTCTTGATAAATCTAAACAAAATTGACATTGAGCTATGGAACGAACATCGTGTTTTATGGATTGCGAATTTTGTCAGAAACCTTTCAGATGTTTACAGAACCCGTAACACCAACCTCCCGTCAAAACCCAGTTTTGAAGACAAGAAACAGCCTGAACAGAAAGTTTCTTCCGAGAAAACACAGGATGAAGAACGGTTTTCTGCGCAAGAAACCCCTAAAGGAGAGGAAAGCAAAGAAAAGGAGAGCAAAGAAAAATATCCTTATCAGGATATATGCGCCTTGTGGAACTCAATCTGTGTATCTCTGCCGAAAGTTCAAAAACTCAATGACAACAGGCGAGCAAAAATAAAATGCCGCTGTGACGAATGGGGCAAAAGCCGTGAGACTTGGCTACAGACCGCAGAAGACATCTTCAAGCGTGTTCAAGCATCCGACTTCCTGACCGGGCGGCAATCCAACAAAAGGGCGTGGACGGCGACATTCGATTGGATTTTTGAGAACGGTTCAAACTGGATAAAGGTTCAAGAGGGCAACTACGACAACGATAAAGGCAGCGGCGTTCAGAACGGTTCAAAAGTCACAAAGGTTCAACTCGGTGTCGGCGAGTTCTATGACAACTCAGGGCGAAGGACATACGGTTCAGGTAAGGCAATAATACCTCCTACAGCCCCACCCCGTCCGTCTGACAGACACGCTTGGGATTCATCATCAAACACTTGGATTTTATTATGAGCATAAATTGGGAAAGATACGGGATAAAAGCCCCCTACGGGCGTTCAGGAAACAGAAAGGTTTTCTGCCCACAGTGCCATGACCAGCGTCACGACAAACGTGACAAAAGTCTTTCTATCAACCTTGAAACAGGCGAGTTCAACTGTCATTACTGCGGCTTCTCGGGCTGTGCAGCGGAAAAAGAGCCTTGGGAAAAAGAAGACCGCCCGTGGCGCAACGCCGCCCCCATACGCCGCGAGAAACCCGTTTACAAGAAACCCGCCCCACGTCAGGACTGTTCTTCAATCTCAGGGAAAGCCCTTGAATGGTTCAAGGGACGGGGTATCAGCGAAAAGACCCTGACGGCGATGAAAGTAACCGAGGGGCTTGAATGGATGCCACAGAAGAACGGCAAAGCGAATACGGTTCAGTTCAACTACTACCATAACGGGGAACTTGTCAACACGAAATTCAGAACGGGAGACAAATGTTTCAAACTCTGTTCAGGCGCAGAACTTCTCCCATACGGGATTGACAACATCAAAGGTACGAAAGAATGTATCATCACAGAGGGCGAAATGGACGCTCTGTCATTCTTTGAATGCGGACGGACAGATGTTGTGAGCGTTCCGAACGGGGCTAACTCAAACCTTGACTACCTCGATGATTATCTCGAAGAATACTTTGATGACAAAGAGACAATATACATCGCATCCGACACGGACACGAAAGGCGTTGTTCTGAAAGAAGAACTGATAAGGCGTTTCGGGGCTGAACGCTGCCGGATCATTGAATACGGGGACGGATGCAAGGACGCTAAC
>OHOP01000780.1_pt1 | contig 11586 bp, 6 predicted proteins | sample 1569821 | NCBI WGS metagenome assembly OHOP01 (sample SAMEA3879527, study PRJEB24766) | human gut metagenome | biome: human-associated habitat; feature: feces | place: USA | collected 1985/1987
CCGATCAGTTCGCCAATGCGGTCGGCGGGAATTTTGGTGGTCTCAATACGGGGAGCATTCGGGCTCATCTGGGCCGGAGCTGCAATGGCTTCATTCATGACCTTCAGAACATCCGTGCGGCCGGCTTTCGCCACGTGAATGGCTTCCTCCAATATGGAGAGGGGAATGCCGGGCAGCTTGAGGTCCAGCTGGTAGCCTGTCACGCCTTCCGACGTGCCGCAGAGCTTGAAGTCCATATCACCGTAAAAGTCTTCGGAACCGATGATATCCAGCAGAGTTTTGTAAGAGGTGATTTCATGCTGGTCATTCTGTTCCGTCACCAGGCCGACGGAAATACCAGCTACAGGGCGCTTGAGGGGCACGCCGGCCGCCAGCAAAGACATCGTGCCCGCACAGACGGAAGCCATGGAGGTGGAACCGTTGGATTCCATGATTTCAGAAGAGACGCGAATGGCGTACGGGAATTCCTGTTCGCCAGGCACGACCGGAGCGATGGAACGTTCCGCCAAAGCGCCGTGGCCGATTTCCCGGCGGTTCTGACCGCCGAAACGGCCGGTGTCTCCCACGGAGAAAGGCGGGAAATTGTAGTGCAGGATGAAACGCTTTTCATTCACGCTGCCCGTGTAATTGTCCATGTACTGGCGTTCTTCCATCGGAGCGAGCGTCGCCAGGCAAAGGGACATCGTTTCACCGCGGGCGAACATCGCGGAACCGTGCACCACAGGAGGCAGCACATTGACTTCCGCAGTCAGAGGGCGCAGCTGCTTGAGAGCCCGGCCATCGGCCCGCTTGTCCTTTTCCATGATGGAGATGCGGAAAGCCTTTTTCTGAATATATTCAAAAACCTGTTCCACATCAAAGTCAGTAGCTTCCGGATGGCGTTCCTTGATGGCGGCCTCCACTTCGTCACGCAGGGCCCCCACTTTTTTCTGACGCTCCACCTTGGAAGGGGCGTAAATGGCTTCCTCAATACGATCGCCGGCAATTTCATAGCCGATTTCCAGCAATTCCGGCTTGGCAAGGCAAAGTTCATAAGCGCGCTTCTCCTTACCGCAAACGGCGCGGAGCTCTTCCTGCTTTTCGCAAATGACCTTCACGTTCTCCTGGGCGACACGCAAAGCGGCGATAAAATCTTCTTCCGGCAGTTCATTAGCGGAACCTTCAATCATGATGACCTGATCCTTCGTGCCGGCAAATACCAGATCCAGCTGACTATGTTCACGCTGGGAGTTGGTCGGATTGATAACAAACTGTCCGTCAATACACAGGCGGCGGAAGCGCCGTTAATGCTCAGGATGTCCGGTTCGTTTTCACCATCGGCGGAGAGCAGAAGCGTAATTACCTGCGTATCGTAGAAGTAGCCCTTGGGGAACATCGGGCGCAGGGGACGGTCCGTCATGCGGCACGTCAGGATTTCCTTTTCCGTGGGACGCCCTTCGCGTTTGAAATAGCCGCCGGGGAACATACCCGCCGCAGCGGCCTTTTCCTTGTACTCCACGGACAGGGGGAAGAAGGTTTGCCCTTCCTTGACTTTGGTGGCGCTTACCACGGTCACAAGAACGACGGTATCGCCGCTGCGGACAACAACAGCACCGTCCGCCAAACGGGCCATCTTGCCGGTTTCAATCGTGATAGGATTCGTACCAACGTTGCATTCAACTGAATGTATGCTCATTATATTTTTTGTCTTTCAATCACCCGCAGCCTCATCAGCCCATCCAGGCCGGCTCCGGGCGGGAAGCCTGAATGGCGTCAGGTACGGGCAGTGCCTCAGGAAGATGTTATCCGCAACAGTCCTTTCCCAGAAACAGAGGGAGAATACTGTCCACGCGGCAGGACGCACATCCCAGATGGATCAAACGCTCCGGCCCAGTCTTACCGGCTTGACAGCCTGTGAAAATCCGAAAATTTCTCAAGGCATGCCCGACAGAAACGTTTCGGGAAACGAATCCCCGAACGTCGAATGAGAGCATAATCCCTGTCAAGGATAATGCAAGCAAATAGTTTGATAACCATAGCAGTCCATTTCCTTCCAGGGCTTTAAATATCCACCCGCATGGGGAGAAAAGGTATTTTTCCCATCTCACCTTCATCCATTCAATATTCTTCGCATTCCTGATTGAAATGCATTACTCCAAGCAAAATATCCGGAAACGTCCGCCTTCCCTTCTTCACAGGAGCGGAAATGCAGAATTTAAGGACGGACTGAGTATTCCTGCCTGACTCCCATAACAGCCGCCCACTGCTTTTTCATCCATATTTTCCTATTCTTTGCGCGGCTGCATCATACCCGCAATACCGGACTTTCCGTCCCCAGCAAACATTTACGCAGGAATAAAGGGGCAGTCATGCCAACAAAAACAATCTCCACACTCCAGAATATCTTCTTTCACAAAAAGACAGGCCTTTCAAACTCTCCTGACCAAAACACAAATCCACAGTCACCCGCCATGCCCCCCTTCCATGACAACGCTACCATGCCAGCCCCCCCATAAAAACAACGGCCGCTGCGGAAAACCGCAACGGCCGAATCAAACGGGAATATGCTCCGCCTTTTAGCGGCGAAGGCCAAGACGCTGGATCAGACTCTGGTACTGGGCCAGATCTTCACGCTTGACGTAATCAAGAAGCTTGCGGCGCAAAGCCACCATCTTCAACAACCCGCGGCGGGAAGAAACATCATGTTTATTCGTGCTCAGGTGTTCGGTCAGGTGGGCGATGCGCTGGGTCAGGCGGGCAATCTGGTAGCTGGAACTACCGGAATCCTTTTCATGCATCTTGAATTCCTGCAAATTGATTTCGTTACTCATAAGTGGTTTCCTTGAATGTATTTAGCTCGTGGCAGCGGCTAATCGACACTGTGAGGGCGCCAACTATGCATCATCCAGCCCCAAAAGCAATTCAAATTTCGTCATCCCGGGGAATTTGCCTTCGGTCCCTGGGAAAGCGGCCCCTCTCCATTTTCCCCGGTGTCCCAGACTTCGCGGTCCTTTTCCGTCACGGGGCGAACCACACGGCAGGGATTACCCACGGCCACTACATTGGCGGGGATGTCCTTCGTCACCACGCTGCCCGCGCCTATCACGGAATTTCTCCCAATACGCACGCCCGGGGCAATCACCGCATGACCGCCTATCCATACTCCATCCTCAATGGTAATGGGCAGAGCAAATTCCAGCCCCTGCCGTCTCAGCCCCGGGTCTACGGGATGCCCGGCAGTATAAATGCCCACGTTGGGACCTATCAGCACGTCATTGCCGATGGTAACGGCAGCGCAGTCCAGCACCACGAGGTTGAAATTGACATACACGCGGTCCCCCAGCCGTATATTGGAGCCGTAATCACAACGCAGCGGAGGTTCCAGATAACACCCCTCTCCCATTTGGCCGAAAAGCTCCCGGGCCAATTCCCGGCGCAGGCTTTCCGGAGCGGACTGGTTATAACGGAAAACAAGCCGGCGCGCCCTGAGCCGGGCGGCAGCCAATTCAGAATCCTGGGCATGATATAAACGCCCGGACAGCATGTTATTCCAGTCCTTCGAGGCCATTGGATGAAGAGGGGGTCACAGCGTCCGCCTCAGAAAAAGGCAGCTGCCCGTTTTTCTGTTCTCCAACAGACGGCATGGCGGCGGCATCTTTTTTTACGGACGTTTCCGATTTTACAAGTTCCTTCTTTCCAGAGGAAGCTGAATTTGCGCCAGCCACCGGGGCAGCAGGCTTGTGCACCGTCCGGAACATTCCGGACGGCTTTTGTTGAAGCTCGTGAATATTCCAGTTTCCATCCCTGACAACCACACGGGTTCCTACGGGAGCTATTTCAAAGAGATTTTTCGCAATCAAGTGGGGAACACGGATACATCCATGGGAGGATGGATGACCGGGCAAGTACCCTTCATGAATTCCTACAGCCCCGTTCACTCTCATGAAATAGGGCATCTTGGCAGGTTCAAACCTCTCGCCGGGACGGGGGGAATCCCTTCGTATATCCCCATCCCGCAATTCTCCGTCAGCGTTAATAAACGCACCGTAATAGGAATGATGGTCTTCCTCCTTGGAAGCAATGAGGAAGTAGCCGGAGGGCGTCATGCCGGAACTTCTTCCGGAACTGATGGGGGCATACGCAATGCGGTGCGTCCCCCGGTAGATATACATCATCTGCTTTTTCTTATCCACTACGACCAGCAGCTTTCCGGGCAGCGACGGATCATCTTCCCACTTGAGCAGGTGCCCCGGAATAGTTCCCGTTTCTTCAAAATACCCCGTCATTTCTTCTACCGGAATATGGGAAGAGGGGACAGGGGAAAGCTCCCTTCCCGTGGTACCGCAGGACGAAAACAAAAACGGAACACACAGGCAGGAAACCAACGGATGGAAAAGGGATAATTTCATCTCAATAAGTCGCATCACTGCGTTAGACAGCTGGAGGCCGGAAAAAAGAACCGCTTTTTGACAAAACTGTCAACTATCAATCAAAAAAATCTCTTTTCCTTTACTCCTGCCCTCTGTTACCACATCCGGGCGCGCCTGCCGCGCTCCCGGCCGTTCCCGGTTCCGTGGAGCAGGCCATGGGACCAAGCCTCCGCAAAGGTTCGTGCGGCATCCGCCGTATGGGAATGCCCGTCATGCACGGGGCTTTCCGCAATGGCTCCGCCTACGCCGGGAGGCCTGGACCTGTACAACTCCAGATGCTCCACGCCTCCCGGCTCCTCTTCCCCACAGAAGCCTCGCGCCTTTTCCTGGGTGCGGGCATGGAAAAAACTGCGCTCCAGCAATTCCCTCAGCGTATTAATGCCACGCCAGACATCCGTGGTTCTGGGGACGACGCGCACATTCACCAATCCCAGCCTCCCCATATTCTCCACATAAGAAATGCCGTGCGCATCCCTCCGTGCAGCATCATGAGGCAAAAGATGGAATGTTACCGCCACACCATGATTTTTCTCCCAGTCCTTCATTTTTTCAACGTAATGGGCCAGGGGCTGCTGGCTGGCGGCATAATGGTCCAGCCAGTGGAAACTGTCTCCCATGATCTGCACAAGCCAAATGGCCGTATGGTCACTCAGCCCCAGATCCCATGCCGTGAAAGTGGGAGCGTCCGGATCAGCCTCAAACTCCACCCCTACCCGCCCCCGCTCCCGCAGGGCCATGATACGGCTGCCGTAAATACTGCCTTCTTCCCCTGTAGCAAAAGCCTCCTGCGGCGTTCCCGGATACTCCTGCTTCATGGAGGCGCCCATCACCCGGGCCATCCGGGCATACCATCTCTTCTGCCCCGCATCCAGAACCACTCCGGTCTCCCGTTCCAGAGAAAGGAAATACTCATCCAGTTCCCTGCTCCATCTGCCGCGCCCCGGCAAAGTGTACTCATCCTGGTCAAACCAGCTGAAAAAAAAGAATCTGAAATCCAAGGGGGAAAGCTCGCTTTTGCCCATGTTTTCCATGGCCTGGCGCGTCAGTTCATAATTCACTCCGTACCGTCCGCCCTCATGAGTGCTTTCCTTCAGAATAAAACCTCCGGGGGGAACTGTATTGATTGCCCCCGTACGGATTTCCCTGGCTCTCCACGGAGCATGCACGGAAACATACGCCAGCTCGGAAACATGGAGAAACTGCATGGTTCCCCCTCGCAGATTAGTCCCCACCCGCACATCGCTCCCATTGGAGAAAGCCAGGCGGCTGCGCGCCAACGTACGGGGTTGCCATTCCCCCTTTTTTTCCACGCCGGACAGGCTCTTGATTCTCTCTCCCAGCCGGGCCAGGGCCACATCCATCGCAGAGGGGTTGGGCGGCACGTAATCCAGATGGTCCCAGGCAAAATGCAGCTTGGCCAGTTTCTGCTGGGCGTCCGGCAGGCTTTTATCAATGATTCCGCAATGAAAATTGGACCGGAACAGGCTCATATCCAGCATCAACATGGCCACATACGTAGAAATGCCCAACTGGCGCGCCTTCAGGATGTCATTCCTGTACCACAGCCGCTCATGCAGCCGCCGCTGCGCCCTGTTCAGGGAAAAACGCTGGAGCTGACCGGCTTTATTTTCTATCCAGTACAGGTGTTCCAGCCTCCAAAGCTGGCTGGACAGGACGGACTGCCACGACAGGCTCCATGATTCCGTCAAATGATTAGAATTTTCCATACTCCTCTATTAATTCTTTCAACAGGGCTCCTTCCCTGGTCATCCCCTTCTGGGCCTCCGTCCCCTTGTCCAGGGGAAGGCGGTATGCCAGTGGATCGTTCAGCACGTGGGAAACGAACCGGAGTGCCTGCACCATCACGGGATCAAGCAGATCAAGTTTTCCTTTCAAATAACTCTCACGTACGCCCAGTTCTTCATACATCCTGATTACATCCTCCATGAAGCATCCCACAGCCTGTCTTCTGTTCCACCACCATCGTTCCTGAGCATCCGCATCCCCCAGCGTTTCCAAAATCCGACCCAGGAACCGGGTACGGCTCGCCCGTGAATCTTCCGGGGAAGGTTCCTCTCCGGCTCCCGTAAAACACTCCAGCGGAATATAGGAATCCCGTTCGGACACCGCAGGCGCTCCCCGGCTGTCCAGATAAACGCCGTTCCATGCATGTACCACGTAGGGCGCGCGTGCCTGCCGTACGGGACTTTCCGGAATGCCCGGCATCAGGCGCACGGTATGCCCCGGGTCGTCCGGGTCACGGTAAATCACGCAGTTGGCATACATCGCGCGCGCTTCCTCCGGCTCAGGAAGAAAGGGAAGCATGCCGCCTCTCAGTTCCTCCTGCCTGCGGTCCAGAACACCAATCAGGGAAATGGCCTCATCCAACGGGAGTTCCCGGTTCCAGACAGACGTCACCCCCCCGGGAGCCGCTCCGGAATCAATCCGGTAAATCTTCCCTTTCCAACTAACCCCGGATTCCGTAGCTTCCGGTCGGCCTGCAAAATCCCGCATCCAGCGTCTCCACAGCCCGGACCACATCCGGACGGCTACGCCAGGCGGCAGGGGCGGGAACGCCACGCCTGACGGAAAAATCTTCTTCCACATACAGGGGCGCTTCCAGAATGGGTTCCGGAAGATGTTCTCCCAAAGCCTCCAGGGAAACATCCTTCGCGCGCAGAGGTCCCAATCCGGTCCGGAACGGCTTTTTCACCAAATGCAGGTACAGGCCGGGATGTTCCGGATCCGGACGCCAGGAATTCAGCTGGGGGAACTCCTGAAGCGCCCGGGACAGTTCCCTCATGCGGCTTTCCGCCAGCCGCTCCATCCTGCGTACGGAACCGCCCGCGTATCCGTCCAGCGCGGACAGGGAACGCACCAGTCCCTCTTTCACGTGATCCGGAACGGTAAACAACAGCCGTCCGGACATCAGGCTGTGAGAGTACCGCTCCACCATGGGGAGGCGGACCTCCCCTCCGGCCGGATCCCAGGCACGCTCCGCCCGTATGCGTTCATTCATACCAACCGTCTCTCGGAGCATTCCCATAAACTCGGCAGTGTCCGCATCCTCCCTCAGCGTTTTCTTCAGCAATCCGGCCCGGCGCACCAATTCCTCAAGAGGTTCCGGAACCCTGTCAGGCATTGCGGCCCCGTAACGCGCCCAGGAAGCCACCGTTTCCGGTACGGTGTCATGATCCAGATGGGCAAAAAAATACTCCTTGGACAGCTGGGACAACTCTTCAATCAGTTCCGTTTCCCCTGGGAGCTTCCTGCGGCGCGGCACACGTTCCAAATGTTTCAACTCCCAAGCGCCTTCCGGGGAAAGCTGATCCGTGCGCATCAGCCGGTCCCATACGACTTCCGCCTTGTCTTCGATCAAAGCCAGGGGATTGGCCGTATTATGAAGCCTCAGCCGGTGCATTACCAACCCCTTGGCTGAGGAAACGGGCAAATTATCCGCATCCACGCCCAGCCTCTGTACGGAACCCACATACTTTTCGTGAATATTCATGCGCTCCAACAGGGCATCACGGCTCATCAGCGTTTCAGCGGCAAGGCGCCCCCGGCCCGTCACCTCCAGACGATCCCCGGACCCCACCGCTCCGCGCACGCCGTAACCAGCTTTCAGCATATCCGCCACCGCCATGGCCGTCAGGCTGTCATACAGGCAGGGGAGCCGCCCCCCCTGCACGTTTTCCAACCCGGTGGTCAGCCTCAGATAATTGGTATCCCATTCCGGCCGCCCGTTATGGGCATGCCATTCCCAGCTACGGATCAAATCCCTCTTAGCCGAGCAGGCGGCACAAAACATCATGGAAACATTGGCCATCAGGTCCGCTTTCGCCGCCTCCCGAGAAGGATGCCAGTCCGACCACCTTCCATTGGGATACTTTACTCTCCACAGCCTTTCCGCCCCTTCCCCTCCGGGTGAGGACTGGAACAGGCGCGGGGTCAGCAGGAGAAGACTCTCCACCGCTTTCCGCGTCCCCGGATAAATACGCGGCGAAACCTGTTCCGGACCGGCATGCAGCCGCGGAGCATCCAGCACAGAGGCATAACGGGCCACGTTCTCCGGCGCCACCTCCAGAAACCGGGCCAGCAACCGCCCGTAACTCTCCACGGGCGTATAGCCGCGCCCCACATGCACGTCAAATTCCTTCATGTTGGGAAGTACGTGGTACAGGCTGTTCACATCCGCCTGGATTCCCCATACCATGCGGTTCATCTCCCGCAGCTCAGGGCTTACCCCATGGCGTTCCTCTCCGCCAAGAGAAGCCATCATGCCGCTCATCCTGGCCAGGGCGGAGGGAAGGCCGTCCGGATTAAAAGATTCAGACAACAAATCCGGAGCATTCAGCAACGCACTCCCTTCCTCCAGCCACCGGCGCGCCCTGCCGCAGGCGCCTTCATCCCGGCAAAACGACTTCCATAAACGAAAAGCCACATGCCCGGACGCCTCTTCATGCGGCACGCCGTGTACCCGTTCCATCACTCCTTCATAAACATTGGCTCGTGTCCGCAGATCCATATCCTCCGTAACGGCGTCCCAGTCCCTGCCGGAAAAACCCGCACGGCGTCCCGCCTCTTCCGGATAAGCCAGCAGCAACATCCTGTACGGCCGATAGGAGCGCTTCTTCAGCCTGTCCGCCACAAACGCTCGGCGCAAAGCATCCGCATGAATATCATATTCCTCCGCATTCCTTAAACGCCATGGGATTTCCCGTCCGTTCCTGTTCCGGACCAGACCCAAATCTTCCTCTTCCATACGGCCCAGAGTCTCATACCAGGAAGAAAGAGCCTCCTCTACGGAAGGCCGGCCCTGCGTTCGCTTCATCTCCACACCGGGAGCCGGTTCCGCCGCATAAACAAGCTGCCCGTCCGCTGCGGCGGCTTCACCCACGCGGGGCAGACCGGCACGCAACAGCCACTTGGTTCTGGCCGTAACATAATCCGGATGAGGAAAAAGCTTTTTCAACACCGCTTCCGATTCGGGGAAATCCCGCATCTTCCAAGGCTTTGTACGTACAGGAGAAGGCAAATCCAAAAAATCTCTCACATCCTGTTCCGTCTTCAAAAAAGGCTCTCCGGCTTCATCCAGGGCGCGAGACCACTCCAAAGCCTTCCTAGAAATGTACAAAGACCCCCACAGCGGAGAATTACGCAGGGACTTCTGCAACAATTCCCCGGCACGGTTTACATCCTTATCCTGCAAAATCCTGGAAACCGTTTCATCCGGAATTCCGAATACTTTCAGAGGGGAACCGTCTCCAAGCAGCATTCCGGCATGGCGGAAATGGTTCAGAGCGACCTTTCCCGCGCCTATCAGCAGGAAAGGCATCATCATGACGGCCTCCCTCAACTGGTCATCCGCGGAAGCCTGTCTGGCTTTCCATCCCTCCCAGTCCACACCGGACGCCTTATTCGTAAGAGCTCCCACGCCTTCCTGAACGACCATGGGCGTCAACTCCATCAATTTATTTTCCGCCTCCATCTTCACGGCATCCGCCGCAACGGCTCCCATTCCGGGAAAAAACGCACCAGGATTCCCTGATGCGGGCCTCATGGCCCGGAACGCCCGCATTCCCTGCCCCAACATCTTCTGGCCCAGTTTCGTCATTCCGAAGGAAAGCAAGGTATTCACCCCGCCGGAGACGACAGCTCCCCCCATCTGGGCATCAAACACGCCGTCCGGGTTCATGCTCCGGGCCTCCGCCATATGGCGCCCCGTCTCCCCCGCCATCAACATGCCAAGCCCGGCAGGGCCGCAAAACGCCAAAGCCGTGGACGCTCCCTGCTGGGCCATGTCCACCAGCATCTCCCGGAACCAGGGGGAATCCTTTCCCCCACGCAGCGGGGCAAACTCCATCCTGGCAAAATTCCTCAGTTCTTCAAAACTCCGGGAATAATTGTCCAGCGCCTCCTTTTCCCGTCCCTCCGGCAGGAGCCATGCTGCGCCGTTTACGGCCAGCTGGGCCGCATTCTCCGCAACCTCTGCCGCACCGCGTTTAAGCGCCCCCCCCAGGGCATCCCGAAAGGCGGGACGGGAACGCAAATAGGGAGCCATCATGCGGAACACCTTCTGACGGTCTCCATCCCCCAGGGAAGCCAGGCAATCCACGGCGCGTATGACGTCCGGAACTCCGGCAACGGCTTTCCGGTTCAGCTGTATGGCGGGAAAACCTTCCTTCACCGGCTCCTCACTGGCTACCAGCCCCTCCAATCCCTTGCGGATGATCCCGGCGGCATCCGCCAGACGGTTCCTGTCATCCAGAGCATCGGATACGGCCCTGCCTTTCAATTGTCGCGCCACAGCCTGCAAATCTTCCGGCCATGCGGAAATGGCTTCCCTTCCCCGTTCGTCAGGAACCGTTCCGCCACCGGACAGAGCACGTTCATACTCTTCCTGGTATAATTCAAACAAAGCATCCCTCCGGGAAAGGCGTACCTGATTGTGCATGGAAACTGCCACGAACAATTCGTCATCAGACTTGCCGGACGCTCCATACTGCCGCGCCACCTGTTCCCGGATACTCTTCCAGTCCCTCCGGATGCGTTCACGGGGAATCGCGCCAGAATCCGCCACCCAGGACTGCATGACGCACGCGGCAATTCTTTCCCGGTCCGCCGTCCCTTCCGGATACATCGCCTCCGCTTTCAGCCTCACTTCCCGCGGAATGGTCATCACATCCCCCGTCAATACGCTATTCCAATATTCTTCCCTTTCCGACTCCCGTTCCGGGAATTTTTCCGTGCCGGAAGGTACGGAAAACACTGCGTTCCCTTTCCGAATATGGCTTTCCCCCACAGTTCCGGGAACCGCTTCCGGAAAACTCCCTTCCAGCGGGAGCGCCCCTGTCTGTTCCCTGGTTCCATTATCTTCCATCATCACTTTCCTTCTTTTCCGTTATTCATATCTGAAAACCCCACCCAGCCGGCATCCTGGAGGCGTTTCTCTTTCTCAAAAACCTTTTCCATCTCCGCAGCCGGCTGCTCCGGGGCCCTCTTCACCGCCTCTGCCAATTCCGTCTGGACACGCTTCCATTCCTCTGCCGCACGGGCATCCTCAGGCGGCCCCCATGCGCCATTCCGAAACATGGCGGACAGGCGACGGGAAGCAGCGCGGCGCAATTCGCGGGGTATGCCCAACATCACCTCGCGTCGCCGGAGAAGCCTTTCC
>OHOP01000786.1_pt1 | contig 11560 bp, 10 predicted proteins | sample 1569821 | NCBI WGS metagenome assembly OHOP01 (sample SAMEA3879527, study PRJEB24766) | human gut metagenome | biome: human-associated habitat; feature: feces | place: USA | collected 1985/1987
ACTTGCATGTGTTAAGCACGCCGCCAGCGTTCGTCCTGAGCCAGGATCAAACTCTCTATAAATTGTATCTAAACGGCCATAGCCGCTTAAATCTTTACAGAGCTATTTGTCATAGCTTCAAAAACTTTTTATACTTACCTTCCCGGGTAATTGACTTAACCCCGTTCCGGCAAGTTTCTCAGTTGCACATCTTACAATGTGCTCCCGTCTGGTGCTTTTCGTTTCGTTCGTTGTTTAATTTACAAGGTACACGTCCCATAACCGCGGAACAGTCATTATCTTAGCACATGTCTGCCATCTTGTCAACTACTATTTTACCTTTTTTAGACATTTTTCATTGACTCGCTTTACACGCGCTCTGCCCTCCCGGACAGCTTTGTTAGACTACCATACACTGTGCCGTTTGTCAACGGTCAATTCCACATTTTGTCCACTTGGAATGGAAGGCTTCACGTCATCAGCACAGCTTATGTATTATTCCCATCTCCCGCCTCTTTGATACTTATAGGAACGTCTCGTTCTTTGCTGGCCGGGCGTAGATCTCCTCCAGTTCGCTCTTGTGGTATAGATACCCGGGGTCATCGAAATACTTGGCGCCGGTGGGACATCCCTTGACACAGGCACCGCACTTGATGCACACTCCATTGATCCGGGACACGTCCGCCGGGTCGATACTTCCCATGGGACACCGGGCAGCACATAGACCGCAGCCCCCGCATTTTGTCACATCCGTTTTGGGCTTGACCTTCAGGATATTGATGGGTTCTCCATGACGGTCACGGGGGGTGTAGTAGGGCCGTATGGGGTCGCAGCCGCCCACAGTAACAGGCGCAGTATCTCCCGCTACCAGCTTGGTGGCCACATGGTCGGCAAAGACATCCATCTCCGCCATATCCGCCCTACTGGGCCGACCCGCGCCTAAGGTACGGGAAAAGCTGTGTTCCCCCACGAAGGCCCCTCCGGCCACGCAGGAAAAGCCGTCAGCCGTCAGCAGCCGCGACAGCTCCATCAACGCGTCATCGTAATTGCGGTTGCCGAACAGCACCACAGGCACCGCCAAAGCACCCTTGCCGTGCACCATATCCCGCAGGTACGGCATCAGCAGATTTGGAACGCGCCCAGCGTAGGTGGGACAACCCACTACGGCCACATCACCGGACGGAATGGTCAGCTCCTGTCGGCGTGCGGCAGGCAGCGTGTAGTCATACACTTCGCAGTCTGTACCCAACGCTTCTGCCAGACGGCGGGCGATGCGATCGACTGTTTTCTTCGTGGTGCCGGTCCCGCTGAAGTACACAGCCCATACTTTTTTAACAGTCATGCCATTCTCCTTTCACTGCACGGGCAGCCGCCCAGAGGCGGCTACCTATTGTGCTTACAGTTGAAAATCCTCTTCCCGCAGCTTGTCTGTATCCAGCTTCATCGGCCGGGGCGGCACCCGCTTCAGGGGATCGTACTTAAATGCGCCGCAGTGGTCCTCCGGCGCCACGACACCCCGCTTGACGCAGGCTACCTTGTCCTCGCCGATGCGGCTTCCTTTGGCGCAGTATGCGCACCGGGGGTCCATATCCTTGCGAAACAGCATAGACTCACCTCACAATGTGTACAGCTGTACCGCGCCGTCGCGTACGGTGGCGCTGATCTGCGTAATGGGATGCTCGAATGCATCGATGATACGGGCGGCCATGGGGTCCTCCAGCTCCTTTTGGATCAGGCGCCGCAGGTTTCGGGCGCCGTAGGTCAAAGAGTAGGATTTCTCTACCAAATAGTCCACCAGTGCCTCGTCATAGCGGAGGGTATAGCCCTTATCGCCCAGAGAGGCTTTCAGCTCATCCAGCATGATACGGGCGATCCCGGCAAAGTTCTCTTTTGTCAGGTGGTTGAAGCACACGATCTCATCCACGCGGTTCAGGAACTCCGGCCGCAGGAAGTCCTGCAGCGCCTTCATGATTCGCTCCCTGCCCTGGTCATCAGCGCTGCCGCCGAAGCCCACTGCACCGGCGGATTTAGTGTCGGACCCTGCATTTGAGGTCATCACGATGACGGTGTTCTCAAAATTCACCTTCCGTCCGTGGGCGTCTGTGATCTGTCCGTCGTCCAAAATCTGCAGCAACACATTCAGCACATCCGGGTGCGCTTTTTCGATCTCATCGAACAGCACAACGGAGTAGGGCTTGCGGCGTATCTTCTCCGTCAACTGCCCCGCCTCGTCGTAGCCTACATAGCCCGGAGGACTGCCCACAATACGGGAGACAGAGTGCTTCTCCATAAACTCGGACATATCCAGGCGGATCAGGCTCTCCGGCGCATTGAACAGATCGTCAGCCAGCTGCTTCACCAGTTCCGTCTTGCCCACACCGGTAGGACCCACGAAGATGAAGCTCACCGGCTTGTGCTTGGGGGAAATACCCACGCGGTTGCGGCGGATCGCGGCGGACACGGCGGCGATCGCCTCGTCCTGGCCCACCACATGGGCGCGCAGCCGCTGATCAAGCTCCGCCAAACGCTTGAACTCTTCTTCCTTGATCTTGCTGGCGGGGATCTTTGTCCACATCTCGATGACCCGGGCAATGTTCTCCATGGTCAGCTCCGGCATCCCCTTGGCCCTGATGGCATTCAGCTCATCCGTCACCCGCAGCTCCTGGCTGCGAAGCTCCGCGATGCGCTCGTACCGCTGGTCCAGTTCCTGCTCCGTGAACTGCTGACCATCCGCCGGCTGGGCGGACATCAGGTTCTCGCGCTCAAAGGTCAAATTGGACAACTCCTGTTCCAGCTCCATCCGGCGGTTGATCTCCGGATCATGGAGGTTCCGGTCGGAGCAGGCCTCATCGATCAGGTCGATGGCCTTATCCGGCAGATAGCGGTCCGTGATATAGCGCTCGGACAGCAGCACCGCCTGGCGCAGCACCCCCTGCGGGATGGACACACCGTGGAACTGCTCATAGTAGTGGGCAATGCCCTGCAGTATCTTCAGCGTATCCTCTACATTGGGTTCGCTGACGGTAACGGGCTGGAAGCGGCGCTCCAGCGCCGTGTCCTTTTCGATGTGCTTACGGTACTCGTTGAACGTGGTGGCACCGATAACCTGTATCTCGCCCCGGCTAAGGGCAGGCTTAAGGATATTGGCGGCGTTCATACTGCCCTCGGCATCGCCGGCACCCACGATGTTGTGGACCTCGTCGATGACCAGGATCACGTTGCCGGCCTTGCGTATCTCCTCGATCAGGCCCTTCATCCGGCTCTCGAACTGACCGCGGAACTGCGTGCCTGCCACCAGCGCCGTCAGATCCAGCAGATAGACCTCCTTCTGCCGCAGCTTGAACGGCACCTCGCCCTTGACGATCCGCTGGGCCAGGCCCTCGGCGATGGCGGTCTTGCCCACGCCCGGCTCGCCGATCAGGCAGGGATTGTTCTTCTGGCGGCGGTTCAAAATCTGCACCACGCGCTCGATCTCCTGCTCCCGGCCAATAACGGCGTCCAACTTGCCCTCCCGGGCACGTTGGCTCAGGTTGATGCAGTAGTTATCCAGAAATTTGCGTTTTTTCTCCGTCTTGCGGCCGGTCCCTTGCTGTCCGGCGCCGCCGTTCTGGGACGGCTGCTGCTCGGCCGGCGGATTACTCCCGTTGCTGAACAGCCGGTTTAGGAACGGGAACGTAGCGGTCTTGCCGCTTTCCTCATCGTCCTCGTCGCTCTCGTCCGCCGGCGCATCCAGCTCCTCCGCGCCGCCGAAGGCCTGCATCATCTCACTGTTGATGTTCTCCAGGTCCTCCGGCGTAATACCCATGCGCTTCATCATGTCCTCCACCTGGGGCAGACCCAGCTGGGCGGCACACTTAAGGCACAGGCCCTCGTTGACCATCTCGTTCTTCTCATTCATCCGGGAGATGAACACAACGGCCACATTCTTCTTACATTTGGAACAAAGAGTCGGTTGCATGGTTTTCCTCCGTTATCTCTTATCAAAAAGCATATCCATTATAGCCGCTTTCACAGCTTTGCGATCAGATCGATGGGGCTGTTCTGGGCGAAAAATTTGAGCAGCACCGTTTTGTTCACCAGCTCCGGCGTCACCAGCAGCTGCAGCTTCTGCAGCACCCACACCGCCAGGAACAGCAGCAGCGCGCATTTCACCAAGCCCAGCACGCCGCCCAGCAGGGCGTTGACGCCATGTACCACGGGCAACTTCGTGAACAGATGCAGCGGTGTCAGTACCAGCCGCAGCAAAAGCAGCAGCAGCAAAAACGACACCACATACACCACCGCGTAGGCCGCAGACTTCAGCGCGGTGGACACCACAGCGCTCAGCAGCGTCTCGCCCGCCTGCTGGGCCTTCTCCACAGCGTTGTCCACCAGCTCTGACAGCGTATCGCCCTCAAAGCCGAAAGCCGCCAGCATCTCGCCGGCGTCGTCGGTGTTGCCCTGGGCCGTCAGCCGCTGCTCCAGCTTCTCTGACAGGATCGGCTCCAGCCATCTGGCCGCCGGCTCCGCCAGCTTTCCGGCGATCCAGCTGGCCAGCAGCAGTGCCGCCACCACTACGATGATACGCGTCAGCGCCTGCACGAACCCCTGCCGCCAACCCAGTACCAAGCCAATCAGCAGCAGCGCCAGTAAAATCAGATCCGCAAAAATCCCAACATTTCCACTCATTGGTGATCACCTCACATAGGGCCTCGCCCCGTCACAGCTTACGGCAGATACAGGCTTGCGGCGGTACTGCCCGCCAGCACAGCCGAGCCGTCGCTCCGCATCAGCACCTCCCGTGCCTGGCTAACTTCCTCCAGCTCCGCCACGGGAAGCAGCTGCTTATCATAGATCGTCAGATGGTCGCTGCACAGCACAGCCACGTATCGTCCCGCAGCGGACAGGCTGCTGACCTCCGCGTCCAGCTCCAGCGATGCCAACTCCTGACCCTCGCTGTTCACCGTCACCACTCGGTGCTGCGTGCCGGTACGGTACCGACCCAGCAGCAGGGCGGCATAGCCGTCGCCGCTGATGCTGACCCGCCGCAGATAGTCTCCGCCGTAATCATAGGCGGCAGTCATCACGCCGCTGCCATCGATAAAGCACAGCTGCTCCTCCGTCACGGCGCAGAATCCGGTTCCCGCAGCCATCAGATCATAGACCACGCTGCCCCGCAGGGTGCAGCGTCCGACCTCCTGATCACTGTTCACCCGGTAGAAGATCACATAGCTGGCAAACGTGCCGTTTTCCTGGCCCATGGTCACCGCCGCCAAGGTACGGCTGTCGGCGGACAGCGCCGCCGTCATCACAAAGCGGTCCGACGACTTGAAGGCGAACACCGCTTCTCCGTTGCCGTCATAGACCCGTACCGCGGCCTTGCAGCCGCTTTCACTGCACACCACAGTCAGCCAGCCCTTGGTATTCAACGATGCACTGAGCACCTCTCCGGCGCAGTCCAGTGTGTACATCAGGCCCTTATCCGACAGGACGTATACCACCGTTCCGCCCACGTCATAGGCTGCGGCACGTCCGCCGCCGACGGACAACGCCGGTGATTGGAACTTCACCGCCTCGTCATACAGCGTTTTGTTCTGCTCATCCAGCACCGTCAGTTGGTGCATGGACACAGACACGAGGCTGCCCTCCAGCGAGGCGAAATGACCCGACTGGTCGCTGCTGTAACGATACAGCTGGGCACAGCCGTTTTCATCCTTCACCGCCTTGGCGTAGATGACCTTGCGGCGCAGGCCATCAAAACCGCTGCGGTCCAGCAGCACCGCTGCCGTCACCGCCGCTACCGCCAATACCGCCACGATCAGCAGTACCAGCAGCGGCTTCCGGCTGCGCTTGGCCACACGCCGGGGCTGCTCCTCCTGGACGTCGCCCAGGGTAAACTCTTTCCAGTTGTTGGTGTTGTTATCCATTCAACCGTTCATCCTCATACCATACTCGCGTGAGATACAGCCCTCCCGGCGGCGCCGTGGGCCCCGCCAGCGTCCGGTTGCCCGAATTCAGTATCTCCGGGATGTCCTCCGGCATCAGCTTCCCCTCCGCCGCGTACAGCACCGTGCCGGTAATGGCACGTACCATATTATACAAGAAACCGTCCGCGCATACCTTCAGCTCCAGCAGTTCCCCATTCCGCGTCACACGGCAGTAGTGGATAGTCCGCACGGTGCTCCGCACGTTGGTCCCCACACTCCGCACAGCGGCGAAATCGTGAGTCCCCTCGAACATCCGGGCCGCCCGGTCCATCAAGTCCTCATCCAGCTTCTTGGGATAGAAATACGCCCGGTGAACGTAAAAGGGGTTTTTGATCCGGGAGTTGTAGATACGGTAGGTATACTCCTTTTGGATGCACGACCCGATGGCGTTAAAGTCATCGGCTACCTCATAGGCCGCCTTTACCACAATATCCTCCGGGATATGGGTATTCACCGCAAAGGGCAGGCGATCCACCGGTATCCGCGACTCTGTACGGAAATTGGCCACATAGTGCTCCGCGTGGACGCCGGCATCTGTGCGCCCGCAGCCGATGACCTTCACCGGATGGCCGCACACCATAGACAAGCCCTTTTCCAGCGTCTGCGCCACAGAGGTCTCCGTCTTCTGCACCTGCCAGCCGTGATAGGCGGTGCCGTTGTACATCAATACCAGCGCGATATTCCGCATAGGCCCCGCCTCCTCTCACTCAAAAGCCAAGCTTTTTCAAAACGATAATGCCTGCCGTCAGCGCCAGGAACGCCACCAGCACAAGCCAGTCCGCCGCCTTGTACCGCAGTACCCGCAGCGCCGTGCGCCCTTCGCCGCCGTGGTAGCAGCGGCATTCCATAGCCGTAGCCAGTTCATCGGCACGGCGGAACGCACTGATGAACAGCGGCACCAAAATGGGAACCAACGCTTTGGCACGCCGGAAGATATTGCCTGTCTCAAAGTCCGCGCCGCGGGCCTTCTGTGCCGACATGATCTTGTCTGTCTCCTCGATCAGCGTGGGAATGAAGCGCAGCGCGATAGACATCATCATAGCCAGCTCGTGGATCGGCAGGCGCAGCTTTTTCAGCGGCCCCAGCAGGCTCTCCATGCCGTCCGTCAGGGCGATGGGACTGGTGGTATACGTCATCAAAAATGTGCCCATGATGAGCATCACGATCCGCAGCACCATCTGCACGGCGGCTACAACACCCTCCCAGGTGATGCTCCGCAGCAGCCAAACATCCGCCACCGGCGTACCGGCGGTGAAAAACATATTCATAACGGCCGTGAAGGCCACCACAAAATAGACGGGCTTCAAGCCCTTTGTCAACGACTTGAACGGCACCCGCGACACCAGCACCGACACCGCCAGCACCGTGATCATGATTCCATAGGTCAGTACGCTTTTGGCGCTGAACAGCGCCACGATGTAGAGGATGACGCACAGCAGCTTTGTCCTGGGGTCCAGTCGGTGTACCGGCGTATCCGCCGGGAAGAACTGTCCCAGTGTGATATCCTTCAGCACGGAGACGCACCCCCCCTCAGCGTCAGCAGCTTCTGCTCCAGCGCCTCCACGGTGTACACCGCCGTGTCAATATCCAACCCCCGTGCCTTCAGCGCGGCGGCCACCTTCGTCACCTGAGGCACATCCAGCCCCACCTGCTCCAGTTCATGAGCCCGGGCAAACACCTGCTTCGGCGTGCCCTCCATATATACCTTTCCGTCGGACAGCACCACGATGCGGTCCACGTTCCTGGCGATCTCCTCCATGCTGTGGCTCACCAGCACCACCGCCGCGCCCTTGGCGCGGTGATAGGCCTGTATCTGGGCGAGGATGGCGTCCCGTCCTTGGGGATCCAGCCCCGCCGTGGGCTCGTCCAACACCAACACCTTCGGTTCCATGGCGATGACGCCCGCGATAGCCACACGGCGCTTCTGTCCACCGGAGAGCTCAAAGGGCGACTTGTCCAGCTGGTCCTCCGTCAAACCCACCAGAGCGGCGGATTCCCGGACCCGGCGGTCGATTTCCTCCTTGGAAAGGCCCATGTTGCCCGGGCCGAAGGCAATATCCTTATACACCGTCTCCTCGAACAGCTGGTATTCCGGGTACTGGAACACCAACCCCACCTTGAAGCGTACGTCCCGTATTTTCTTCGGATCCGCCCAGATATCCTCCCCCTCCAGGAGAATACGCCCGGACGTAGGCTGCAAAAGCCCATTCAGATGCTGTATCAGCGTGGATTTACCGGACCCGGTGTGTCCGATCACGCCCAAGAACTCCCCTGCGCCCACAGTCATGCTCAGCCCCTCCACGGCGCTGCGCTGGAACGGTGTCCCCGCTGAATAGGTGTGGGTCAGGTTCTCTATCTGCAAAATCGGTTCCAATGTTACTTCCCTTCCGCCTCGCCGAAAGCGCGGCAAATGGTATCGGCGCACTCGTCTACCGTCAGGTTTTCCAGCGGCACATCTACTCCGTCCCGCCGCAGCCGATACAGCAATTCCACCGTATCCGGCGCCGCCAGGCCCAGCTCATGCAGGCGCTCCACCTGTGAGAACACCTGCCGCGGCATACCGTCCATCGCTACCTCGCCGTCGTTCATCACGATCACTCGGTCTGCACGCTCCGCCTCGACCATGTGATGGGTGATAAGCACCACGGTAATGCCCTGTTCCCGGTTCAGCCGCAGCACGGTGTCGATGACCTCACGCCGTCCCGCCGGGTCCAGCATAGCCGTGGCCTCGTCCAGCACGATGCACTCCGGCTCCATGGCCAGAATACCCGCAATGGCAATGCGCTGCTTCTGCCCGCCGGAGAGCAGGTGCGGTGCGTGGCTGGCGAATTGCTCCATGCCCACCGCCGCCAGCGCGTCGTCCACCCGCCGGCGTATCTCTGCCGTAGGCACACCCAGGTTCTCCGGGCCGAAGGCTACATCCTCCTCCACCACATTGGCCACGATCTGGTTGTCCGGGTTCTGGAACACCATCCCCGTCCGCCGCCGTATCTCCAGCAGCAGCTTCTCGTCCCGCGTGTCCATTCCGTCCACATACACGGCACCGCCGCACGGCAGCAGCACCGCGTTCAGGTGCTTGGCAAAGGTGGACTTGCCGGAGCCGTTGTGGCCCAGCACCACCGTAAAGCTGCCCTTTTCGATCTGTACCGATACATCCCGCAGGGCCGGAGGATTTGTCTCCCCCTCCGGCGCGGGATAGGTATAGGTGAGATCCTTTGTCTCTATCATCACTGCCATACGCAATTACTTCCGTTCTCGTTTACTCGGAAAACCATCTTCCCGTGGCGCCGCAGGGCAGCGCCATGCCGCTTTCCGTGCAGGGCAGGCCCAGCTCGTCCCACGTGACCGTGCCGCCGAATTTCCGCCCTACCAGCATCTGCAATATGTACCCCAGCACCGACGGCGCCAACCCCGTGGTATAGCTGTTCAATACCACGAACAGCGGCTTGTCCGACAGCACCCGGCTGCACAGCTCCACAAAGGGATACAGATTGTCTTCTAACTTCCACACCTCGCCGCCGGGCCCGCGCCCGTAGGAGGGCGGATCCATGATAATGGCATCATAGGTCTTGCCCCGGCGTATCTCACGCTCCACGAACTTGGCGCAGTCGTCCACGATCCAGCGAATGGGCGCTTCGCCCAGACCGGATAGCCGGGCGTTCTCCTTACCCCAGGCCACCATACCCTTGGCCGCGTCCACATGGCACACAGAAGCCCCGGCCCTCGCACAGGCTACCGTAGCCCCGCCGGTGTAGGCAAACAGGTTCAGCACCCGGGCAGGCCTTCCGGCATTCCGTATCTTGTCCATGGCGAAATCCCAATTTACCGCCTGCTCAGGGAACAATCCCGTATGCTTGAAGTTCATGGGCTTCACCTGAAATGTCAGGTCTTTGTAATGCACCTGCCAGCTTTCCGGCAGCTTGCCTTTATCCCAATGACCGCCGCCGGTAGAAGACCGGGAATAGCGTCCTGTTGCGCCGCGCCACAGCCGCGTGGTCTTGTCCGTCTCCCAGATCGCCTGGGGATCGGGGCGCACCAATACCTGCCGGTCCCAGCGCTCCAGCTTTTCGCCGCCGCCGCAGTCCAGCAGCTCATAATCCTTCCAATCCTTCGCGATCCACATACAGACGGACCCTCCCCATAATAAATCAGTTTATTATACAATAGAAGTCTCCCATCGTCAACGCCGCAACTGTAAACATTTTTCGCCAACATTTTTTGCCGCGCTGCCCGTTGTGGCCGCGGGCAAAGTGTGGTATACTGCATATACCATACGCAAGGAGGTCTATATGGAAAAGAACACACCCAAACAGCTGGCCCCCGTCAACGGCACACCCTTCGATTACCTCCGCTGGCGCGGCGACCTGACCTTTGCCCGTGACGGCTTCAACGAGGTGGACAACCTGGTGCTGTGCATCCTCTCCTATATCAACTTCCGCCGCATCGACGCGGTCCATACCAAGGACCCCGCCGCGGCGCCCACCCTGGCCCAGGTCGCACCCCTGCTCACCGACGAGGATGACCAGCTGGGCCTCTCCGAGCTCAGCTATCTCCCCCTGCTGCGTCTGGCGGCACAGACCGAACGCTTCCGGGACCTGCGCCTGTTCGGCTACACCCACGAATACGACGAACAGAGCGCCAAGCAATTCGACGCGCTCTCCTTCCTGGTGCCCGACGGCACATTGTTCGTCGCCTTCATGGGCACTGACACCTCTCTGGCCGGCTGGAAAGAGGACTTCAACATGAGCTTTCTCTCCGCCGTCCCCGCCCAGACGCGCGCCGTGTCCTACGCTACAGAGATGGCGTCCCTCTGCCCCGCCCTGCCCCTGCGTATCGGCGGCCACAGCAAGGGCGGCAATCTGGCCGCCTGGGCGGCAATCTATCTGCCTGCCGAGCTGCAGAAGGACCGCCTGCTGTCCGCCTATAACAACGATGGCCCCGGCTTCGCCCGAGATATGCTGGACACCCCGGAATACCGCCGGGTGGCCGATAAGCTGCACACCTATATCCCCGAGTCCTCCATCGTAGGCGTCCTGCTGGAACACGCCGAGGACTACGCCGTTATCGACAGCGCCAACCGTTCCATCATGCAGCACGAGCCCCTGTCCTGGAGCGTGGTGGGCACCCGCTTTGTCCACCTGGGCCAGCGTTCCCAGATGGGCAGGCTCTCCGACGATGTGCTCCGGGAGTGGATCGGCTCCATGACCCCCGCCGAGCGTGAGCAGTTCACCGATGCGCTGTTTGACGTACTCTCTCTGTCCGGCAAAGCCCGGACGCTGGACGACCTCCGCAGCGGCGGTCTGGCCGGCGGCGCGGCGCTGCTGAAGCAGTACGCCGGCGCGGACGAGGAGAAAAAGAAGATCATCGCCGAGATATTCCGCCGCCTGGCCGTGGACGTGAAGGACGAGCTGAAAAAGGCCGCCGGCGAGGGGTTTGAAGGCGTGAAAAAGGCCGCCGGCGAGGGTCTGGAGGGCGTCAAGACCGTTCTGACCAACCTGACCAAGGGTGAAAAATAAAAGCGCAGCCGCCCGTAGGCACAGCCCTCGCCCCCGCAAATGTCAATAAATATCCCCCGGCCTAGCCGGGGGTATTTCTTAGACGGGCGAAGCCCTATG
>OHOP01000787.1_pt1 | contig 11533 bp, 8 predicted proteins | sample 1569821 | NCBI WGS metagenome assembly OHOP01 (sample SAMEA3879527, study PRJEB24766) | human gut metagenome | biome: human-associated habitat; feature: feces | place: USA | collected 1985/1987
AGACATCACGAACAGGGCTATACCGAACAACCAGGGCATTTGTCTCACGACTTCTTCGATAGAAGATTTTAATTCTGCCATGTTGCCTTGCAAGAAAGTATCTCCCATCCAGGCGATACCGAAGATGGCGATGACAGCTTGCATCCCGGCCGGGAATACAGAACCCTGCGTTGCTTTGATTCCATCCGTCTTGGTTACTATAAGAATGATAGCGGCTGCCGATAACATTACGATCTCGATAATGGAGGACATACCGAGCGTGACGATTTCTCCATCGATCAGGAAACTGGGGCGCATGCCTTCAAAAGACCCGAAAAGAACAATAAAGGCAGTCGCCAATATAAAGATGAGTACGGAAAGCATGGCAGAACGTTTGTTCCTGACATCTTTGATCTCTATCTTCTTATCATTGAAAAGACCGTCTTTCAGACGTTTCTGATATTCGGGGTCTTCCACCAATTCTTTACCGACTTTCATAGAGAATAAAGCACCGACCAACACGCCGACAATGGTAGCGGGAATCGTAATCTTGAGAATGTCGAACAGAGTAATATCGAATCCGGCTAAGAGTCCGAGAAGTGCTACGGTAGCGGCAGAAATCGGACTGGCTGTAATGGCCTGTTGGGAAGCAATGACGGCAATACCCAGCGGACGTTCCGGACGGATTTTGGTTTCGGTGGCAACCTCCGCGATGACCGGCAACACAGAATAGGCGACGTGTCCCGTTCCGGCTACAAAAGTAAACAGGTAGGTCACCAGCGGACTAAGCAAGGTGACGTGTGAAGGATTCTTACGAAGCAAATGTTCTGCCAGTTTCACCATATAGTCCAGTCCGCCGGCTGCCTGCATACAGGAAGCAGCCGAAATCACTGCGGCAATCATTAACATAACGTCGATAGGAGGCGCGGTGGGTTGTAAACCAAAAATGAACGTAAGTATAGCCAACCCAACTCCTCCCATCACGCCGAGGCCGATACCTCCCAAGCGTGCGCCAATAATAATAGCTGTCAGAACAAATGCTAATTGTAATATCATAGAATGCTGTTTTAAGTTCCCAACAAAGATACGTGATTTCTCTCTTTGTATTTTCTTTTTCTTGTATTAACAACAAAAAAGTCTTTGAATAGTTTTTGCATATTTATTAAAACAATAACTAAACTCATTGGTTATTATAAGAACTAACGAAACTGTTATTATTATAAAACAACCGATATGGAACAAAATTTATCAAAAAAAACTCGTACGGAGAGTGACCTGATAGGTAGTCGTGAAGTGCCGGAAAGTGCACTGTACGGAGTACAGACACTCCGCGGTATCGAAAACTTTCGCATCAGTAAGTTTCATTTAAATGAGTACCCTTTGTTTATTCAGGCATTGGCTATCACAAAAATGGGGGCTGCTATTGCCAACCGTGAATTGGACTTATTAACCGAAGAACAAACGGATGCTATCTTGAGAGCTTGTAAAGAAATACTTGAAGGAAAGCATCACGAACAGTTCCCCGTAGATATGATTCAGGGAGGAGCGGGTACTACCACGAACATGAATATCAATGAAGTGGTTGCTAACCGGGCATTGGAACTGATGGGGCATCAGCGCGGAGAGTATCAATACTGTTCGCCTAACGATCATGTCAACCGCTCGCAATCTACCAACGATGCTTATCCCACCGCTATCCACATTGGACTCTATTACACTCATCTGAAATTGGTTAAGCATTTCGAAGTGTTGATAGAGGCTTTCCGGAAGAAAGGAAGTGAGTTTGCGCATATCATCAAAATGGGACGTACCCAACTGGAAGATGCCGTACCAATGACTCTCGGACAGACCTTCAACGGGTTTGCGAGTATTCTTGAACATGAAGTGAAGAATCTTGATTTTGCCGCGCAGGACTTTCTGACAGTCAACATGGGAGCCACGGCCATCGGAACCGGAATCACCGCCGAACCGGAATATGCGGAAAAGTGTATTGCCGCTTTGCGCAAGATTACGGGACTGGATATAAAACTAGCCGATGATTTGGTGGGGGCCACTTCGGACACTTCCTGCATGGTAGGTTATTCGGGAGCGATGAGGCGTATAGCTGTCAAAATGAATAAGATATGCAATGACTTGCGGTTGCTGGCTTCCGGTCCGCGTTGTGGATTGGGCGAAATTAATCTGCCGGCTATGCAACCGGGCTCATCCATCATGCCGGGAAAAGTGAACCCGGTGATTCCTGAAGCGATGAATCAGGTGGCTTATAAGGTGATAGGAAATGATCTTTGTGTGGCCATGAGTGGCGAAGCCGCTCAAATGGAGCTGAATGCGATGGAACCGGTGATGGCGCAATGCTGTTTCGAGTCTGCCGACTTGTTGATGAATGGCTTTGATACTTTGCGTACGTTATGCATCGACGGCATAACAGCCAATGAAGAAAAATGCCGGAGAGATGTGCACAACAGCATTGGCGTAGTGACAGCCCTGAATCCGGTGATTGGTTATAAAAATTCTACCAAGATAGCTAAAGAAGCATTGGAAACAGGAAAGGGAGTGTATGAACTTGTTTTGGAACATAATATTCTTTCCAAGAAAGATTTGGATACCATTCTGGAACCTGAAAATATGATAAAACCAGTCAAACTGGATATTCATCCCAACCGTTGATAGATAGTAAGTGGGAATCGATTCAATAGGGAAATCGCCGGGCAAGTCACTGATCTGCTCCGGCGATTTTGATTATTTGTTACTTTTATTCTATATGGGAATAATTGCTAACTTATCCGGTAAAATAGTTATTGTTCATTACTTTAAAAACAGTGAACTTTGCAACATCATTAGTTATGAACTTAACAAGTAAATTTAGAACCAATTAAAACTATATGGATATGAATGCATTTGACGTTATTATTATCGGTTTTGGCAAGGGAGGGAAGACTCTTGCGGCAGAGTTTGCAAAGCGTGGGCGAAAAGTTGCCATTGTTGAACGTTCGGATAAAATGTATGGAGGAACGTGTATTAATATTGGCTGTATTCCGACCAAGACATTGGTTCATCAGGCTAAAATTGCTTCCGGTATGAAAGATGCTACATTTGAAGAAAGGAGTGAGTTTTATCGCAATGCCATTTCTGTGAAAGAAGCTGTGACAAGTGCATTGAGAAATAAGAATTACCATAATCTGGCAGATAATCCCAATGTAACAGTCTATACAGGTGTGGGCTCTTTTGTCTCTTCCGATGTGGTTTCTGTCCGTACATCTACTGAAGAAATAATGCTGACATCGAAGCAAATTATTATCAATACGGGAGCAGAAACAGTTATTCCTCCCATTGAGGGAGTTGCGGGTAATCCGTTGGTTTATACAAGTACCTCAATCATGGAATTGACCGAGCTTCCCCGCCAACTGGTTATTGTCGGCGGCGGTTATATCGGTTTGGAGTTTGCGTCTATGTATGCTTCGTTCGGTTCACAGGTGACCGTACTCGAAAGTTATCCTGAACTGATTGTGCGTGAAGACCGGGATATTGCTGCAAGTGTAAAAGAAACATTAGAGAAAAAAGGCATTGTTTTTCGAATGAATGCAAAGGTTCAATCTGTGAAACATATTGAAGATGGAGCACTCGTTGTTTTCTCTGATTCACAAACTGGCGAGGTGGTGGAACTTGAAGCTGATGCTGTATTGCTGGCGACAGGACGCCGACCGAACACGAAAGATCTGAATTTGGAAGTTGCCGGAGTGGAGACGGATGCACGCGGAGCGATCATTGTGGATGAATACCTGAAAACAACCCAACCGAATATACGTGCCGTTGGTGATGTGAAAGGTGGTTTGCAGTTCACTTATATTTCATTGGATGATTACCGGATTATCCGGGAGAATCTGTTTGGCGATAAAGAACGGACAACGAATGATCGCAATCCGGTTAGCTACTCTGTTTTTATTGATCCTCCATTAGCACGTATCGGATTGAATGAAGAAGAGGCTCGTAAGCAGAATTTGGATATTATTATCAAGAAATTGCCCGTTATGGCGATACCAAGAGCGAAAACATTGGGAGAAACGGATGGCCTTTTGAAAGCTGTTATTGATAAGAATACGGGAAAAATATTGGGCTGTATGCTGTTTGCGCCTGATTCCAGCGAAGTAATCAATATAGTTGCTGTTGCAATGAAGACAGGTCAGGATTATACTTTCCTGCGTGACTTCATTTTTACTCATCCTAGTATGAGTGAGGCGTTAAATGATTTGTTTTCATAGTAGTAAGAATGAGTATAATCTTCCTCTATAAAGTTTAAAAAACATCAAAGTATCTGCCACCTGCAACAAAACGCTTGTAATGTATTAGTAAATAGGCAGTTGGAGCGTTGCAGATACCTGTTGCAGATACGTTGCAGATAAAGTATCTGCAACGCATAATATAACTAAAGAAAAGTCCTTGATTTCTTTATGCAAAGCTATGGGAAGTTCATGGTATCCCTATAAGGAGACTGCAGTATCTACGTACGGAAACTGCGGTATCCATACATGGACACTGTCGTTTCCTGCCTTGGACACTGTCGTTTCCTACGGTGGGAACTGGAGTTTCTTGCCTCGGAACTGTAGTTTCTTATGCTGGAAACTGAAGTTTGCTTGCTTGGAACTATAATTTCTTTTGCTTGAAAAATAGTTAAGTCATGCTCCTACTCACTTTTGTATCAAAAGAAAATATGTACAAAACTACGGCACTTAGAAATAAATGCCGTATATTTGTACATAATAAGACAAGTGTGATATGGATGATAAATTGAGACTTCTGATAGAAGAACATGGAGGATATGTCACCCGTAAAGAGATTATCGGTAACCGTTATCTGTATGAACAAATCTAATTGCTTGAAACATATTGCTTTAAGCTTGTGAGCAAAGTCTTCTAATTATAGAATTAAGAAGTTCGACTAAAATCAAGACGCTTATGACAAGGTATGAGGGTAAAAGTTACTCTCATCTTACTCTCATGCTTACTCTCATACCTGTAACTCCGATGAATAAAGGCTTTTCAAACGATTGATGAGAGTATGAGAGTAAAATTGCTTATTTATTTTTATTGGTGAGAGATATTTCGGATCAGAAATAAGAAACAGGATTATATTTTATCAAATTCATTTTAATACAGAACTTCCTATATTTATTTCCATATTTCTGCTACCTTTCAAAAAAAACATATATCTTTGTCATACGCTTTCAGCCCATCAGCGTGATGAAATAGGCAGAAAGCGGTTTGTATTTCTTAAATGAAGTATGGATGTATTATCTCTCACATCTGAAAAATTAGCAAATTTCGCGCAGAGAGATGATACGGCAGATACTTCACGTGAATGGTTATATGTCAAACATATCACTTGATGGTGTGTTATATATAGACGATTGACGTGGGTGTCTGTTGTTATCATTATCTTGCGCAAGGGTCTTGCTAAGCCTCAGATGTGGATAATGGTACAGCAGCATCTGCGTCTTTCTTGTATTCGGCCGGTTATTGATTACCCCACAATTTAACCTAGCCAATCTCCATCCGGCGGACTGCAAAAAGAGTGGATGCTCGTTGTGCTAATATACATGAATAAAACATTATTCATCCCTTATTGTATCACACATAAAAGAACAAACGCTATGGCACAATGGATTAGTATAGAAGAAGCGGCTGCAAAGTACGGATTCGAGACAGAATATATCTGGGTCTTGATAGAGATAAGAGAAATCACCGTGGACTACCAAAGAGCTGACATCGACATCATCGACGATGAAAGTATTCAGGATTTTATCAACCGAAATAAAAAGGGGATTACATTGATGTATATCGAAAAGTTGGAACGATATTGCATGGATAAATCTCAAGTCTGTTCAATATACGCATCACTTTTAGGCAAACAAGATAAGGAAATCACCATGTATAAAGGAGCTAAATTTTTGTATGATGCACTGCAGAGCAAATGGTTGAAGCAATGTGACCGGATGCGGCATTTAGAAAAAGAACTTGCATTGGAGCAGACCACTTGCCGTACGTGTTGGCTGAAAAGGTTATGTATGATAATTAGGAAGTAAATTTGATTAACTATCATTTTTCCAATATTTATAGATGATAAATAGGATGAAAATTGAACTAATAAGAACTTCTTATTAGTCTGTGAGTGTTAGATGAAACTGATGCTCTATTGTAAGTTCAATCTTCAAAAGAGCAAATATAAAGGTACGGGCGTCGGATTAAGTGAACAACAGCGACTTTGAGCGAACAAAAAACAGATAAATTGTGTTTATTTATTCTAATTATATATCTTTGTCCCGAATTATAAACACGTAAATTTATGAAAAAGATTTTTGGTGCTTTAATGATTGCCGTATGTATCGGTATGGCGATGCCTGCCCAGGCGCAAATACACTTTGGTGTAAAAGGAGGTTTGAACTTGTCGAAGGCGAGTTTCTCTAATGTAGGCGATAACTTTAAGAAGGATAATTTTACCGGTTTCTTTATTGGTCCGATGGCCGAGTTTAATATTCCAATCGTAGGGTTGGGAGTAGATGCTGCCTTGCTTTTTGCTCAAAGAGGTATAAAGGTTTCTGAAGGAAACGAGGATTTGACTATCAAGCAAAACGGTATTGATATTCCTGTAAACCTGAAATATACAATCGGTTTGGGAAGTATGGCCGGTATTTATCTTGCTGCAGGTCCTGATTTTTATTTCGATTTTGAAAAGAAATCGGGAATTGATAAGAAGAAAGCGCAAGTAGGTATTAATGTGGGTGCCGGTTTGAAGTTGCTGAACCATCTGCAGGTAGGTGCTAACTACAATATCCCATTGGGCGACACTGCGGATATTGAAGGAACAGACGCTTCTTATAAGACTAAGACTTGGCAGGTATCTGTTGCCTATATTTTTTAGATAGTCTGTCACTTTACATCGTATATAAAAAAGAGTTTCCGGTCAACGGGAACTCTTTTTTTTGTTCGAGGGCTGCCCTGTTGCAGCCTCGAAACTGTTTCTGCCCAATCCTGCCTTAAGAAGCGTTTTTCTTTTGAGTGTTCTCTCTTCCTTCTTTTTCATTCCCCATTTTTTTATTGTATTTTTGTACCTGCAATGAAAAAATATGTAGATGTCATATTACCGCTTCCGCTTCCGAAGAGTTTCACTTACTCTTTGCCGGACGAATGTGCGGAAGATGTGAAGATAGGCTGCCGTGTGGTAGTTCCTTTCGGGCGAAAGAAGTTTTATACGGCTATCGTCCTTAACGTTCATTATTGTGCTCCAACGGAGTACGAAGTGAAAGATATATCTGCATTGCTGGATGCTTCTCCCATTTTACTACCCGTTCAGTTCAAATTTTGGGAATGGATAGCCGATTACTATCTCTGTACACAGGGAGATGTGTATAAAGCGGCACTTCCTTCCGGCCTGAAGCTGGAGAGTGAAACGATTGTTGAATATAATCCCGATTTTGAGGCGGATGCGCCATTGCCGGAACGGGAACAACGCATTTTGGATTTACTTGCCGTAGATGCGCAGCAGTCCGTCACTAAACTGGAGAAAGACAGCGGCATAAAAAATATTCTTACCGCCATCAAGTCCCTGCTCGATAAAGAAGCCATTTTTGTAAAGGAAGAATTGAAACGTACTTATAAGCCTAAGACAGAGGCACGGGTGCGACTTGCGGGTACGGCAGATGAAAAGCAACTCCATATTCTGTTTGATATTCTGTCTCGTGCTCCGAAGCAACTGGCGTTGCTCATGAAGTATGTAGAGTATTCAGGTATTTTAGGAACCGGAACTCCGAAAGAAGTCTCCAAGAAAGAATTGTTGCAACGGGCTAATGTGGCTCCTTCGGTACTGAACGGGCTGGTGGATAAGAAGATTTTCGAAATCTACTATCACGAAATCGGACGGTTGAATAAACAGGAGAAAGAAGTGGTCGAGCTGAACGCCTTGAACGAGTTTCAGCAACGGGCACATGATGAGATCGTTCAGTCCTTCCAGGAGAAAAACGTGTGTCTGCTTCATGGAGTAACGTCCAGCGGGAAGACGGAAGTGTATATTCATCTGATCGAAGAAACGATTCGTCAGGGAAAGCAAGTCTTATATTTGTTGCCGGAGATTGCCTTGACTACTCAAATTACAGAGCGTCTGCAACGGGTCTTCGGTGCTCGCTTGGGGATCTACCATTCTAAATTCCCCGATGCCGAACGGGTTGAAATATGGCGGAAACAACTGGGAGAGAACGGGTACGATATTATCCTGGGTGTTCGCTCTTCCGTGTTTCTTCCTTTCCGGAATCTGGGACTGGTGATTGTGGACGAAGAGCACGAAAATACGTATAAGCAACAAGATCCTGCTCCCCGCTATCATGCCCGTAGCGCAGCGATTGTGCTGGCTGCCATGTACGGAGCTAAAACCCTGTTGGGAACGGCTACTCCTTCCATCGAGTCGTGGCAGAATGCAGGGGAGGGGAAATATGGTTTTGTACAACTAAAAGAACGATATAAAGAAATTCAATTGCCGGAGATTATTCCGGTGGATATAAAGGAATTGCATCGCAAAAAGAGGATGGTGGGACAATTCTCACCGCTCTTGATACAATACATGAAAGAGGCTTTGGAACAGGAAGAGCAAGTGATTCTCTTTCAGAACCGTCGCGGGTTTGCTCCGATGGTGGAGTGTCGTACCTGCGGTTGGGTGCCCAAGTGTAAGAATTGCGATGTAAGCCTTACCTATCATAAAGGAATCAATCAGCTAACCTGTCATTATTGCGGTTATACCTACCAACTGCCGAAATCCTGTCCTGCCTGCGAAGGTACGGAACTGGTGAACCGTGGCTTTGGTACGGAAAAGATTGAAGATGACATTAAAATCCTTTTTCCCGAAGCGGCAGTGGCACGAATGGACTTGGATACCACACGCACCCGCTCTGCTTATGAAAAGATTATTGCGGATTTCGAACAGGGAAAGACGGATATATTGATCGGTACGCAAATGGTTTCAAAAGGATTGGATTTCGATCATGTCAGTATTGTAGGTATACTGAATGCCGATACGATGCTGAATTATCCGGATTTCCGTTCCTATGAACGGGCTTTCCAGTTGATGGCGCAGGTAGCGGGACGTGCCGGACGTAAGAACAAACGGGGTAGGGTGGTGCTGCAAACCAAGAGCATCGAGCATCCTATCATTCATCAGGTCATTGCCAATGATTATGAAGACATGGTAGGCGGGCAGTTGGCGGAACGGCAGATGTTCCATTATCCTCCTTATTACCGGTTGGTATATGTTTATCTGAAAAATCATAATGAAGCGTTGCTGGATCAGATGGCGACAGTGATGGCGGATAAGCTGCGGGCGGTATTTGGCAATCGGGTGTTGGGGCCGGATAAACCTCCTGTTGCCCGTATCCAAACGTTGTTTATTAAAAAGATTGTCGTAAAGATTGAGCAGAACGCTCCGATGGGACGTGCCCGGGAGTTGCTGTTGCGCATCCAACGGGAGATGTTGGAAGATGAACGCTATAAATCTTTGATTGTCTACTATGATGTAGACCCTATGTGATTGAATATTTTTCCCCCTAATAAAAAACTTTAATCATTTAATTAACTAACCATGAAACGACTTACTATTTTTTCCCTGACTTGTCTCTTTAGCGTAGGCGCAGTTTTTGCCCAGCAAGGAGTCACTCAATGTGGTGTTCCGACAGGACAACCGAAGTTCCCTTTACTGACTTATCAGGAATTGCCCGACCCTGCTGCGCCGTCTGATAAAGAATGGGCGGCAGTGACAACAACACAAGTGTCTTGGGGTACAACAGACGTCCGGTACGCAAAACACGGGCTTCCCCGGTTGAAGAACCAGCAAACGGTTGCTTTGAAAGGCTGGCGTGGTGAACGTGTGAACGCGCAAGCGGTTGTATGGACAGGTGTAGAACTGAAAGACCTGAATTTCAGCTTTGGTGATTTCAAAGACAAGAAAGGAAATGTTCTTCCCCAAGATGCATTCACCGGCGGTTTTGTTCGTTATGTGATGACGGATGAATTGAACAAAGACGGTCGAGGTGCCTGCGGACACCGGAAAGCGGTGGATTATGATTCATTATTGGTGGCCGACCCTATTGATACCAGTCTGAAAGCGATGGCTTTGCCTGCCCGCACAGTTCAACCTGTCTGGGTGCAATGTTGGATTCCTCAATCGGCTGTTCCCGGAACGTATAAAGGGGAGTTGCTAATCAACGACGGCTCTCGTTTGTTGCAACGCCTGAATCTGGAAATTACGGTTTCTTCCCGTGAACTTCCGGCGCCTTCGGAGTGGGCCTACCACTTGGATTTGTGGCAAAGTCCTTATGCAGTGGCACGTTACTATCAGGTTCCTCTATGGAGTCAGGAGCATTTAGACGCCATGCGTCCTTTGATGAAAATGCTGGCAGATGCCGGACAAAAGATTATTACAGCTACTTTGATGCACAAACCCTGGAACGGTCAGACGGAAGATTATTTTGATACAATGGTTACCTGGATGAAACGGGCGGACGGCACATGGTCTTTCGACTATACCATTTTCGACCGTTGGGTAGAATTTATGATGAGTGTGGGCATTGACAAACAGATCAACTGTTATTCAATGGTTCCCTGGGAGTTGTCATTCCAGTATTACGACCAGGCAACCAACTCTCTGAAATTTGTGAAAACAGCACCGGGCGAGGAGGCTTACGAAGAAGTGTGGGTAGCAATGCTTGCGTCTTTCTCCAAGCACCTGAAAGAAAAAGGATGGTTCGATATCTGTGCTATTGCAATGGATGAACGTCCGATGGAAGTGATGCAGAAGACCTTGAAGGTGATTCGTAAAGCAGATCCGGATTTCAAAGTTTCGTTGGCAGGAAATTACCATGCGGAGATTGAGCCCGATTTGTATGATTACTGCATTGTAATCGGACAGAACTTCCCCGAAGAAGTACGCCTCCGCCGTGTGGCAGAAAACAAGCGTACCAACTATTACACCTGCTGTACGGAAGCTCACCCCAATACATTTACTTTCTCCGATCCTGCAGAAGCTGTCTGGATAAGTTATTATTCTTCTAAGAAACACCTGGACGGTTATTTGCGTTGGGCATACAACAGCTGGCCATTGGAACCGCTGCTCGATTCCCGTTTCCGCAGTTGGGCAGGTGGAGATACGTATCTTGTATATCCGGGAGCGCGTAGCTGTATCCGTTTCGAACGCTTGATTGAAGGAATTCAGGCGCACGAGAAGATAAATATCCTCCGTCAGGAATTTGAGAAAAAGGGAAATAAAGCCGGATTAAAGAAAATAGAGAAAATGCTTGCTCCGTTCAACTTGGGTAGTATGCCGGAAACCCCGGCAGCAGTAACCGTGAACCGGGCAAATCAAATACTGAACTCATTGTAAATGATTGTTCGTTAAATGGGAATTTAGGGGCGTAGCGCCCCAACAAGGTTTCCATTCGGCATGTTATCGTTTTAGACATACCCTAAAGGGCGGAACTGTATACAATTATGCCCTTTCAGGGCGCAAATTCAGATTGTCG
>OHOP01000790.1_pt1 | contig 11512 bp, 9 predicted proteins | sample 1569821 | NCBI WGS metagenome assembly OHOP01 (sample SAMEA3879527, study PRJEB24766) | human gut metagenome | biome: human-associated habitat; feature: feces | place: USA | collected 1985/1987
CCGCCGAGGTACAGTCCGCCGATCCCCTTGGGCGCGCCGACCTTATGCCCGCTGATGGAGATAAGATCCGCGCCGAGCGTATCTGCGCGGAAGGGAATTTTCAAAAAACCCTGCACCGCGTCGGTGTGAAGCAGCGCGCGGGATTTTTTCTCCTTTAAGAGTTGTGCGACCTCGGCAACGGGGAAGATGCAGCCTGTTTCGTTGTTCACGAGCATCATCGTGACGAGCGCGGTGTCGTCCCGCAGGGCGTTTTCCACCTGAGAGACGGTGATGTTGCCGTTTTTGTCGGGCTTCAAATACGTGACGGAACAGCCCTCCTGCTCGAGTGCCTTGCAGGGCTCCAAAATGGCACTGTGCTCCACAGCGGTCGTGATGACGTGCTTGCCTGCATGACGGTTCTGGTGGAGCGCGAGGCGAATGGCCCAGTTGTCGCTCTCCGTGCCGCAGGAGGTGAAGTACAGGCGCTCCGCGGGGCAGCCCAGCGCCCCGGCGATGACGGCCCGCCAGCCCTCCACGGCTTTTTTCATCTCCACCCCTATGGGGTATTGGGAGGAGGGATTGCCAAAGTGCGCCGTCAGCACCTCGTACATGGCGTCGGCCACGGCTTTGGGCACCGGCGTGGTGGCGGCGTTATCAAAATAGACCATAGAGAGCCTCCTGTTTCACGAACGGGTCTTGAAAGACACGGTAAAATACAGTATAATAAACCGATCAAAAAGCGGGAGTGAAAAACACCTTCACCCGTGAAACCTTATTATACGATAGAATAGGGGAAAGTGCAAGATGCGTGTTGCCATCTATACCTTGGGCTGCAAGGTGAACCAATACGAGACACAGGCCATGGAGCAGGAGCTGCTGCGCCGCGGTCATACGCTGGTGCCCGCCGAGACAGAGGCCGACGGCTATATCGTCAACACCTGCTCCGTCACCGCCATCAGTGACAAGAAATCCCGGCAGATGATCCGCCGGTGTCATAAGCTGAACCCCAACGCGGTGGTGGCCGCCTGCGGCTGTTATGTGCAGACCCACCCGGAGGTGGTGGCGGCACTGGACGTGGACCTGCTGGCCGGTACCGGTGACCGCATGGCGTTTCTGGACCTGTTCGAGCAGGCAGCCCACGAAAAGGAGCCGGTGAGACTGTTGGACGACGCCCTGCGCCGCCGGGAATTCGAGGTGCTGCCCGCCGGCGGCATGGCCGAGCGCACCCGGGCCATGCTGAAGGTAGAGGACGGCTGTGTGAATTTCTGCACCTACTGCATCATCCCCTACGCCCGCGGCCCGGTGCGCTCCCTGCCGCTGGCGACGGCCGTGGCCCAGACGGAGCAGCTGCGGCGCGAGGGATACCGTGAGCTGGTGCTCACCGGTATCGAGATATCCTCCTGGGGCCACGATCTGAAAAACGGCCAAAGCCTCATCGACCTGCTGGAGGCGGTATCCGCCGCCGCGGGGGATATGCGTCTGCGGCTGGGGAGCCTGGAGCCCCGTACCATCACCGAGGACTTCTGCCGCCGGGCGTCGAAGCTGCCCAATCTGTGCCCCCACTTCCACCTGTCCCTGCAGTCCGGCTGTGACGAGACGCTGCGCCGCATGAACCGGAAGTATGACACGGCGCGGTTTTACGAGTCCGTCACGCTGCTGCGGCAGTATTTCCACCGGCCCGCCGTCACCACCGACCTGATCTGCGGCTTCCCCGACGAGACGAACCGGGAATTCGAGCAGACCATGGCCTTTATCGAAAAGTGCGCCTTCGCGGATATGCACATTTTCCCCTATTCCGTCCGTCCCGGCACCAAGGCGGCGGAGCTGGTGCAGTTCAGCGCCGCGGTAAAGGAGGAACGGACCCGCCGCGCCGTGGCCGTGGCCCGGACTATGCACCGCGCCTATCTGGAGGGCTGCGTGGGGCAGACCTACCCGGTGCTCTATGAGCAGGAGAAGGACGGCCTCTACACCGGCCACGCCCCCAACTACTGTGAGGTGTGCGTCCGCGCCGAAGATTTACATAATAAAATTATCGATACAAAAATAGTCGGTATAGATGGTGACGCACTGATAGGAGAGTTGACATAACATGAACCACTTTTTCGCCTATATCAACCGTATGCGCTTCATCCAGCGCTGGTCGCTCATGCGGAACAGCTACACGGAGAATATCCAGGAGCACAGCCACCAGACGGCGGTGCTGGCCCACGCGCTGGCGGTGCTGCGCAATGAGCGCTTCGGCGGCCAGGTGGACGTCGGCGCCGTGGCCGTGGCGGCGCTGTACCACGACGCCGGCGAGATACTCACCGGCGATATGCCCACCCCCATCAAGTATTACAATCCCGGTATCCGCGAGGCCTACAAGGCCGTGGAGCAGGTGGCGGAGGACAAGCTCCTGTCCATGCTGCCGGAGGACCTGCGTCCCGCCTACGAGGACGCCCTCCGTCCCGCCGACCCGGAGATCGAGCAGCTGGTCAGGGCGGCGGATAAGCTCTCCGCCCACATCAAGTGCATCGAGGAGCTGAAGGCCGGCAACACCGAGTTCCGTCAGGCCGCCGCCCAGACCGCTGCCGCCATGGACGCCATGGCCCTGCCGGAGCTGGGCTATTTCCGCGAGCACTTCCTGCCCAGCTATTCGCTGACATTAGACGAACTGGAATAGCAAACCGCGCCTCCCGCGCCCTGCCATCGTCAGGTCTCCTCGCCGTATACCCGATACGCCGTCGTCGGCCTGCCATCGACAGGACGCAGGATCCATCGGTTTGCTGCAAACCGCGTCTCCCGCGCCAAAACAAAAAACCATCCGAAAGGAGTATATAGTTATGAAAGCGATCGTTACCGTTGTGGGCAAGGATCAGGTGGGCATCATCGCCGGTGTGTGCAACACCCTGGCGGCCAGCCGCATCAACGTCCTGGACATCAGCCAGACCATCATGGAGGGCTACTTCACCATGATGATGGTGGTGGACCTGACCGAGTGTCAGGCGCCTTTCGACGCCCTGCGCGCCGACCTGAAGGCCTACGGCGAGGGCCGCGGCCTGTCCATCCGCATCCAGCGGGAGGACATCTTCGACGCCATGCACAAGCTGTAAGAGGTGGGGAATATGCTGAGTCTGCAAAACATCTTTGACACCATTGCCATGGTGGACAAGCAGCATCTGGACATCCGCACCATCACCATGGGCATCTCCCTGCTGGACTGCGCCGACGAGGACATGGACCGCTGCTGCGACAAGATCTACGACAAGATCTGCTCCCACGCCGAAAAGCTGGTCCAAACCGGCTGCGATATCGAGAGCGAGTTCGGCATCCCCATCGTCAACAAGCGCATCTCCGTCACGCCCATCGCCATCGCCGGTGCGGCCTGCAAAAGCGAGGACTTCGTCCCCCTGGCCCTGACGCTGGACCGCGCCGCCAAGACCTGCGGCGTCAACTTCATCGGCGGCTACTCCGCCCTGGTGCAGAAGGGCTTTACCTCCGGCGACCGGCGGCTCATCGCCTCCATTCCCGAGGCGCTGGCCCGCACGGAGCTGGTCTGCTCCAGCGTCAACGTGGGCAGCACCAAGGCCGGCATCAACATGGACGCCGTGGCCCAGATGGGCCGCGTCATCAAGGAGACGGCCCACCTGACCCGCGACCGTGACGGCCTGGGCTGCGCCAAGCTGGTGGTGTTCTGCAACGCCGTGGAGGACAACCCCTTCATGGCCGGTGCCTTCCACGGCGTGGGTGAGGCCGACACCGTCATCAACGTGGGCGTGTCCGGCCCCGGCGTGGTGTACCACGCCCTGCAGGGCTGCAAGGGCCAGCCCTTCGACGTGGTGGCCGAGACTATCAAAAAGACCGCCTTCCAGATCACCCGCATGGGGCAGATGGTGGCGTCCGAGGCCAGCGCCCGTCTGGACGTGCCCTTCGGCATCGTGGACCTGTCCCTGGCCCCCACCCCGGCGGTGGGCGACAGTGTGGCCCGCATCCTGGAGGAGATGGGCCTGTCCGTCTGCGGCACCCACGGCACCACAGCCGCCCTGGCCCTGCTGAACGACGCCGTGAAGAAGGGCGGCGTCATGGCCAGCGGCCATGTGGGCGGCCTGTCCGGCGCCTTTATCCCCGTCTCCGAGGACGAGGGCATGATCGCCGCGGCCCTGGACGGCACCCTGACCATCGACAAGCTGGAGGCCATGACCTGCGTGTGCTCTGTGGGTCTGGACATGATCGCCGTGCCCGGCAGTACCACGGCGGAGACGATCTCCGCCATCATCGCCGACGAGGCCGCCGTGGGCATGGTCAACAGCAAGACCACCGCCGTCCGCATCATCCCCGTGGAGGGCGCGGACGTGGGCGACACCGTGGAGATGGGCGGCCTGCTGGGCAGCGCGCCCCTGATGCCCGTCCACGAGGCCTCCAGCGCCGACTTCATTGCCCGCGGCGGCCGTATCCCCGCCCCGCTGCAAAGCCTGAAAAACTGATATGATCCGACCTGCGACAAGCTTCGACATTCCCCGGGCGCTGGAGATCTACGCCAGCGCCCGGCAGTTCATGCGCCGCAGCGGCCACCAATTTCCATTTTCTGTCAAATTCTCCCGTTTTCCATTCCCGGTAACAGAAAAAATATGTAAAATTTCCATAAAAAGGCTGGACAAATTATGCAGCTGTGCTATAATCTGATTATCCGCAGAGGTACCTCTGCTTTGGCGTTTTAAGCTTGTTAAAACGAAGCACCCTGCGGAAATCTAAAACAAACGGGGTTTGAGACATGAAGAAATTGGTAGCAACCATTCTGGCACTGGCCCTTGCCTTCAGCGTCACCACCATTTCGTGGGCTAGTGAAGTCGAAAATGTGGCGCAGACCACGAAGGGCAACACGACTACACAGTATTCATCTTTGGCGGAGGCACTGAACGCGGCCAAGGATGGCGGCACGGTGGAACTGCTGAAAAATGTTACACTTACCAGCAATTGGACGACGGTAGGTACTGAGACCGAGCCGTTTAAGGGCACCTTTGACGGTAAGGGCTATACCATCACCGGACTGACTATCCCCACCAGCGACAATGAGTATATGGGCTTTATCGGTATGCTGGATGGCGGTACGGTCAAGAATGTGAAGTTCGCCAGTGTGTCCGTCACCGGCAAGGACGATGTGGGCACGGCAGTGGGCCGTATCATCAATGGCGGCATTGTGTCCGGTGTGCAGGTGCTGGTCGGCACAGTCAGCGGCGCTAAGCGCGTTGGCGGTGTGGTCGGCAGCATCAAGGCCAGCGGAACGGTGAGCGATTGCACCAACGCGGCGGTTGTGACCGCAAATGACCGCAATGCCGGTGGTATTGTGGGTTCTGCTTACTACACTGAGACTGGCAAGCAGATGTACATTACCAACTGTGTGAACAACGGTGCGGTGACGGCCTCCGGTGTATGCGGTGGTATCGTCAGCCTGTCCGCTGCAAATGTCTCCGGAAATACCAACACGGCTGAGGTAAAAGGTACGGAGGTTGGCGGCATCGTGGGTGAGCAGAAGTCCTACGGCTCTGTGACCAATAACACCAACAGCGGCGCTGTTACGAATACCAGTGAGAATGCTGCCTACGGTGCCGGCGGTATCATCGGTTGGCTGCGGTATCATGGTACAAGTGAAGCCAGCGCGTATGAAGTGTCTGACATTATTTCTGTGACCGGCAATAAGAACTCCGGCAGCGTGACCGGAGGTAACGATGCCGGTGGTATCGTGGGAACAGTGTACAATTCTGCGGTCATTATGAACAACAAGAATACGGCGACCTCCTTCTCCGCTGCTACGTTTGCGGCGGGCATCGTGGGCAACTATCAGACTACCGAGACTCCCGCGGCAACGGCACCTGCACTGAACAAGCTGACCTTCGGCAGCAACAACACCTCCACGACGCCGCTGGAGCAGATCACCGCGCAGTGCAAGGATCTGCTGATCTATACCAACGGGAATCCCATCATAGAAGAGGTGGTCCCCGACCCCGCCCCCGAGCAGCCGCCCCACTACTACTACCACCCCGCCACCGACACCAAGACCGACACCACCAAGGGTTCTCCTAAGACCTTCGACGCCGGCATCGGTATCTACGCCGTCACCGCCGTCCTCTCCGTCACCGGCATGGCATGGACCGCTAAAAAGCGTCACTGAGAGCAAAAAAAGAAAGCCCGAAAGGGCTTTCTTTTTTGCCCAGATGTACCGCTGAGGTATCAAAAAAGGAAAGTAAATGTATATAGCTTGAACGCAAAGCTTCATAGCTTTCGCGTTCTCCCGCCGTGGACATTTTCGGGGAAAATGTTGCAAATTGACGTTGTGCAATTTAGCAAACGCCCCCGGCGTGCGAATTCGGAAAAGCAAAAAAACGCAGCAAAAAGTGCGAAAAAGGATTTCTGCTATATTTTTTAAGGAAATGGTACCAATACAAGTGAAAAAGTTGCATAAAAAAATTTTTGTACCTGAAATACCGTGGGATATCGTGGCGAAAAATACATTCTAAACGTATGGTACATCTTCCACGGCTGGGGAAAAACCGGATGTAAATGCCACAAAATGGGAAGTTTTTTCACAAAAAAGTTGCGGGCAAAATAACGAAAAGAACCGGACACTTTTTCAGGCGTACCCAAAAAAAGTGTGAAAATTTGACGTGCGCGCTGTTTTTCTTTATAATATCTCAGGAACAAAAAAAGAAGATTTCGAATTTCTCAACAATTCGGAACGGAAAGAGAGAAAAACATGGAAAAATACCTTGTTTTGGCAACCTTTGTAGGGTCTGTCATCGCACTCATCTTCGCCTTCGTCACCGGCAAAAAAGTGCTGAGTTTTGACGAAGGCACCCCGCTTATGAGCAAAATTTCGCAATCTATCCGTGCGGGCGCCAACGCCTACCTGAAGCGGCAATACACCGTTGTAGGTGTGTTTTTTGCCTGTATGATCGTGGTTTTGTGCATTATGGCGGCCTTAAAGTTGCTGACTTGGTTCGTGCCCTTCGCGTTCCTGACCGGCGGTTTCTTCTCCGGCCTGTCTGGCTTCGTGGGTATGCGTATCGCAACCAAGGCCAACTGCCGCACCGCCAACGCCTGCCGCGACGGCCTGAACCGCGGCCTCCGCGTGGCTTTCTCCGCCGGCTCCGTTATGGGCTTTACCGTGGTCGGCCTCGGCCTGCTGGATATCAGCGTGTGGTTCATGCTGTTGCGCTTCGTGTTCAAACTGGAGGCCGCTGACATCACCAGCGCCATGCTGACCTTCGGCATGGGCGCCAGTTCCATGGCGCTGTTTGCCCGCGTGGGCGGCGGCATCTTCACCAAGGCGGCCGATGTGGGCGCCGACCTGGTGGGCAAGGTTGAGGCCGGTATTCCCGAGGACGATCCCCGCAACCCCGCTGTTATCGCCGATAACGTAGGTGACAACGTGGGCGATGTGGCCGGTATGGGTGCGGACCTGTACGAGAGCTATGTGGGCTCCATCATCTCCGCCTCCGCCTTGGGCGTGGCGGCATTCAGCGATCAGGCCTTCAAGGCCATGGCTATTCCCATGGTCATGGCGGCGGTGGGCATCATCTGCTCCATCATTGGCTCTTTCTTCGTCAAGACCGAGGAGAACGCCGACCAGCGCACGTTGCTGAAAGCACTGTCCCGCGGCACCAACCTGGCGGCTATTCTGATTGCTATTATCTCCTTCTTTCTGGTGTGGGCCCTGCTGGGCATCGAGCACTGGGGACTGTATGTGGCCATTCTCTCCGGTCTGGTGGCCGGCGTGCTGATCGGCAAGGCCACGGAGTATTACACTTCTGATACCTACAAGCCGACCCAGGAGCTGAGCAGCAAGAGCCAGACCGGCTCCGCTACCATTATCATCGGCGGTCTTGGCCTGGGTATGCTTTCCACGGCGGTGCCCATCGTGATCGTGGCGGTGTGCATCCTGTTGGCGTTCTTCCTCTCCGGCGGCGCAACCAGCACAGGCATGGGCCTGTACGGCATTGCTTTGGCGGCAGTGGGTATGCTGTCCACGCTGGGCATCACCCTGGCCACCGACGCCTACGGCCCCGTGGCCGACAATGCCGGCGGTATCGCTGAGATGGCTGGCTTGGAGCCGGAGGTTCGCAAGCGCACAGACGCGCTGGACTCTTTGGGCAACACCACGGCAGCTACCGGCAAGGGCTTTGCCATCGGCTCCGCCGCGCTGACGGCTCTGGCACTGATGGCTTCCTATATCGAAAAGGTCAAGGAAGTGGGCGCGAATGTCACCTTTGAGGACTTCTCCCTGATGAACCCCGTGGTGCTGGTGGGCCTGTTTATCGGCGCGTGCCTGCCCTTCGTGTTCGCAGCGCTTACCATGAACTCTGTGGGCCGCGCGGCCCAGAGCGTGGTGCTGGAGGTACGCCGCCAGTTCCGCGAGATCACCGGCCTGATGGAGGGCAAGGCAGATCCCGACTACGCGCGCTGCGTGGATCTGTGCACCAAGGCCAGCCTGAAGGAGATGGTGCTGCCCACCGTTATCGCGGTGGTGACGCCCATTGTGGTAGGTATGATCCTGGGTTTCAAGGGTGTGGTCGGTCTGCTGGCCGGTGCCACCGTTACTGGTTTCCTGATGGCTATCTACATGGCCAATGCCGGCGGTGCCTGGGATAACGCCAAGAAGTACATCGAGGCAGGCAACTTCGGCGGCAAGGGCAGTGATTGCCACAAGGCCGGCGTGGTGGGCGACACCGTGGGCGATCCCTTCAAGGACACTGCGGGTCCGGCCATCAACATCCTCATCAAGCTGCTGAGCATGGTGTCCATCGTGTTTGCTGGACTGATCGTGAATTACGCTATTCTGTAACGGGAAAAGGGAAAAAAGAACAAGCAGCACCCCCGGCTTCTCTCTCTTTCTCTTTCTCTTTCTCTTTCTCTTTCTCTCAGATGCGCTAAGTAATTGATTTTTTTGAACAGGCAGGCAGTGGCGTGAGCCGCTGCCTGCCTGTTCTTTTGTTGTTTTTACTATGCGACTGTGGGACTTCCTCAGGTGAGGCCATCGCTTGGAGTGAGGAGGATTGGGCCACGGCAGAACTGCCTGCCGACAATCGATTTGACTATCGGGACGTTGCAGCAGCAGGCAAACGAAAATCGCCGTGCAGAGGTCGTGTGCAGCAGTGGCTTCAGCGCATTTTCCCGTGAAACGATTCAGGAAGATGCCGCCTTCTTGACTGCTGAAGAAGCACAGATGATTGAGGTTGTAAACGATGAGCAGAATAAACCATGCACTTTTCCGGCAGAAGACGCGCTGAAGGATATCGAGCTTTTTCCCAGAATCCTGCGGAGTTCTTATGGTGCCTACTATCTGTATGAAAAAGTTGATTGGGATGCAGCGGCTGATTCATGGTATGTTACCGCGATAAATGGCAGCGATAGGCGAAGTGAGAATAAAGCGCAACTCATCAATTTGAGAGAGCTGCGCCTTCAATTCTTGAAAGACATAAATAGAGAAGCAAGCCACCGCAATGGACAGTTTGCTGCCTTGCTTGATTTCAACGGACAAATCGTCCTTAAGAGTTTTTGTTGTATTATTTATAAGCTCCATAAGGAGGTACCCCAATATGGCTGAGGAAAAGAAAGTCGTCACGCTGGACGATTTTGAGCAGCGTCTGATGGTCAGCGGCCTGATGGATTTTCGGAACGATCTTCTCCGGGACGAAAAGCCCACAGAAGACATTAACGATTTGATCCTGAAGGCCATTGATGCCCCAACAAAGAAAGAGAAACGGAGAGCCGACCGTGAGGCAAGATAAGCTCTCCAAGCAGAATGTGATCCTTTATCTTTGCGGCATAATTCCGGTTGTGTGGCTCGGCCTGTTGATTGCTCCCTGCTTAAAGGATGGATTGCCCGGACTGGTTCAGCAGTTCGGATCGGTGATGCAAAACCCATTCCAGATACAGCTTTGTGAGGACAGTGTAAAAACTGTCCTCACTTTGCTTTTGGTGTACGGGATCGCCATCGGCGTCTATCTCTCCACGGAGCACAATTGCAGACGGCGAGAAGAGCACGGATCAGCTAAATGGGACACGGCTGGTTCGGTCAACAAGAAATATGCCAACAAGGATAAGACGCAAAACAAGCTGCTGACGCAAAATGTGGCCATCGGCCTGGACGGAAGAAAGCACCGCAGAAATCTGAATGTACTTGTATGCGGCGGTTCCGGTGCAGGTAAAACACGCTTCTAGGCTCACTGCTCGGAACGCATCGAAGGTGTGCTGCTTATGCCGGTAATGTCTCACCTCCCTTCGCGCCGGAAGGCAGGTCGTGGTTTCCCCTTTCACCCCTTACTGGTTTTCCAAATGGCCCTTTTGGCCATTTTTTCGGAAACTTCTCAAAAACATTTTTTTCGCGGCTCATGCTGCACTCCTTTCGTTCTGTTCGGGTGGATATTCCTTCCAGAACGGAGGACGGTGGGGAGCGGCAGCCCACGGCGAAGAAGTGCCGTGGATGACAAAAAGCACCCACACAGGCATAAAAGCCTGTATGGGTGCTTCGGTACGGTTCAGTATGGTAATTGTCGGCGGATATCGGAGGGCATAGGTATCCTACGGTGTCCGGGTATCGCCCGTCTATGTTCCCGGCGCGGCTCGTTGCCGCAGCATCAGCGGCACCTCCCGTACTCTTTTGTCATAGACTGATTTCCTTTCTGCTCAAATCGGATAGATATGGCGAAAGGCGGTTGTTCAAAAGAGCAACCGCCTTTCCTGACGAATGAAGCCGAAAAGGGGCGCGAGGCTATTTGCCCGCGCCCCTGAAGGTGAGCCTGTTTACTTTTCGATGCTTTGCAGCGATTTTTCCTCACGCCGCCGCCTGATCTGCCATGTGGTCAGCGCAAGGCATCCGGCAAGAGATGTGCAGAGGGAGATCCCCCACAAGCCTAACACGCTGCTGTCGCCGGTCTTTGGGATTTGCAGCCGCTTCGGGTCGATCCAGCCCATCAGGCCGCCGGGAGCCTTGCCCTGCACCAGCTCATACTTCTCAATGAAGCGGTGGAGCATGGCGGCGATCTCAGCGCGGGTCGCCGTGCCCTGCGGGTCAAGCAGATTGCCGGATTTTCCCTTCATAAGACCGCTGCCGACCGCCCCATTGCATGGCCGATGGTGATGATCCGATTCATATCGTGCTCCTTTCCGGCAAAACCTTTTAAGTGGGGCAATAATAACGGTACATAAGTGTGAGCTGAAATATTATGAAACAATGGGTGAATGCCTGCATTCGCGAGTTTTTAATCCCTTTATTAAATTATATCATGGAATGCGTGTTGATGACAACTGAGATTGCGGAGCATATCAGTAGCATGCACAGCCTGCCCAAGGTGCTTTTTGTTGATGTGAGGTCACACTTCGTCCTTTCTCCTCTGCTCCAAAAGCCAGGCTGTCATGTCCCGCAAAGTCTCCTCCACCGGGCGCGGCTGATATGCAAAGCGTTCCGACGCAGCAGCATGGCTGAAGCGGCCGTTTGAGGCAAGAACGGAAACGGAATAGGGGGTGTAAAACAACGGCTTTCGATCCTTCAGACTCC